>JGI24710J26742_10003500_pt1 | contig 13279 bp, 13 predicted proteins | sample BioPla2DNA2_FD_26742 | JGI IMG/M metagenome (IMG submission 26742) | reverse complement strand
ATTGTATCGGACCCACTACGGGATCCAAGGTGTTTGCGCTCCCGGGATACGCCGCGGGTTTGCGCCAAAACGCCGAGGGGGAGATTTGAACTCCCGAGGTGCCGAGCACCAGTGGCTTTCGAGGCCACCGCCTTCCCGGACTAGACTACCTCGGCACAGAACCGGCCTATANTATTTAGNCTCTGCGGCTATAATGGTATCGAGATATGCTNTGNNGNNTCACCCTCATCCCTGACAACACCGTGCTGATCTACCGTGGCGGGCCGGACGATACCTACGAGGCCGCNCTGCTCTCTTTTGGAATCAACCCCGATACGACGTTAATCTTTTACCAGAAAAAAAGCCTGCCGCAGGATAAAAAAATCGAGGAAGAGGAGGTCAGCATATTCCTGACCGCCTCGCGCGGGTGACTTATTCGGCGCCCATCGGGCCCTTTCCGGGCTGGGTGACCATCATGTCGTCGACCCGGACGAGGAGCATGGCCGTCTCGGTCCCGCTCTTGATCGCCTGCGTCTTCACGCGCTGCGGCTCGATGACGCCTGCTTCCTGCATGTCCACGACCTCGCCGGTGTAGACGTTGAGCCCGGCGTACTTCTTGCCNTCGGCGTGGACCTTCTTCAGGGCGACGACCTTGTCGATCGGGTCAAACCCGGAGTTCTCCGCGAGCGTCCTTGGGATGACCTCGAAGGCGTTTGAGAACGCCTCGATGGCAAGCTGGACCCGTCCGCCGAAGGTTGCGGCGTAATCGCGGATACGCATCTGGAGCTCGGTCTCCACCGACCCTCCGCCGACAACGAACTTACCGTCCTCGATAGCGTCCTGGACGACACGGGCCGCGTCGTAGACCGCCCGTTCGAGTTCGTCCACCAGCAGCTGGGAGGTGCCCCGCAGGAGGATCGTGACAGCCTTCGGGTTGTCGCAGCCGGAGATGACCGTCAGGTCGGTGTCCGGGAGTTCCCCGGCCTCTTCAGCGTGACCGAGCGTCGTCGCGTTGAGCTCTTCGGGCTTGTTGACGATCGTGCCGCAGAGCGCCTTGGCGGCGAACTTCATATCGTCCTCCTTCACGTCTTCGATGGCGTAGACACCGTGCTTGGCCAGGTAATACTGCACCGCGTCGGCGATCCCCTTCTGGCAGAGGACGACGTTCGCCCCAGCGGCGACGATCGCTTCAGCAAGCTTCCTGAGGGACTCGCGCTCCTGCTCGGAGAACGCCTTCATCTGGTCGGAGGTGGTGATCTTGATCTTTGATTTCACCTGGGTCTTCGTGACCTCGAGCGGCTGGGCGATCAGGGCTACTTTCGCGTCCGTGACCTTTGCGGGCATCTGCTCAAAGACGCGCTTCTTGTCGATGATGACGCCCCTGACCAGTTCGGCGTCGTGCATCGTCTCGCCAATCTGCTTCTTGATCTTGACGTCGTCCTCGTCCACGATGTAGGTGCCCGAGTTTGTCCTGGTGGCGACCTGCCGCACAGCATCTACCACGATGCTGGAGGCCTTCTCCTTGATCGCTTCGATGGACTTGCCGGTCATGGCAGTGTCGGCGATCTTTGTGAGGGTCTCCNGGTCATCGAAATCGACCGTGATGGCCAGTTCGTTGAGNACCTCGAGGGCTTTCTCCATACCGAGCTGGTAGCCGTGCGCGATGACCGTGGGGTGGATCTCCTGGGCGAGCAGCCTCTCAGCCTCGTCCATCAGCGACCCGAGGAGCACGATNGCGGTTGTGGTGCCGTCCCCGACCTCGCCGTCCTGGGTCTCGGCAACCTCGACGACCAGCTTGCCGCCGGGGTGCTGCACCGACATCTCGTGCAGGATGGTCGCCCCGTCGTTCGTGATCACCACGTCACCGCTGGAGCTGACCAGCATCTTGTCCATTCCCCGGGGACCGAGCGTTGTCCGAACGGCGGCTGCAATTGCCCTTGCAGCCATGATATTCGAGCGCTGCGCCTCGAATCCGCGCGTGCGCTCAACATTCTCCCGTAAAATAATGATGGGCTGTCCAGCAAGCATAGTATAATCCTCCTTTGTCCGTTAGGTTTGTTCAGAGGTTCTATATATAGTAATCGATAGGCCCGGCTTTCCCGGGCTTCCCGGACCGATCGGCGGGGGCTTTTTGGCCGCCGGTCGGCGCTACGCGCCTAAGATTCCCGGCTGGTTCATGGGCCGCGACGGTATGCCCGGAGAATGGCTGCAGGCGGCCTCCTCACCCCAGCCTCGATATTGCAAAGAGCGAGTGGACCGGGACGCCGTCGACCTCCCGGACACCGCGCTTGTCGAAGAGCGACCAGACCGCCACCGGCGTAGCCCCGTGCCGCCTGAGGAACTGCAGCGTCTCCGAGAGCGTCGTTCCGGTCGTGACGACGTCGTCGATGACGATGCAGCGTTGTCCTGTGATCGTGGAGAAGGTGCCGGCGAGCGACCCGGTGGGGGTCTCGCTCCGGCTGTGCTTCGCCGGGAGGTAGACCGCGAGTTTCAGCCCCTCCTCCGCGGCGATGAGGGTGGCGAGCGGGACACCTGACGGCACGATCCCGACGACCGTATCCAGCAGGTCACCGGCGCTCCGCACCCCTCCCCCCTCTGCCAGGTAGAGGAAGCGCTTGAGCATCATCATCGCCATGTCGTCCAGCAGCGTTCCGTGGCTCCCAACCGCCGTCCAGTCGATGTGGACGTCTTTTGGGGCCTCCATACCCTTCGGCTGGGTGAGCAGCCAGGTGACCGTCTCCATCGAGAGGCCCAGTTCGTCGGAGATCTGGCCCGGCGTGTGCCCTTCCGCCTGGAGCGCCTTTGCCTTCGTGATCAACTCTTCGAGCGCGGACATGGAAGAGAGGTTTCCGGCGATCTATTTAAGTTTTCGTTTAATTGGTGCACCGCAGACCGGACAATCGCCCGGCTCCCGCCAGTAGCGGCCGCACCCGCTGCACCGGTAGCGCCACTTGATCGCACGGGCAGGCCGCTGCCTGATGCTCCGGGTCGTGATGCCGAGGCGGTGCGCAACGTTCTGGATCGCGAAGTCGTCGGTGACAAGGACGGCCTCAAGTTCCAGCGCCAGCGCAAGGATGTCCTGGTCGGTCGCGGAGAGCACCCCGGCATCCCCGGTCAGGAGCGCGGCCTCGCGAACCCGGGCCAGGTCCTCTCCGCGCGGTTCCCGGACCCGGAGCCCTGTGGCAGCGAGCGCCTCAAACCGGCACTTCGCGTGGAGATCGCCGAGTTCCCCCACCACCGACGGGGTGGTCCAGGCCGCCCCTTCGACCGGGATCTCCGTAAAAAAGAACGAAGCGTCAAGAACCAGCGTCATGCCGCAAACTCCACGAGATCGTTTGCCCGGCACCCGACCGGATACCCGAACTCCGAGAGGAGCCAGCAGGCGGTCTTCGCGTGCATCGAGAGCGTGTGGGTGCTGTACTCCCCGCCGTAGCAGGCGAGGTAGATGAGGAGCTGGTCGGCGAGGTGGACGTCGACCGTGCCGGGGCTCCGGCACTCTTCGACCAGGGCACGGGCTGCCGTCCGGCCTACCTCTTCGGCGGGGAGCCCCCGTTTCCCGAGAGCGACGGCGCCCTTCGCCCCGCTCCATACCGTGACAGAACTCCCGACCCCCGGCCCCCCCTCCCGGTGGTCGAGGGTGGCGGTGCAGGGGCGACCAAGGTCTTTCTCAAGGAGGTTCCGGGCAGCGGCAGCCTGGCGTTCCACGACATGTTCCGGGAGGCCTGAGGAGCAGGAGACGATCCCGCACCCCGGCTCCTCCTCCGGGAGCACGATCGGACCCGGGCGGCCCGGCTCCACCCGGGCGCGCACCCGCCCGCCTCCCCGCGGGTAGTAGCCCCGCTCGAGCACCTCGATATCGATCGAGGCCCCGGCGTGGCGGAGCACCGGCGCGAGGACGCGGTCCAGGTAGTCGATCGTCGGGCTCCACGTCACTTCGGTCCCGCCCGTGACCGTGATGCTCCCGCCGGTGCGGAGGGCGACCGGGAGCCAGGCCTGGAGGATGAGGGGTATGCTCCCGGCGGTGCCGGGGTCTATCGCGAGATCGACCTGCCGGAGCCGGCCGGGGGAGAACGTGATCTCGCTGCTCCGGATCGCAAGCCCCCGGCATTCGGCATCACAGGCCCCGGCGACCGCGCGGACCGCAGCGATATGCTGGGGGGCGAGTCCCGGGTTCGGCCGGTTCTGCCTGATCCGGGTGACGGTGACCGGAGTCCCGGAGATCGCTGATGCCGCGACCGCCAGGCGGAGGACCTGCCCCCCTCCTTCCAGGTAGGATCCGTCAACAGTGAACATCTTCCGTGATCGCTGTCGCGATTGCGTTCGCGGCCGATATGAAGCTTGAGGCGTTCTCGTAGGTGTCACTGGAGACGACCGAGGAGACCCCCGCCGCCCGCAGGCGCGTATAGGCACCGCTCGCGAGCACCCCGTGGACGCAGGCCGCGTGGATCGACGCCGCTCCCTGTTCCCTGAGCATGCAGGCGGCGGTCGCGAGGGTTCCGCCGGTGGATATGATATCGTCCACGATCACGACCTCGCGCCCGGCGACATCAACGGTCTTTGGGGCGATCCTGACCTCTTCGCCCGAGAGCCTGGTCTTCTGCAGGAAGTCGCAGTCCCACCCGCCGACCGCCGCAACATCGGCAGCGAACTCGATCGCGCCCTCATCGGGGGCGAGGACCAGGGGGTTCTTCAGGTTGAGGTCGCCGACATACCCCCGATCGCCGGGGCGATGGTGATATCCTTTGCCGGGACACCGAAGTAGTCCAGCACGCCGGGGTCATGGACATCGACCACAAACGCCCGCTCGATGCCGCTTGAGAGGGCTCTTGCGACCGCCCGGGCGCTGATCGGCTCTCCCGGGACAAACCGCCTGTCCTGGCGGGCGTAGCCGAGGTACGGCACCACCAGCGTGTTCCTTGACCGGTCGGCGGCATCGATCGCAAGAAGAGTCTGTACAAGCATATCATTATTCACGATGCTGCTGACGATCAGGGTCTCATCATCCAGGTCCCCGCACCGAAGATACATCTCTCCATCGGGAAACCTGGTGAATTTTGTCTCCGCAAGAGGAACCCCCAACTTTTCTGAGATGCGGGCTGCCAGGACCTGGGATCGTTCCGTGCTGATTATTCTCATAGAACACCTTTGCTAGAAAGTATTTGAACGAGCATGAATAAATTATATAAGTACCAGTGCAGCAAAGAGGTAAACCCGACGATGGATTCAACGACTTCTAAAGAAATTCCGAATATTGAGCTCACGAACGATGAACTGGCGGAGATTGATGACTTCGCCGGTCTTGAGCTGAGCGCATCGTCAGATATCGACGTACCTCCGAATCTCATCGATCAGGTTATCGGTCAGGAGCATGCCGTTGAAGTGATCAGGAAGGCCGCGGTCCAGCGCAGGCACGTGATGATGATCGGCAGCCCCGGAACCGGTAAGTCGATGTTGGCGAAGGCAATGGCCGAACTCCTCCCGAAGGAGGAACTGCAGGACATCCTGGTCTACCCGAACTCCGAGGATAACAATAATCCCATCATCAGGACCGTGCCTGCCGGTCGTGGCAAGCAGATCGTCGGCGCCCACAAGATGGAGGCGAGGAAGAAGATCCAGATGCGGAGCACTCTCATCATGCTCCTCATCATCGGTATCGTCGTCTATGCGATCCTCGCGTCCCAGTGGCTCATGGGTATCATCGCCGCCGCGTTCGTCTTCATGGCGCTGAAGTACTCGACGCCCCGCGAGGAGACGATGGTCCCAAAGCTCCTGGTCTCCCACGACCCGAACACCCCCGCGCCGTTTGTCGATGCCACCGGCTCGCATGCGGGCGCCCTGCTCGGCGACGTCAGGCACGACCCCTTCCAGAGCGGCGGCCTCGAGACGCCTTCCCATGACCGCGTCGAGAGCGGCGCCATCCACCGGGCACACGGGGGCGTGCTCTTCATCGATGAGATCAACACCCTCACCCCGCACTCCCAGCAGAACCTGCTGACCGCGCTCCAGGAAGGCAACTTCCCGATCACCGGCCAGAGCGAGCGCTCGAGCGGCGCGATGGTCAGGACCGAACCGGTCCCCTGCCGGTTCGTCATGATCGCGGCAGGCAACCTCGACGCCATCCAGGGTATGCACCCGGCGCTCCGGTCACGTATCCGGGGCTACGGCTACGAGGTCTACATGCGGGAGACGATGGAGGACACCCCGGAGAACCGCAGGAAGTTCATCAGGTTCATCGCCCAGGAGGTCAAGAACGACGGGAAGATCCCCCACTTCGACCGGGACGCCATGCTCGAGATCCTCCGCGAGGCCAGGCGCCGCTCGAACCGGAAAGGCCACCTGACCTTAAAACTCCGTGACATGGGCGGGCTCATCAGGGTGGCGGGCGACCTCGCCCGGCAGGAGGGCGCGGACTTCACCACGGCAAAGCACGTCATCGCCGCGAAGAAGACCGCTCGTTCGATCGAGGACCAGATCTCGGACGAGTACATCAGGCGGAGCCGCGACTACGATATCACCGTCGTCGAAGGCACCCGGGTCGGACGGGTGAACGGGCTTGCCGTGATGGGGAACGATTCAGGCTCGGTGCTCCCGGTGATGGCAGAGGTGACCCCGAGCCAGGGGGCGAACGGCACGGTGATCGCGACCGGCATGCTGAAGGATATCGCCAAGGAGTCGATCACGAACGTCAGCGCCCTGATCAAGAAGTTCACGGGCAAGGATATCAGGAACATCGACATTCATATCCAGTTCATCGGGACCTACGGCGGCGTTGAGGGCGACTCGGCCTCCGTGACCGTCGCGACGGCGGTGATCAGCGCCATCGAGGATATCCCGGTGCGCCAGGATGTCGCGATGACCGGGTCGCTCTCGGTCAGGGGCGACGTCCTCCCGATCGGCGGGGTCACCTACAAGATCGAGGCTGCCGCGAAGGCCGGGATCAAGAAGGTGATCATACCGCGGTCGAACCTGGACGACGTCCTCATCGAGGACCGCTACCGCGCGATGGTCGAGGTGGTCCCGGTCGACCACATCGAGGAGGTCCTCCAGAACGCGCTCGTGCCCGAGAACCGCGAGGGGTTCTTTGCGAAACTCAGGAAGATGGCGGTCAACCCGACGACCGGCATGTTCGACTCAACCGTCGGGCGTTCTGTGATCTGATCTCCTACAGGACCACCCCCCCTTTAAAGATGATAAGGAGATCGCCGCCGCACGCAGAAGTACGCGGTGCAGGAGATAGCAATCTCACGGGCATCGTGCACGTCTGCGTGAGGCAACGTTACATACACAATCGGATGTAGTGATACACTATGGCTGAGGCAAGATACTATGATATCAGGTGCGTACAGGGCGAGATCACCCTGATCGATATCGATAACGGTGTGATCGAGTCCGCAGGCACCTCATACTTTGATCGGGCCGTGGTCAGGGTGCTCGGGTCGAAAGGCTGGGGTATCCTCACCCGCGACCATGTTGAGATCGACTCGAAGCGCGAGATCGACGCCCTCGTCGAGGCGGCGGCGCGCCTCTCGGCGGTCACCGGGGACCAGATAGACCTTGCCGATGCGCCGCGCGCCCTCCTCCCGGTTCCGCCGCTTGGAGAGGATCCCCGGGACGTCGACCTTGAGGAGAAAACCCGGTTGCTTGCCGGGATCGAGAGTGCGGCCCGGGTTCCGAAGGTGGCGAACACCCGGGCCCGCTACACCGAGGGGATCGACTCGGTCCGGTTCCTGGACTCGAGCGGGAACGAGTTCTCGTACGAGGCGGTCAGGTCCGGGTTCTCGGTCATCGCTATCGCCTCCAGGAACGGGATGATGCAGATGGGGAGCGAACGCGACCACATCACCACCGGATTCAACCTCCGCGATAAGCAGGACCTCGGGCGGAAGGCGGGGGAGGTCGCGGTCTCGCTTTTGGACGCAAAACTCGCGAAGGGCGGAACAAAGCGGGCCGTGCTCGACCAGGAACTGGCGGGCGTCTTCACCCACGAGGCTGTCGGCCACGCAAGCGAAGGCGACCTCGTCCGCGAGGGCGCATCGGTCCTCGCGGGGAGGATCGGTGAGCGGATCGGGTGCGAGGGGCTCGTGATCGTGGACGACCCCTCTCTCCACGAGTTCGGGTTCATCCCGGTGGACGCAGAGGGCGTGGCGGTGCGGCGGACCGAGGTCATCCGCGACGGTATCCTCACCTCCTACCTCCACAACCGGGAGACGCTCGCGGCGGTCGGGAACGGAGTGCCCGGCCACGCCCGCGCCGAGCACGGGGCGCCGCCGATCGTCCGGATGAGCAACACCTTCATCGAGAACGGCGATGCGACCTACGATGAGATCATAGCCGAGTGTAAGGACGGTATCCTGCTGATCGGGTCCCGGGGCGGCCAGGTCGACCCCGGGCGGGGGGTGTTCCAGTTCAACGCCGAGTACGGCTACCTGATCGAGGGCGGCGAGACGACCGATATGGTCAGGGACGTCTCGCTCTCGGGCGAGATCCTCACGACGCTTCATGACATCACCCTGCTTGGGAACGACCGGAAGATGAGCCCGGGATACTGCGGCAAAGGAGGACAGACCGTGCCGGTGAGCGACGGCGCGCCGCACATCCTGCTTGAGAACGCGACGGTAGGAGGACGTGGAATATGAACGGAGATGACCTTATCGAGAAGGTCCTCCGGGAGGGTGAGAGGCAGGCCGACGAGGTCGAGGTCTTCTACGCCCGGGGGCAGAGTGTCAGTGCCGGGATCAAGAAGGGGATCCTCGGCACCGCCGAAGAGTCGGAGACCTGGAGCATGACCATCCGGACCGTCAGGGATGGGCGGATAGGGTTTTCGAGCACCAGCGACCCCGACCGGTGGAAGGAGTGCCTCAACGCGGCGCTTGCAAGCGGGAGGATCGCCACCCCGCAGGAGTGGGGCGGGCTCCCGAAACCGGCCGGCATGACGGGCACCGCGTCCTCGGCCGACCCGGACCTGGTTGTCGGGATAGAGAATGCGGCGGGCATGGTCGAAGACCTCCTTTCGGGTGCGGCGGAGCACCCGGTGGAGGTCATCGGCGGGGGCGCCGACCTCGGCCGGTCGCACCTGGAGATCGCGAACACAAACGGCGTCCTCTACAGTACGGAGAGGACGGTGGCGGCGGTCTCCCTCGAAGCGATCAGGGAGCAGTCCACGGGGTATGAGTTCGACGCCTCCCCGTTCCTTGCCGATATCAGCGCCCGGGCGGTCGGGGAGGCGGCGGCCTCTCTTGCCGCTCGCTCTCTCGGGGGCCGTGAAGTCGAGACCGGGCACTACGATATCGTTCTCTCGCCCATTGCGGCCGCAAGCATCCTCGGGTATGTCCTCATCCCGGCGCTCTCCGGGCGGAACGTGAAGGCCGGAAGGTCGTCTCTTGCTGACAAAATCGGGGAGCAGGTCTTTGATGAGCGCCTCTCGGTCTACGACGACCCCTTTGCTCCCGGCCTCGGGAGCACCACCTGGGATGCAGACGGCGTCCCCACACGGCGCCTGGTCTTCGTGCAGCAGGGGGTGCTCGAGCGGTTTGCCTACGACCTCAAGACCGGCTACCGCTACGGCGAGGAGAGCACGGGGAGCGCCGTGCGGTCAGGGAGCGGGGAGCCCGGCATCGGCGTTCACAACCTCTTCATCGACGGCCCCCGGATAAGCGACCCGGGCGATGAGCGGGCGGTCTGGATCCACGATGTCGTGGGCGCCCATACCGCAAACCCCTTCTCCGGCGACTTCTCGGTGGAGATCTCAAACCCCTTCTGGATGGAGGGCGGGGAACTGGTCGAACCCATCCGGACCGCGATGTTTGCAGGAAACGTCTTTGAGATGCTCCGGGATATTGGAGGGCTTGGAAAAGACGATCGGAGGGTCGGACGGCTGACTCTTCCATCAATACGCTTAAATAACCAGCAGATCATTGGTAAATAAATGATGGAAGAGATCCTCGCAATCCTCCTGGCAGTGGCGATAGCGGCGGCGATCTACTACCTCATGAAGAAATCCCTGACCCTCATCATCAACGCCATCGCCGGGCTCATCACGCTCTGGCTCCTGAACGCCTTTGATGTCCTGGCGTGGTTCGGCGCCCCCGACGTCCAGATCAACCTGGTGACGGTCCTCGTCTGCGCCCTCGGTGGGCTCCCGGGCGCCATGATCGTGGTCCTGCTCCACCTCTTCGGGATTACGCTCTGAGGAGCGGTCTTCGGGGGGCTGTTCTTCTACGCTTCCCCCTTCCCCCCCCGGGTTGTTATACACCCAACTTTCCGCAGTAAGAGTTCTGGCCCGGCATTTTTCTCACATTCCCCTCGCTAAATCAGAGTACCCCGGCAAGCTGACAAGGTCTCACGCGAAGCCGCGAAGAACGCGAAGGACTGTCTTTCATCCCCCGTCCCCCTTCGCGCGCTTCGCGTCTTCGCGTGCGGCTGGCGATCACGCCCACGCACCTGTGACAGACGGTGAACCGGGCCACTCGTTCATTATTCCAGGACGGGATCGTCTTACTGCGGAAGGTGGGATACACTGTTCACGCGAAGGAGAGCGTAGCAATTCCACGTCTTTCGCGGCTTCGCGGCCTTCGCGTGAGTGAACCCGTAGCGTGTGGGATTATTCGTTGTTCTGGCCCACTACCGCCACCCGTCTAAAACAGGCTCGCCTCAGAGTAGACCATGATCTGGTCCTCCAGGATCTCGAACGGTTTGATCTCCCGGGAGTGGGGCGAGCGGCGCATCTTCACGACCTCGAGGGCGAGGTGCACCTCGGTGAGCCCCGCCGACCGGACGTAGCGGAGGAAGATCACCGTATCAGCCAGGTACTCGACGAGGCCGTACCTGCTCCCGTCCGGGTTTGCCGTACCGGTCTCGCTCGTCAGTACGAGGGTGCAGGCTTCGTCGCGCATCACCTCGATGAACCTGAACATCTCCTGCCGCCGGGCCGCCTCGTCCAGGAAGAGCCCCTCAAAGAGCGATATCGGGTCGATGATCACCCTCGATGCCTTAACACTCCTGATGAGGGCGGGGAGTTCGCTCTTGATGCTGCTTATCGCGAGGTTGAAGTCGGTCGGGTCCAGCCTCAGGAGGTAGAACCGGTCGCCGAACACATCAGGATCCCATCCCTTCTGCGCCATGGTGGCGCGGAGGAGTTCCTCCCGCTCCTCGAGGCTGATGTAGATGACACTCTCACCCCGTGAGAGCCCTTCGTACGCGAACTGGAGGGCAAACGTCGTCTTCCCGGTCCCGTAGGTGCCGACGACCGCACAGATGTTCTTCCCGGGAAGGCCGCCCGAGAGCATCGCATCCAGCCCCTCGACACCGAACTTCACCCGTTCTCCCGTCATACGACCACCCTGATGTTCTGCACCTCAAACCCGCCCGCTGCCGAGACCCTCACCGCGAACTTCACCAGGTTCTTATCCTCGAGATAAGGCATCACGCCCTGGAACTTCTCAAAGTACATAACCCGCTGCCGGCGCTGTGCGCCGGTCTCCTCCCAGCGGAAGTGGATTGTAGCATCGACGCAGTCGACGATCTCAAGCTCCCGCGACCGGTCCAGGATCCCGGAGGTGAGCAGGAGGTAGATGGTGGTTTTCCAGCGTTTTGACACCCGTTGCAGCCCGCGCAGGAGAGCAATGAACGCATGCCACCTGGCCCCCTCCGTGAGCGGCGGGGCGATATCGGTCAGCGAATCCATGACGATCAGGCTGTTCTCCGGGCATCCGCTGAGCACCCGGGCGAGTTCCGCAAGAATATCGCTGTTCTCCTTGCGCTGCTTCTTCTGCAGCCGTTCGATGACGCTCCCCTCCCCGTACCAGTCCGGGGGGACGATGCTTGCATCAAAGTAGAGTTCCGAGAGGTCATGGAAGACGATCTCCTCCGCGAGATGGTTGTAGCTCTCCGGGTTGAACGAGAGGGCCATCTCTTTGAGGACATCCTCCCGCATCCGGGTGAGCGTCACGTATGATATCCCGTCCGGGAGCAGGAGGTGCTCCCCGCCAGCCCCGTTCCGCTTCATCGTGGAGAGGCGGATGATCGAGGTCTCCACAAACTCGATGCTGCNGGCACCTGGCTCCCCGAGGAGCAGCACCACCGATCCCGGTGGGACACCGCCGTCCAGCACCGGGTCGAGCGAAGCGATGCCGGTCGGCGTCCGTAGTCGAAGGCGATCGCGCATAGGTACACTCTGGTATACATGGACACCGGTTAAAGCGTTCTGGTTCTCTCCCGTATCCTGAGATACTGCGGCTGGAAAGAACCGCCGTGCCGAAAAAAGCAGATTAATAAGCGCAGCCCGNCACATCACGTATGATCGAAATGCAGCCCCCAGGATGTTGACGGACCCCTGGAGGGCTGCAGAAGACCCGGAAGGTTGAATTAGCGTGGTCAGCAGAGAGTGCGCTGGAAAAAGTCAGGAATCAGGCGATGGAGCGGACGTATACACGGGCACCCGGCCCCGCCGCTCCCGCNTCCTGGANCGNNTGCTCCCCTCCCGGAAGCGCGGAGAGCCCCCCGGGGAGTATGACCCCGCCGGGCATGGACCCCTCGTTCTCGCGGAGGTCCCTCCCCCGTATGAAGAGATCGACCGCTACTNGGTCACCGAAGGTCTCTCGCTCGTCGTGATCGCCCAAAACACAGAGACGAACCTTGCCGAATACCTCCTCTTCGAACCGGTCCTCTCTGAGTTCGAGTACGAACTCCTGGAACGGCTCTTTGAAGACCTCCGCGACGTTCTGGTCCTGGACGACCACGATATGGCCTCCGACTCCCGGGTGGTCCTCTCCAGGAAGATACTGGGGCTCCTGGCCGAGTATGGCCTCATCCTCGGGGAGACATCCCTCTTCAAACTCTGTTATTACCTCGAGCGCAACTTCCTCGGCTGGTCGCGCATCGATGCATTGATGAAGGATCCCTGGATCGAGGATATATCCTGCGACGGCACCAAAATCCCGCTCTTCCTCTACCACCGGAAGTACCGGAACATCAGGACGAACATCGGGTTCGATGAACCGGCGTTGATCTCGCTTGCGATCACGCTCGCCCAGCGTTCGGGAAAACACGTCTCGATTGGCAGCCCGCTCGTGGACGCGACCCTCCCGGACGGGTCCCGGCTGCAGCTCGCGTTCGGGGACGAGGTCACCACACGGGGCACGTCGTTCACGATCCGGAAGTTCCGCGAGGCACCGTTTACACCCGTGGAACTGATGGAGTCAAACACCTTCGACGTCGACCAGCTCGTCTACTTCTGGATGGCGATCGAGAACAACAAAAGCCTGCTCTTCGTCGGCGGCACCGCGTCGGGAAAGACCACGTC
>JGI24710J26742_10003497_pt1 | contig 13285 bp, 14 predicted proteins | sample BioPla2DNA2_FD_26742 | JGI IMG/M metagenome (IMG submission 26742) | reverse complement strand
ACTTTAACTGCATATTCTAAAGCAGAAATAATGTCAGGATGTTCCTTTGGCTCCTTAGACCTTGGAACTATATTGGCTACATTTCTTATATGAAATATTTCTCCAGGATCTGCTTGCATCATTTTTTCTACGTCAATACGAGAATCTGAACACGTGATAACAAGTGTATGGGGATTTTGTGATGTAATTAAACCTGCATATTTTTCCTTGTTTAAATCGTATTCTTTTTCTTTAAATTGTTTCAAGCGTTCTTTAAGATTCATCTAAACAACCCCTTTCTTTAAACTATCTTTCTACACGAACGAAATATTTGCGTTAAGGTATTTTATCATTAATAAATAATTCTTGTCTATTGTGTATAACTTAAATTTATAAAAAATCAAAATAAAAAGGAGTAATAAATTTAAAACAAATTTAACACTCCTTATATTTTACAATAGTAATTCTTGCTAATTTATCCTATCAATCTCTTTTTTGAAGGAACTTTAGGTGTTCCGACACGAATATTATAACCCCAACTTGACATTAGTACTGTCTGATTGGCACACAAGTCGCCTTGAAGACTCATATAAATTGCTGTATCTGTAAAATCCCAACCATAAGCGTTCATTAAAAGTCTATGAATTTCTCTATAACCAAGTTCTGCAGCTTCATCATAACTTGGAGCAGTGGTATTTATGTAAAAAGAATCTGCAGTTTCAGTTACTGGCCAATTTAGTTTGAAATCTTTAATCAAGCTTACAGTAGCGACCACTTCTCCTGCTATCTCAACTCCTGCTCCAATCATTTCTCCATCTGCCATACTGGCATGAAGATCACCTAAAGCTAAAAGTCCTCCTTTTACTCTTACAGGAAGATATACCTTAGCTCCTCTAGTTATTATTTTACTATCCATGTTTCCCCCATGGTTACCTGCCATACCTGAAACAACATCATCGCCAGCAGGGGCACAGCCAATTACTCCTATCATTGGATTTATAGGCCATTTAATATCATTGTAATGAACATAACCATCCTTTACTTCCAATACCTTTGTTCTAATTTCTGTTTCACCATCAAAAATACTTGCTCCTGGTATTGTACATCCAATTCCTTGAGGTTTCACTTCAATAGAAAGAATATCTACCACAATTACATCTCCTGGTTCAGCATCTTCTATGTAAACAGGACCAGTCGCTGGATTTACATTGCTCCAATCTATTGCACCTACAAGTTTGTCTTCACTTTTAATTTGTCCTCCAAAGCAGTCTTCGGTAATGAATTTTACAGTATCTCCACTTTTTATGTGGGCAACAGGCTTTGCGTTCTTACTGAAAGCGTAAATAGTATCTCTAATCTCTAGCATTTTATCCTCCTTTGATTTTCATTCTTATTCCTTTTGGTTAAAAACCACTACATATTGTCTATAATTTTAGCACAAGAAAATCATGGGAGCAAATTACACATTCTCCAACTCTTCATAATTTTAAATAAAAAAGTTTATTTAAAAATTTTTATTGATTTTTTTATTTTCTTGTTAAATTAATTCTAAACAATTACTCCATATATTTTAATATAGTCTTCCAACTCTAATTGCTCTACCCTTAAAGTTGGGTCAACTCCGATATCTAATAGTTGTTGTGGATTAATAGTAAAACCACTCTTGTTTAAATTTGAAAGTATTATTTTTCTTCTTTGTGAAAAACATGCTTTTACAATATCAAATAGCAATTTTTCATCTTTTACTTTTTTATAGTCTTCTTTAATTTCAAATATTAATATTTCACTATCAACCTTTGGTATAGGAATAAAATTATTTTTACTTACTTTTGTCAACGATTTAACATCACAATAATACTGAGCCATTACTTGTAAAACATTATAATCTTTCCCTTTTTCATTTTTAGTAAATCTGTCAGCTACTTCTTTTTGCATCATAGCTATAACTTTATCAATCTTATCACTAACTGATAGCACTTTAGTCAATAATTCTGTTGTGATGTAATAGGGCAAATTTGAAACAATTGTAACTTTACAGTTGTAAGAACTTAATAAACCATCTAAATCAATCTTTAAAAAATCTTCCTGTACAATTTTTATATTTTCATAATCATTTAAATTTTCATTTAGAATTCTTACTAAATCGCTGTCAATTTCATAAGCTATCACTTGTTTTGCTTTTGTAGCTACTGCTTGAGTGATTGCTCCAAGTCCTGCTCCAATTTCTATGATAATACTATCTTCGGTTATTTCTTCAACTATTTTTTTAATAATATTTGGTTCAACAAGAAAATTTTGTCCAAACTTTTTCTTTGCACGATAATCATATTTATTTAAAATATCAATAGTTTTGGCTCTATTTCCTATCATATTTTTTTAATATTTCCTTTAACTGTTCAAGTTTGTATCCTAGCATATTCAAGTATTTAAAAAGCCTTTTGTTGTTGTTACTACCAAGGTTCAACTGTTTTGAAAGATAATCTCTTTTGGTTTTATCTTTGATTAATCCAAGCTTAAGATACTCGCTCCAAGTAATACTTCCTTTATCTTGGGTAAAAGTAACTGCTTTTTCTAAAGCTTTAATTAAATCTTCATCATCAACATGCTCAATACCAACATTTCTTTTGCCAATAGCTTTTTCTTTTTCAATGAATACATGTTTAACATTTTTGACTCTTGAATCTATTACATCTCTTATTTTCTTTCCTGGGAAATCTGGATCAGTCATCACAATAACATCACTAGTTTCACTAGCAACTTCAATTATTCTTAAATCATCTTCCGTTATTGCTAGACCATTAGTACATAAGATATGACAATCAAATAACTTTTCAATTTTATCTTTATCATGTTTGCCTTCAACAACAATTAACTCTTTTACTTTAATCATTGTTTATCCCCATAAATTTTTGATAGTTATTAATTAAATGTTGCTGCAAATCTTCTTTTTCCATTTCTCTTAACTCAGCTATGTATTCCCCCACATAGCAAACATAAGCTGGTTGATTGTCTTTACCTCTAAAAGGAACTGGTGTCAAATAAGGACTGTCAGTTTCAATCATTATTTTATCCAAGTCTACATTTATAGCGTTAGTTTGAACCTTGTTGGCATTTTTAAAAGTGACAACTCCAGTAAATGAAATGAAATAACCTAACTTTTGGTATTCTTTCATCATTTCTAAAGAATCTGAATAACAGTGCATTAAAACACTAGTTTTTGCGTATGCTTTTAGGGTATCATAAGTATCTTTAGCTGCACTTCTTGAATGAATTATGATTGGTTTATTATATTTATTAGCAATTTCAATTTGTTTAATAAATAACTCTTTTTGCTTATCAGCAAATTCTTTGGTGTAGTAATAATCTAATCCTATTTCACCAATTGCCTTAATTTGCGGATATTCTTCCAGAGCAAAAATAAGAAAATCTAAATTTTCTTGAGTTATACTTTTAGCATCTTGAGGATAATAACCAAAACTAATATCCAAGTTTGGATATTGTTTTTGTTTTTCAAGTATATACAACAATTCTTCTTTACTACTACAAATAACATTAATAATAGCTACATTATTTTCTTTAGCCTTTTGCATATAACTATCAAAATTATCCCTATATCTGTCATCAGTTAAATGACAGTGTGTATCTATCCAATATGTCATTTTATTTACCTACACAGAATCTTGAGAAAATACCGTCAAGTAAATCTTCTCTTGAATAATCTCCTAATATTTCTTTTAAATAGCGATAAGCATTTTGTATATCTTCAGTAACTAAATCTAAAGGAACTTCATCATTTAAAGCTTCTAAAGCTAATTCCATTGATTGTTTAGCTTTTCTCATTAATGAGATCTGTCTTTCATTAGTTAAAGCTGGTTGAGACAAGGCAATTTGATTTTCTTCAAACATTTCATTAATCTTATTTAACAGCTGACTGATATCATTGTTTGCTGCTGAAATTGTAATGCCTTCATCGGTTGTTTTAATATCTGATTTGTTGTAAACTATGATGCGATTATAGCCTTCCGTTTCTTCTAATAATTGATAGTCTTCTTCATCGATGTCTGAACTATCTATAACAACAATGACAAGTTGAGCTTGAGCTAAAGCTTCTTTTGACTTTCTAATACCGATTTGTTCAATACTGCTTTCTGCTTCGCGAATTCCAGCTGTATCAATTAAATGTAATGTCACATTATTAAGTTTCACTTCACCCTCCACTAGATCCCTAGTTGTACCAGCAACATCTGAAACAATTGCTTTATCTTTCTCTAGCAAAGCATTAAGTAGTGAACTTTTACCAACATTTGGTTTTCCAACTATAACAGTTTTTACCCCTTCTTTTACTACAATACTGCTTTCAGCAACATTTAGTATGTTTTCGCTTTCTTTTAACCATTGTTCTACTAAAGTTTTTACTTCAGCTGCAGTGATGATTCCATTGTCATCATATTCTGGATAATCAATATTGACCTCAATGTGAGCAACGCATTGTTCAACTCCATCAATCATTGGTGCAAGCAGTTTACTAATACTCCCACTTAATGAATTCATTGCTAGTTTAGCGTTATCTTTATTGTCAGCTGCAATTAAATCATTAATTGCTTCAGCTTGAGTTAAGTCTATTTTTCCATTTAGAAAGGCTCTTTTAGTAAACTCACCATTTAAGGCTTGCCTTGCTCCATAACTTAAACATAAAGTTAAAATCTTTCTGGTCACATATAAACCGCCATGACAGTTAATTTCAACCATATCTTCTCCCGTAAATGATTTTGGATTTTTAAAAACATTGACTAAAACCTCATCAATTTTTTCATTAGTTTCTGGGTCTACTATAAAGCCATAATAAATGCGATATCCTTCATACTTTTTATCTTTACTAACAAAAATCTTATCAAGCACATCAAAACTATTATCTCCTGATAATCTAATTACATTTATGGCTGCAACATTTAATGTGCTTGTAGAAATTGCTACAATTGTATCATTTAACATAATTTGCTTTCCTCGATACATATTGTATCATAACCGTATTTTCGTTGACAAAAAAAGGCTTTTTGTCAAGCCTTTTTTATTCTATTCTTTTTCTGCTTCTTCTACAATTTCTTTTGCCCAATTGAAGAACTTATTAGTTGCTAAATCTTCAACTGTTTTAATATTAAATGCTTCTTTAAGCAGTTTTGCATCACCTTCTGAAACCCCCCACAAAGCATCTACTGGTGATTTCATAAGTTCATTTAAAGGTAAAGAACTATATTTTTTAATTACCCATCGATTTCTGTTTTCTAAGTCTTTATCTTTAGTTGTCTTTTCCTCTTTTGTTTTTTCTGAAACTGCTGTTTCTTTTTTCTTTTCAACCACAATTACTTCTTCTTGGTCCTTTTTATTTTTAGTTAAAACTACTAGTGCATAGAATAAAGCAACAATGACATAGTTTACAATAATATGTCCATAAAAACCAATTATGTCCAGTGGTTTAATTAACAATAATACTGCTAATACCAGATTAATTATTCCAAACACTACAGCATAAACCCCTGCTGGTTTCATCAGTTTAGTTAGTGCTGAAAAAATTACAACACCCATAATTACTGCCAAAATGATATTTAATACTATATTTATTTGAAATAAAGCTAAAGCGAAAACTAAGACAAATCCTAATGTTGAAATCAATAGCTTTTTTTCCTTAAAGACAATTTGTGTAGCTATCAGTATCAAAAATCCAACTAATATGCTATGTATGAATACATAAGAGAAACTATTGTAATCAGATACTTTAGCACTGGTGAAAAAACTACAAATAGTCAGTATCAAGTGAAGAGCGATTAAATGATAAAAGACTGATTTTTTTCTTTCTTCATTATCGCTTCTTACAAGATGCATAATAATTACCAAAGATATCAGTAATAAAACTAATGACAAGGTAATTAAATAAAAGAAATACTGTTTTCTTAAAATAAAAGCCACAATCGCTAAGATAATAGCAATTACATTTAACCATGAAACAGCTTTTTCCGCTTTTTGATAATTAATTAAATTTGTTTGTTTCATAGTTTACTCCTTTACAATATCTTTTACATCTATCCATCCATATACTCTTTTGCCATCTAATGACACTAAGTGATAAGGATGTTTAGCATTTCTTGCAACACGTGTTACTTTACATCTACTTTCTGGTCTATTGTGAGTAGGTTTTTTAGATGTCGAACTATAATAAACATTGCCACCCTTAAATATTACGATATCACCAACATTCAAGTTAGTATTAGTCACCATTTTTGTTAATCGAGCTTCATTTTCCTCTAAAATAAATAAGTTAATGACCATTTCTTTTTGTTGTGAAGTAAGTTTTTCATAAGCTTCTCTAGCTGCTTTAATGGCTTTTCCATCATAGTTATTATCTAAAGCATTAATCATTTTGATAACTTCTGAAGCTGCTTGTTGATCTTTTAAAGTTTGTAACTGACTTTTATATTCTTGAAGTTTTTCAAAAGTTTTTACTTTTTCTTGAGCTTCCAAAGGAAGATTGTCGTATTTTTCTTGAGCTTCAATAATCATACTTTCTTCTTCTAAAGTAATAGGAGTTTTGATTGAATTTACAAACTGATCAAACTGCTCAGCTAAAACCTCATTTTCATCAATTACTTCTTTCTTAAAATTGTCAATAAATGGCATTTTAACTGTTTCATCAAGTTTGTTTAATCCTTTAATCCCCAAAAATAAAAAGAAAAATAGTAGTAATAACCCTAATATATGTTTTTTCATATTATTTACCTTTTGCTTCTTCATACAATATTTTAGCTCTTTTGAAATACTTCAAATTAGCCATTTCTTTTATATTGTCAATTCCAAAAGCTTCTTTCATTTTTTCTTTATCTTTTTCAGACACTCCTTGTAGAGCATCAATAGGAGCTTTTAAAAGCTGTTTAGCACTTTTATTTTCATACTCCTTATCCAACCAATTTTTGTCTATCATCATTACCAATCCCCCTTATTTAATTCTATATTATTCCTATCGCTTTCACAAGTTTTCACATCATTTTTTATCATGGTATATGATAAAATGTATAATGAAAAATAAATTGGAAAAGGTTGAATCTTATGAAAAACAAAAAAAGAAAAATTATATTAATATTTATTATGAGCATTTTTTCTATCGCTTTAATTTCTTATTATATGGTTTTCATCCGTGGTTTTTATGCTGAAAGCGATAAAGTCGTCGGCCCTTACACTGGATCAGCACATGTAGATGATTTTAAAGATGTTGAACAATGGCAATTTGGCGAAAATAAATATGGTCAAATTGTTTTTGTTGACCCTGACAAAGCTTTTGATTTAGCTATGGAAAAATATGCTGAAGCTATTAATCTGATTTATGATAACTACAAAGAAGAATATCATCTTGATAAATTTAGCAAAAAGAATTATCACATATATATGATGCTTGGTTGGCAATTGCCAACTGATGATGAACAAATAAGAAAGCAAGGAGTTAAATTAACTCAATTTTTAGATGTTTATGAAAACAGCTTTAAAAGATGGATTTATGTACCCGGTATGGGTTGGGAAAGAATATGCCCATAAACTTTAATAAAATTTATCTTATCCTTTATTTAATTAACATTCTATGACTTGTTTGAAAATAGTCGATATTGTTGTTATAATTTACCCATAAGTAAAGGACTAAATATATGAAACTTTATGAATCAGCAGAAAATTATTTAGAAACTATTTTGGTTCTCTCTAAAAAGAGTTCTTTTGTTCGTTCTATTGATATTGCTGAGGCTTTAAACTTTTCAAAACCAAGTGTAAGTGTTGCCATGAAAAAGCTTTCTAAAGGGGGCTTTATTACAGTTGGCAAAGATGGGGCAATTAATTTAACCAAAGAAGGCTTAAAAATTGCTGAAAAAGTTTATGATCGTCACGTTTTTCTTACAAATTGGTTAATCAGTATCGGTGTCGATGAAAATATTGCTAGTGAAGAAGCTTGCAGAATGGAACATATAATTAGCCAACAGACTCTAGAAGCTTTAAAAAAGAATTATGGAAAAAAATAATTTTTTAACTATTAATATTTATGATTTAAAAAACCCCTTTATTTAATGTAATATGGGGGTTTATTTATTATATGACTTAATTTTGATTTCTTAAGATAATTTCATTAGTATCGGAATTCATTCCATCAACTATTGCTAATGATTCTAAATGATAACCTAAGTTTCTGATAATTGTTCCTCCTGGTTGAAATCCCTTTTCAACAGCAATACCAATGCCTATTATTTTAGCTTTAGCTTGTTTAATAATTGATATTAATCCTTGTAAAGCGCAACCATTAGCTAAAAAATCATCAACAATTAAAATGTTTTCTCCTTCATTTATAAATTTTTTGGAAACAATTACTTGGTTTTTATTTTTATGAGTAAAAGACTCAACTTCAGCAATATAAACATCTCCATCAATATTTACACTTTTTGCTTTTTTTGCGAAAACTATTGGAACATTAAAGTATCTTGCCACAGCAAAAGCAATAGCAATCCCACTAGCTTCAATGGTTACAATTTTATCAACTTTTTTATCTTTAAATCGTTCATAAAATTCTTTACCCATTTCATCTAGCAAGTTAATGTCAATTTGATGATTTAAAAAATTATCAACTTTCAAAACATTTCCTGGTTTTACAACACCATCTTTCAAAATCCTTTTTTCTAAACAGTTCATAAATGGTCCCCTTTTTATACTTATAATTAACACAATATATTAAATATTGTACCATAAAGCATAATTATTATTTATTGTTAACAGTAAAAAAAACGACTTTTTGTCGTTTTTTAATTTCTTAATTGTCTAAATATTTATTGATAGCTTCTAGTCTATTCATTGCTTTAGCTAATGAAGCTTTTGCTAAAATAATATCTGTATCTCTTTGAGCTACTGATAGTTTTTCTTCTGCTTTTTGAATTGATGCTCTAACTTTTCGTTTATCAAGTTTTTGAACATTCTCAATTGCATCACAAAGAATTGTAGCTTCATTATTTTCAAACAAAAGCATCCCATTGCTAATAGAATGATAAGCATCTGTTTTATCAACGGTTGTTTCGACAACTCCAATTGTTAAAGGTAACATTATTGGCATATGATTAGCTAAAATACATCTTCTACCTTCAGCAGTAGGTACATTTAATCTGTTAGTTTCTACTGTTTCATAAAGTCCTTTATATGTAACAAAGTGCACCTTAAAGTTATTCATCATATCATCCTTTCGCTTTTTCTATTACATCCTCAATTGCTCCCACAAAGGTAAAAGCAGCTTCCGGAAGATGATCGTGTTTGCCATCTAAAATTTCTCTAAATGACCTAACTGTATCTTCTATTTTTACAAACTTACCTTCATAACCCGAAAATTTTTCCGCTACATGAAATGGCTGTGAAAGGAAGTTTCTTACTCTTCTTGCTCTATTGACAGTGACTTTATCTTCATCAGACAATTCATCAATACCTAAAATGGCAATTATGTCTTGTAAATCTTTATATTTCTGTAAAATACTAATAACTTCTTGAGCTACATTATAGTGATCTTCACCTACAATATTAGGGTCTAATGCTCTTGAGGAAGACTCTAATGGGTCAACTGCTGGATATAAACCTAATGAAGCAATATTTCTATCCAATACTGTTTTAGCATCTAAATGAGCAAAAGTAGTGGCAGGAGCAGGGTCTGTTAAGTCATCTGCTGGGACATAGATTGCTTGAATTGAGGTGATTGAACCATTTTTAGTTGAAGTAATTCTTTCTTGAAGTTCACCCATTTCAGTCGCTAAAGTGGGTTGATAGCCAACTGCTGATGGCATTCTTCCTAAAAGTGCTGAAACCTCTGAACCAGCTTGTGAGAAACGATAAATGTTGTCAATAAACAATAAGACATCTTGATTATCTTCATCTCTGAAATGTTCTGCCATAGTTAAAGCGCTTAAAGCAACTCTCATTCTTGCTCCTGGCGATTCATTCATCTGACCATAAACTAAAACTGTTTTATCTAAAACTCCTGAATCTTTCATTTCGTAATAAAGGTCATTGCCTTCTCTTGTTCTTTCTCCAACCCCTGCGACAACTGATAAACCGTTATGCTCAGTAGCAATTGAGTGAATCATTTCTTGCATCAATACTGTTTTACCAACACCTGCACCACCAAACAATCCTGTTTTACCACCTTTAATATATGGACATAAAAGATCTACAACTTTAATACCAGTTTCTAAGATTTCTACTGCTGTTTGTTGATCTTCAAAAGCTGGAGCTTTTTTATGGATGACATCTCTTTTAACATTGCTTGGTATTTTACTTAATCCATCAATTGGATCCCCTAGCAAGTTAAACATTCTTCCTAATATTGGTTTGCCTACTGGTACTTCAATTGCTTTTCCAGTATCATAAGCTAGCATTCCTCTTTTCAGTCCACTAGTTTGATTCATAGCGATACATCTTACTTTATCATCACCTATATGTTGTTCTACTTCACAAGTGATAACTTCATTGTTTAGTTCAATTTTTATCGCATTATATATATTAGGTAAAGTTTCGTTAAATCTAATATCTATAACAGGTCCTATTATCTGTACTACTTCACCGATATTTTCAAAGGCAGTAGAAGTTGTTTCTTCATTTTTTGTTTCTATTGATGTGACAATATTTTCTTCCATAATTAACTCCTTTCTACTTACTGTTAACTGTTCCAGCTGTTATTTCATTCATTTCCTGGGTAATAGCAGACTGTCGAGCCTGATTGTACGTTAGTTCTAATTCATTTATTAAATCATCAGCATTCTGATTAGCATTGTCCATTGCACTTCTTCTAGCTGCGTGTTCACTTGTCTTAGCTTGTAAAAAGGTGGCATAAATCTGTGAACTGACATACATTGGAATCAATTGATTCAATACTTCTTCTCTACTTGGTTCCAGCAACATTTCTGTTTCTGTAAGTTTTGCGCTTATTTTAATTGGTAACAAATGGAAGGTGGTAGGTAAAAAAGTAAGGGCGTTTACATATTGAGTATAGATAACATCAATCGAAGATAACATATCTTTCTGATACAAAATAAGTAAATCCGTAATTAATTGATTGATTTTTGCTGGTTCTAAATCTTGCCATTCATTATATTCTTTGATAACCATATAATTATTTGCTTTAAGCCATTTAATTCCATATGTTCCAATGGCAAAAATTGGTTCCTCCTTTGAAATATGTTTTTCAACATATTTTAATAAGTCTTGATTATAAGAACCACACAATCCACTATTTGAAGTAATGATAATATGAGCAGGATTATCGATGGTTGAGGGTTTCAAATATAAGTTTGTTTCTTCTCCCTCTTTTTTAGCAGCTAAAGCAGCCAATAAGAAAGTATGATAGATATCGGCATATTCGTTGTTTTCTACCATCTTGTTTTTCTGTTTTTGAAGTTTGGCTGTAGCAACTAAAGCCATGGCATTAGTTAGTTTTTTTGTTGACTGTACCGACTTTAGCTGCCTTTTAATCATGCTAATTTGTCCTGCCATCTTACATCTCCGTTATTCTAAACTTTTCACCATGTTCTTTCATTACTTTGTACATTTTCTCTTCCAGTTCTAATGAAAGGTCTTTTTCGTTTCTTATTTCTTCAACAATTTCTGGATAAGAAGAATGTATTTCTAAAAGCAATGATTTTTCATAATACTTAACCATTCTTAAAGGAATTTTATCAATTAATCCCTTTTGATTAGCAAATAAAACCAAAACCATATCCTCCATTGCTACTGGAGCATATTGTGGTTGTTTTAAAAGTTCTGTTAAATGTTGACCACGATTGATAGTCTGTTTTGTGGTTACATCTAAATCTGTACCAAATTGAGCAAAGTCTAACACTTCACGGTACTGCGCTAAATCTAGTTTTAATGAAGCTGATACTTTCTTCATTGCTTTAGTTTGAGCCGCACTACCAACACGTGATACTGATAAACCAGAGTCTACTGCTGGTCTAATACCACTATTAAATAATTCTGTTTGTAAGAATATCTGTCCATCAGTAATTGAAATTACATTGGTTGGAATATAAGCTGAGATATCACCAGCTTGGGTTTCAACAATTGGTAAAGCCGTTGATGAACCACCACCAAATTCTGCTGAAAGCTTCCCGCTTCTTTCCAACAATCTTGAATGCAAGTAGAAAACATCACCTGGATAAGCTTCTCTTCCTGGAGGACGTTTTAATAATAAAGACAGCGTACGATAAGCCACAGCATGTTTACTTAAATCATCGTAAACAATTAATACATCTTGTCCTTGGTTCATCCAATATTCACTTATTGAACAACCTGCATACGGAGCGATGTATTGAAGTGCTGCTGGCTCGCTTGCTCCAGCAACCACTACCGTTGTATAAGCCATAGCTCCATTTTGCTTTAATTTTTCCACAATCTGAGCTACAGTAGAATTCTTTTGTCCAATTGCAACGTAGATACATTTAACGTTTTTCCCTTGTTGATTTAAAATAGTATCTATGGCAATAGCAGTTTTTCCTGTTTGTCTATCACCAATAATCAACTCACGTTGTCCTTTTCCAATAGGAATCATTGAGTCAATAACCTTAAGACCTGTTTCTAGTGGTTGATAAACTGACTGTCTTTCAATTACTCCTGGAGCAGTTTTTTCAATTGGGGCATATTCACTGGTTTTAACAGCTCCTTTTCCATCAATTGGATTTCCTAGAGCATCAACCACTCTTCCTAACAAAGCATCTCCAACAGGTACTTCAATTACTCTGCCAGTAGCAACTACTTGACTTCCTTCAACAACGTTTCCAGCATCAGTTAAAAGTACTGCTCCTACATTGTCCTCTTCAAGGTTCATAACCATCGCCACACTGTCACCAATTGCTAACAATTCTTCGGACATTGCTTCAAAAACCCCACTTATATTTATAATCCCATCAGCTACTGATGTTACATATCCTGTCGTAGCTGAAGTTTGAACATTTACTCTTTGTTTTTCAAAAGTATCAATTTGCTGTTTAATTGATAAACTAATCTCTTTTGTTGAAGCTTCAAAATCTTCATCCTTTGCTAGTAATGAAGCTTTTAAATCTTTTAATTTCGAGCGATACGAACCATCCCAAACATTGTTGTTGATAACAATCTTAAATCCACCTAAAAGCGCTTCATCAATCTTATTTTCTAAAACAACTTTTTGTTCTAATTCAGATCCTATTGTTTCTTCTAATTTTTCAATATGTTTTTTATCTAAAGGCCTAACTGAATAAACCACACCAAAAGCAAC
>JGI24710J26742_10003495_pt1 | contig 13286 bp, 12 predicted proteins | sample BioPla2DNA2_FD_26742 | JGI IMG/M metagenome (IMG submission 26742) | reverse complement strand
CCGCCCCTGCCCCTGCCTCCTGCCCCTGTCCCCGGCCCTGCCCCTGCCTCCTGCCCCTGATCCTGGCCCTGTCCCTGATCCTGTCCCTGATCCTGGCCCTGCCCCTGCCCCCCTCCCTTGACGCTTGGGAATCCGGACATATATTTTCTTTCACGCGTCGCTTGACGCCTTTGACTTGGGCTTGTTGACAGGTCGTGTGGTTAAAGGCGCTCTTGAGACCTTTGTAAAATCGCCTTGTTATAAACGGTTTGGCCTGTGAATTTGGTTATGGGGTAGATCTATGGTCAGAATTGATAGTTTGGAGCAGTTGAAGTCTCAAGCTGGCTCAGATCAAAAGGTGGTGATTGGCTTTTTTGGGGAGTTTTCAGAAAAGTCCCGTAATCAGCTGCCAGTTTTTAAGCAATTTGCCCAAGCAAACCCTGATGCCAAGGTGTTTATAGTTGATGTCCGTCAAGCCAAAGAGGTGCATCCCCATTTTGGTGTGACCTTGGTTCCTACTGTGATTCTGGCTAAGGGTGATTCAGTGCTTGCAACGGTGGTTGGGGAAAGGCCAATCTCGGAATATGAAGCCTTGTTGAATGATGCACCAACCGCAAGTAGGACCAGCGACAGGCCGACTAAGCGTGTTACAGTTTATTCGACAACCACTTGTCCGTGGTGTACCAGGCTTAAAGATTATTTGACCAGGCGGGGTGTTCCTTTTAAGGACATCGACGTTTCAAGGGACCAAGCTGCGGCACAACGAATGGTCGCAAAATCTGGACAAATGGGTGTCCCTCAATGTGAGATAAACGGCCAAATTGTTGTTGGTTTTGACCAAAATAGGATTGATATGCTCTTGGGTCTGCCCAGGGAGCGAATGGCTCAATAAAGGATACATGGCCTTGGGTCAAATTGGCGTGGCAAGCGCCGGGAGGAAGACACATGAACTTGCAACCACTTGGAGATTTGGTTTTGGTGCGCCCCATCGAGGCAAAAGAGCAAACTGCTGGTGGCCTCTACCTGCCTGACACTGCTCGCGAAACCCCGGCTGAGGGGACGGTCTTGGCCGTCGGTGCCGATGTGGGAAATGGCGTGGCGGTTGGCGACAGAGTCATTTACAAGCAGTTTGCTGGTGATGAACTTACTGTTGGTGAAGACAAGGTGCGTTTAATTCCAGTGGCGGACCTGTTGGCCCGCTATGTGGACGGCGACGCTATCTAGTTGATATAGTTGACATTTTTGGCAACAATTTTTAGCCTAAAAAAAAGCAGGGGGAACTATGACCTTGGATACCGAATTAAAGCATGTAGAAACCGTTGAGCAGTACAAAGAGATTATCGAAAACAACGAACTACCGCAACGGTAAAGTCGTGGAGGCAACCAGCAGCATCCAGAACAAGGCTCAGATTACGAAGATCCTTGATGAAAAGCTTGGGGCATAAATTATGAACCGAAACTATGATGTAATAGTTTTGGGTGGTGGCCCGGCTGGATTGTCAGCCGCGATTTATGCGGCCAGGGCAAAGCGATATCGCCAGATAACCACCGCTGTGGCTGATGGCACGATAGCCGCGCTGGAAGCGGTCGAGTATGTGAACCACAACTAACTTTTGGAGCCGGGTTCACGCAGTTTTTGACTGACTTTTTCGATTAAATACCCAGCAATGCTGGTTTGTGATGGCAATATTGGCAGGTCATCGACAGGAAACCAGTAAGCTTCTTCTACTTCGTCGTCGCCAATAGCGATGTCTCCACCTGCATAGTCGGCTATGAATCCCACCATAAGCTGAGATGGAAAGGGCCATGCCTGACTGGCGACATAACGGACGTTGCAGATGTCTACACCAGTCTCTTCCTTGGTTTCACGAATGGCACACTCTTCAAGGGATTCACCAACGTCCAAAAAACCGGCAACCAATCCAAAACGTCCCTTTGGCCACTCGGGTTTGCGAATCAAAAGCAGCTCATTTTCACGATGAATGCACACGATTGCACAGGCATGAATAGACGGAAAATTTTCGTGGCCACAGTTTGGACAGCGCTTGCCCCAACTGCCTTTCATTGGTGTTGTGGGTGTAGCGCAACGATGGCAAAAGGCGGTATGAAGGTCTGCATGCAACAGCTGTTTTCCAACTCCAGCTACTGTCAAAAGTTCAACTGGAACACGAAGCTGGAAGGACACAAATGGCTCTGCTACCAAACTGTCGGGCAGGATATCTGCTTCGCCAATTTGTGCGCACCGCACAGGCATGTCACGCCAGTAAGCAAAGGTAAGAGGCCCCTGAAGAACTGTTAATCCTTTTGGAAATTGCCCAACTGGAAGCGAAGGCTGCCCTTCGCTTTTGGCAAGCACCAGATGTCTCCCTTGTAAAATCACCCAGTGGGCTAGGTCGGCATCGTCTTGGACTGGGCCAGACAATAATTCAAAGCCCAAGGGTAAAGCTCCACGGTTATATGGCAGATTAATTTGTTCTGGATATCTCATAAATTCTCGCCCCTGACCCCGCCCCTGTCCCCGCCCCTATCTATAAGTGATCGTTAAAGTTGGTCGCAGTTCCAGGCCACGCTCCTCGTCCCAGGCTGTGATTGAGCGCCTTCCCTTGTACTTTTCGCCATCTTGGTCAGTTGCGGCGTTATCCAAAAAGATCGTGATTGCGTTGCCAGATTCCCACTCGGGGATGTTTATAACTTCCTGAACCAAGTCGGAAAGGTCCTTTGGGCAGGTAAACTGGATATCTCGATTCCAACAATCAAGCTTTCTTTGAGGACAGTCATATTCAGTGATATCGGTGCAGTCATCGTTACATCTAACAAGCCAGCGATCAATATGAGCTGTTGTGCGCAAACGCTGGTCTGGGCGACCAGAATTTGTGTTTGAGGGGTCAAACGGGGCGGAATTTGCAGCACTTTCAGCATAAATACTCAGCCACAGGTTTTTTGATGAGTCAACTTCGTTAGTTGGATAAAAGGCCAAGGTTGCAGCTTCAATGACAGCCCCCTGCGGGATTAAAACTCCAGGAAATCTAAAAGCAGTACGATACGAGACGTTGCCTATATCAAAATGACGTCCAACCGGAACGGAAGTCCCAGAAAAGATATTCCAGGAGCTAGAAGGACCATCCATAAGATAAGACGCCAGCGCATCATCAGAAGTCCCAATGGCAAGCACCAGTGTAGTCGGCGTATCTTCCCCACCGCCATCGTCCTCTTGTTCAACATCAGTGTCGCCTTCATCACCATCATCTGGTGCTACGTCAGTGTCACCATCATCACCGTCATCCGGCATCACATCCGTATCTCCATTACCACCGTCATCCTGCTCTAAATCCGCGTCACCATCGTCCAGCTCGGCATCCGCGTCACCATCATCCAGCACTAGGTCAGTATCACCACCATTATCATCATCCCACTCCAGCTCCTGCCCCTGATCCTGTCCCTGATCCTGGTCCTGCCCCTGTCCCTGATCCCGCCCTCCAACATTATCCAAATCCGCCGCCGGATCACTCGAACTTGAACATCCAGCAACCAAAAACAGCGCGGCAGCCAGCAAGACAACGCGTTTAATTTTCACCACTTAAGCCCTCCCAAACCTATGACTGCTTCCCAGCCAGCACCGCCTCTTTCCCAGCAATTAGCCTTGAAATCGTTAATTCCACATCCTTTGGGTCAGTCCGATTAGCAACCAGCACTTGCCGCGGGTCCTTAGAAGAGGAAATTGGCAAATTACCAGGGTCGTTAGGTTTTTCTCTAAACACTTGGCGCGAGTAACAAATATCGCGCAAAGAACAGATTTTACACTCGGGTAACGGATTGGCCGAGGCAGCAACAGCAGGCCCGTACATCGACATGAACTCGTCTTGGCGCTGGAAATTGTCTGAGACGGTCACTCCCTGCCGAATATACACAAGGTCAGCATCCAGGTGCTCGAAACCTGGCACTGTACACATGGGAAACCCACGCAAAATCACGGGGAAGGAATGTCTCCAACCAGATAACAACGGGATCAGGGCGTCGCGCAGTTGAGTCGCTGTCACCACCCTACTGGGTTCATTATCTTGACACCTTTTCAGGGTCAGTAAGCCAATGGCCGGGCCCAAATGCCGAGCCGCCAGATCAATCGCAGCATCTAGCCTGTCGATGTTAAAACTGCTAACAACCACGTTGACATTGCACCTCATCCTGCCGTCGAGCCTTATGTTATCCAGCGCTTGTAATAGCATTTGAAACCCAGTCTCTTTCGCCCCTGTGATGGCCTTGTAGACCTCGACATCAGGATATGGAAAGGATAGCTCTACCGCCTTTAACCCGGCATCAATAGTGGCTTTCAGAAACTCATTATCAGAAAAGCGCAGTGCGTTGGTGGAAAGCCGCATTTCCAATCCCAGGGCCGTTCCAGCAGCCACTATTTCAGCAAAATCAGAACGCAGCGTTGCTTCTGCTCCCATTAAAACCACTGCTTTGACCTTGGTAGCCGCTTGTTTCAAGAGCTCAATAACGTCGTTGGTAGGGATTTCTCGATAGCCATCCCGCTCGCCTTCAAAGCAGTAGACGCACCTATGCTGGCATCTGGTACTGCTGTTGATAGCAAAGTGGTCATCAAAAACTACGACAGAGGCATCAATCTTTGATAAATCAGCAGGCATCTTGTCCAATTGTTCCATCATTTACCCTCCTTTGCTTGCTTTCTAAGGTCGCGCCAATAAGCAAGCCTCTCGCCAATCGTCTTTTCATAGCCTGCTTCGATGGGATGATACCAAACCGAGCCCTGTAGTTCCTTTGGAAGGTACTCGTCGGTTGTAAAATTGCCCTTGTAGTCGTGTGGATACTGGTACCCTTTGCTGTAACCAAGCTCGGCCATCTTTGGGTGCGGAGCGTTGCGCAGGTGCATGGGCACTTCAAGGGAGCCATACTGGCGCACCGCCTTTTGCGCAGACGTCAAGGCTTTGTAAGAGGCGTTAGATTTTGGGGCACCAGCCAAGTAAGTAACCGCCTGTGCCATGGGAATCGCAGCCTCAGGCAAGCCAAGATATTCAAAGGCGTCTTTGGCCGCCACAGCTACTTGCAGGGCCCTTGGATCGGCATTTCCAACGTCTTCAGCCGCAAAAATAATCATCCTGCGGCAAATAAATCCTGGGTCCTCACCTGCCTCCAACATCCTTACCATCCAGTACATCGCCGCATCAGGGTCGGAACCTCGCATCGATTTTATAAAGGCAGAAACCACGTTGTAGTGTTCTTCATATGCCCGGTCATAACGTAGCGATGGGCCTGTCTGGACGGTCTCAAGGACACCTTGATCAACGACCTTTAACCCTTGACGGCTTGCATGTTCAACGGCGGCCTCAAGCAAGTTCAGCATCCGCCGAGCATCTCCATCTGCAATCCTAGCAAGGGCGCGTAGCGATTCATCGTCAACAGACACTCCCTTGGAACCAAGCCCCTTTTCAACGTCTGAAACAGCATTTTTGGCAAGCGCTATCAGCGATTCTTGGCCTAGTGGCTCCAGGCGAACGACACGACAACGTGAAAGGAGCGGAGAGTTGATCTCAAAAAACGGGTTTTCAGTGGTCGCCCCAATCAAAGTGATGGTCCCAGCTTCAACATGTGGTAAAAAGGCATCCTGCTGAGCCTTGTTAAAACGGTGGATTTCATCAACAAATAGAATGGTACGCCGCTGAAAACGCTGCCATCTATCAACAGCTTCTGCAACAATTTCACGAACTTCCTTGACACCAGACAGGACTGCCGAAAAAAGGACGAAATGACCTTTAGTTTGCCCTGCAATAACCCGTGCAAGCGACGTTTTTCCACATCCTGGAGGGCCCCACAAGATCAAAGACGGGATTTCATCTGCTTCTATGGCCTTTCGCAAAAAGCTGCCGGGGCCAATTGCATCCACCTGACCCTGCAGTTCATCCAAGGTGGTGGGCCTAAGCCTTTCCGCCAGGGGCTGATTAGCCGAGGCAGCACCATGGGTCGACTTTGAGGAGGCTTTCGCCCCCTCTACCCCAGTTTCAATATCTGCAAATAAATCCAGATTCACAAAACACCCGGCCTTAAAACAAACGCCCAAACAATAATAGAACCTTAAACCAATTATCCAAAACTATAAATGCAAAAGCGCCCCTGGCCCTGTGCCTGTCCCAGTCCCTGCTCCCGCCCCTGCCCCTGGCCCTGCTCCTGTCCCCGTCCCTGGCCCTGCTCCTGTCTCCGTCCCAAAATCATTTGTGTTCCATCTCCTGTATTGGTAGAATGATCGCGAATTAACTTGATACCTTACAGGCTTTGGAACTATGCATTTTGGAGGTCGTCATGAAAAGAATTCCGACGTTGTTACTTGCTTTCACAGCAGTGGTCTTTGTACTTAGCTGTTCAGACAGCACTACATCCCCAGATTCCAAGGAGGATACTGGCGATATGGCTGAACAGGACACCTTGGATGTCAAGGAAGATACCGGCGATCTGACTGAACGAGACACCCCAGATGTCGGCAACGATGAAAACACCCCAGATGTCGGCAGCGATGAAAACACTCCAGAAGCCACCGATGACGTAGGAGATGATGACGGAGACCAAAATACATGTGGCGACAATGAGGATTGTCCAGAGGGCGATTACTGCAAAAAGACTGAGTGTTCAGATACGGAGGGTGTGTGCGCATCAAAGCCCAGCACATGTCCCACGTTAGTTGAGCCCGTTTGTGGTTGTGATGGCGTCACTTACAACAATGCCTGTTTGGCCGGTGCTGCGGGGGTAAACACTGATGAGACCGGCACTGCATGCCTAGGCAGGGAGTGCGTAGATGATGGCGATTGCCAGCCTAACTTCTGTTTCAAAAGGGGGTGCTTTGGAGACGACTTTGGAGTATGTACAAAGGTTCCCGCCACCTGTCCTGATACTTTGGTTCCAGTTTGCGGGTGTAATGGAACAACATACAATAACGAGTGTCTTGCACAGGCAAGCTCGATGTCGGTTGACCCTACATTCGCAGCGTGTGCCTCAACAAGAAACTGCTCATCAAACCATGAATGCACTGTATTCGAGTATTGCAAAAAGATGAATGTACCGCTGAAACTGGGGTGTGCACACTCGTTCCTAAAGAAGAGTGTGAAGCCAATTCAAAATTGGCCTGTGGTTGTGATGGAGTTTTTTATCCAAGCGCCTGCGTAGCCGCCAAATGCCGCACTAACATTCATACCACCAACTATGCATGTCAAGGCTCAGGGCTCTGCGAAAGGTTCACTGAATGTTCCGATACTGAATTTTGTCAAACGGGAACGGTAGGTTGCGCTGCTAAAGGTCAGTGCAAAGAGAGGCCACGGAGCTGCGAAGTTGCCTTGTACAACGTTTGTGGCTGCGATAACCGTCTGTATTCGAACTACTGCGAGGCAGCTAAGGCAGGAGCAGTTGTCAAAAATGAAGGGCTCTGCCCCGCCCTGCCATAGCCTGTCCCTGTCCCTGTCCCTGTCCCCGTCCCTGTCCCTGTCCCTGTCCCGTCCCCTGCCCCCGCCCCACCCAAAATCACCACTCCCGCAATCTAACAACCAAAACCAGTACCAAACCTTTGACATGAGACCATCATTCTATTACAAATACATCCCCGGGGCACCAACACATTCGGCCTCGGCCAAAACCAACAGGAGACATTACGATGCGATGGTTTGATCCCGAGCCAGCTTTAACTTTCGACGACATTTTATTAGTACCCCAACACAGCACAGTTTTACCAAAGGACGTACGCCTTGAAACTCGCTTTACCCGTAATGTCAGCTTGCGGATTCCCTTGGTGAGCGCCGCAATGGACACGGTTACAGAGGCTAAAGCGGCAATTTCCATGGCCAGACAGGGTGGTATTGGAGTTATCCACAAAAATCTGTCCATAGAGGCCCAGGCCCGCGAAGTCGAGCGCGTCAAAAAATCTGAAAGCAAAATTATTGACGATCCAGTCACGGTTGGGCCGGATTTTCGCCTTGGCGACGCTGTTGAAGCGATGCGTCGGCACGGCATTTCAGGCCTTCCAGTTGTTAAAGAAGGCAAGTTGGTCGGGATTCTGACTTCCAGGGATCTACAATTTGAAACCAACATGAACCAGCCAGTGTCTGCCTGCATGACCAAGGATGTGATTACTGGCTCTGAGGGCATAACCTTCCAAGGCGCGATTGAACTGTTGCATAAGCATCGCATTGAAAAGTTGCCGATCATCGATGATAACGGGATGCTAAAGGCGCTGATAACTGTTAAGGATATCGAAAAGGAATTTAACTTCCCGAATGCAGCCAAGGATTCAAAGGGGCGCCTTTTAGTTGCCGCAGCAACCGGCGTAGGTGCACAGGGCCTTAAACGAGCCGAGGCATTAATTCAAGCTGGCGTGGACGTTGTAGTGGTGGATACGGCTCATGGTCATTCCGAGGGGGTATTGCAGACAGTTCGTGAGCTGAAAGCCCTGTATCCAACTGTCGACATCGCAGCCGGAAATGTTGCCACTCCAGAGGCAGTCAAGGCCTTGGTCGATGCAGGGGTTGACGCGGTCAAGGTGGGCATTGGGCCAGGGTCCATCTGCACCACCAGAGTGGTTTCCGGTGTTGGCGTTCCTCAGATTACGGCGATTATTAAGTGCTCTAAAGAGGCCGTAAAGCATGACGTTCCAGTTATTGCCGATGGAGGGATCAAATTTTCTGGCGATGTCATCAAGGCGCTTGCCTGTGGAGCTGAATCGGTAATGATTGGGAATCTCTTGGCTGGAACTGAGGAGGCTCCTGGGGCAGTAATCTACTATCAGGGAAGGGCCTACAAAAGCTATCGAGGCATGGGCAGCATAGCGGCGATGCGCGAAGGTTCAAAAGACCGCTATTTCCAAGATGACTACGAGCCCGAAAAGCTGGTTCCAGAAGGCATTGAGGGTCGCGTGCCATTTAAGGGCCCGTTAGCTGAAGTGGTTTATCAGATGTTGGGAGGGCTGCGTTCAGGTATGGGTTACAGCGGAGCCGAGGATCTGGCTGCCCTACGCGAACGTGCCGTGTTTGTGCGCATAACCGATTCTGGGCTGCGAGAGTCTCATGTTCACGATGTTCAAATCACCGAAGAACCTCCCAATTACAACACCAGGTAATTGATGCCAAGCGGTCAACTAAATCGCCCTTTCATGTTCAATTGATCATAAAAAAACAAATAATTAGCCATAAGTAGACGTTTGCATTTGTGAAAAATAAAATCTCCAGGTATCTAAAAGATCCTTTTGCTGTGTTTAGGAGCAGTATGAAATTCACCCGCGCTACTGAATATGCCTTTAGGGCATTAAGGTTTTTGGCCTCTCAGATTGAGGAACGTTGGTTTTCCATTCAGGAAATCGCCAAAGCTGAACAAGTTCCAGTGCAATTCCTGTCGAAGGTGATGCAGCAGCTTTCTCAGGCGTCGATTGTGCAGTCAACCTGTGGAAAGTCGGGTGGATATCGCCTAAGTAAGCCGCCAGATCAAATTAGAATGTCTGATGTCGTTTTGGCTATGGAAGGACCGGTAACCGTTAATAATTGCCTTGCCTTCCCGGGTGAGTGCTCTTTCCAAAATCAGTGCAAGATGCACCCCGTTTGGGTGGAGCTGCAGGAAGCTATTGACAGCATTCTGAGTAAGTACGACATCACTATGATTGTCAACAGCAAGAAAAGGGGCGCAAAACCCCCAGTCAGGCGTACGGCCAAGAAAAAGACGAACGCGGAGGCTTCTGCAAGCCAGCAGGCTTGATTGGCTGCGCTCGAACCCGTTTTAACCAGTCCGCCCTAGACCGTGCGTTTTCCCCCAAAACCAGCGCCATAATCTCCCGAACCGACGTGATTGGACAAACCGGCGAATTTGCCGAAAATATCCAGCCGGAGGTGCTTGGTGAGTTTGCCCATTGTAGTAGTTGGTGGTGGCCATGCAGGTGTTGAAGCAACCCTGGCTGCATCCAGGCTTGAACACCCAGTCATTTTGGTTAGCCCAGATCCTGCGGCGCTTGGTCGCATGTCTTGCAACCCAGCCATTGGGGGGCTTGGCAAAGGGCAACTGGTCAAGGAAATCGATGCTTTGGGCGGACTGATGGCTGTGGCCACCGATGTGTCGGCCATCCAGTTTCGCACACTGAACGCCAACAAAGGGCCGGCAGTTCGTTCAACAAGAGCTCAGTGCGACAGGAAAGCCTATGAGCGCTTTGTAAGCGGCGCTGTTGCACAAGCCCCTAATGTGACTGTTTTTCCAGGAGAAGTTATTGATTTAAGATTAAGTGACCACAAGATTTGTGCGGTCGTTTTATCAGATGGAACTGAAATAGATGCAGCCGCTGTCATCCTGACTTGTGGCACGTTCTTGAACGGCCTTTTACACTTTGGCAAAGACCAGATTCCGGGAGGGCGCTATGGTGAGCCTCCTTCCATTGGGTTATCCGATACTTTGCGCAGGCTTGGACTTCCAGTTGGTAGGCTAAAAACTGGAACTCCACCGCGTTTGGCGCTGAATTCCTTGGATTTAAGCGTCATGGAAGAGCAGCCAAACGACCCAACTGCTGGCCCGTTTTCGCTTTTTAGTAATGTTGAGCCACTGCCTAGACGTTCTTGTTGGATTACCTGGACAAACGACCAGGTCCACCAAGCGGTCCGCGAAAATTTGCATCAGGCACCAATCTATACAGGGCAAATTGGCAGTCGCGGGCCCAGATATTGCCCGTCAATCGAAGACAAAATCGTACGATTTGCCCACCACAAAAGACATCCTGTTTTTATTGAACCCGAAGGCGTTGATGACAACTTGGTGTATCCAAACGGTCTATCAACAAGCCTGCCCCTCGAAGTGCAAGAACGCTATGTCAGAGCGGTAAAGGGCCTGGAAAACGCCATCATCACTCAGCCTGGTTATGCTGTTGAATACGATTTTGTGGACCCTAGGGTTGTTCATAATACTATGAAAGTTCGCGGGGTTGAGGGTCTTTACCTAGCTGGTCAGATCTTAGGCACTACCGGCTATGAAGAGGCTGGCGCTTTGGGATTACTGGCCGCCACCAACGCGATTAAAGAAATCAGACAAGAGCCGCCCTTTATTCCAACTAGGGCACAGGCTTACCTGGGGGTGATGATCGACGATCTGGTAACCAAAGGAGTTACCGAGCCTTACAGGTTGTTTACTTCCAGGGCGGAGTTCAGGCTAAGCCTGCGAGAAGATAACGCTTGGGAGCGTTTGTCCGAGAAAGCGGCTGAACTTGGGCTTTTGGACGCTGGCAAATATGGCAAGGTTGCCGCAAGAATTGAGCGAATCGATAACACCGCTCAGGCTTTAGATAAAGCAAGGCTGACAGTACGAACAGCGCCAGATGATATTTCAGTACCTCAAGAAGGAGTGACCCTTTTGGAGCTTTTAAGGCGGCCTGAAATGACCATGGAAAGGCTGTCACAGCTTCCTGGCGGAGAGGTCATACAGGCGCTTTTAGACAACGAAAGGGCTGCTTTGACTATCAGAACTCGTTATGAAGGATACATAGCACGCGAACGGCAGGACGTTGAACGTTTCAACCGTTTTGAAGAGCTGAAACTGCCGGCTGACATCGATTACAAGTCGATTCCAGGCTTGTCACTTGAGGTGGCCGAGCGTTTAAACCNAGTACGACCACCCACCCTTGGAATGGCCTCTAGGTTGGAGGGNGTAACCCCAGCAGCTGTGTCGATTTTGCTCTTAAAGACTAAAAAACAGTGATTTTGGGCTAACCATCGTCATCCACAGGCGCCAGATCCGCGGGCATACCCTGCGGAACTACCACAGATGGCGCCGTGTATGGCCTTTTGTACTCACCGGTTTCAGGGTACCAAAACAAGGGCAGGTAAGGCGCGGCAAGATAAAAGGTACGTTCATCAATCACGTCCATTTCCTGCCACATCCGCTTTAGGATTCCCTCCATCCGATTGACCCACCATTGATTAAACTCGCCCTTTTTGTAAATCGACCACGCATATCTAGGCTTTGGCTTTGTAGCCATAATAAAGGCACCCTCTAAGGGCGTAAGCTCGCGAACTTCCTTATTAAAATATGCCTTTGCGGCCGCCCTGATGCCATAGACATGCTCACCGAACTCGATGCAGTTCAGATAAAGCTCTAAAATCTTTTCCTTTTCCAGACTTTGCTCCATCTGCCAAACGATGATGGCCTCTTCAAGCTTACGCCCAAGGGTTTTCTCTCTGGATAAATACAGATTCTTGACGAGCTGCTGGGTTATTGTGCTGCCACCATATACAAACCAACCGCGTTGAATGTTCATGGACATGGCCCGCTTGACAAGATTTGGCTGAAAGCCTTTGTGCCTGAAAAACCCCATATCCTCAGTGGCCAAGGCCGCCTGCTGGACGAAGTGTGGAATTTCCTTGATTGGCACATACGATTGCGTTCCTGGCCCCAAAAACAGAGGTCTGTCCATGTCATATTCCCGGACCACATGAACATATCGCCTTTCAAGTGCTTTGAGCCTGATTTTTGGCCCCAAAGACTCGGCCTTACAGGATTCTAGGTCTGCATCTACCTTCAGATGAGCCTTGGGATACCCCTTTGGGCCTATCTTCGCGGTATCAACCCCAGCCTCAAGACTTAGGCTCATATCACCTGAAAACACGGCACCTTCCAGTCTTGGAATCATAACAGGGGGAATCGCTTCGGCCACCGAATTGCAAGGCTGCTTGGGCATCTGGACCTTAGCGTCAATTGCAAGCTTGTCCCCAAGACCCTTTAAAGAAAGCTCACCCGAAAACAACGCATCTGCCACCATAAGACGCGTGACATCAACATTTACAGTGCCAGCCGAAGGATTAATCAGCGCATTAAACTGGCCTGAAAAACCAAGATTAGTCAGCGGTACCAAAGCGATCTTGGTCCAAAAGTAAGTAAGTCCCCTGGCTGAAACATCTGTTAACACCTGCCAAGCACCACCTTCTTGGGGGTGAATTGAGGCGTTAACATCAACGCTGGCGCCATCCCAAGGCAGGATTCTATTATGAAGTCGCGACGCTATGATTACTGGCAATGGACCTCTGGCAGAAAGCGCAATATCGGGAATGGTTTTGAAATCAACCAACGTAGTTTTGACGGAAAAACTGGTCGCTTCCTCGGTTAAAGCCTTAGCATCGCCATGAACCTGAACGGCGATGCCATCTTCAACATGACTTGCCTCGATGGATACTGAGTTAAAGTCGAGATCAAGGTCCCCAAGCTTTGGGATTGATACACCTGCAAAGCCACCAGTGACATGCAGATTCTTTACAGCCGGACTAGCGATATCTTGCAAAGCGACTAGCGAC
>JGI24710J26742_10003488_pt1 | contig 13314 bp, 15 predicted proteins | sample BioPla2DNA2_FD_26742 | JGI IMG/M metagenome (IMG submission 26742) | reverse complement strand
CCAGAGGGCTGGAGCAAGGCAGATTGCGATGCCATGTTCAGGGACATACTGATAGAGGACGGAATACGCCGTACAAGGGCATGGACAGCATGGGCAGGGCTGAAAGTCGGTGGATGGGCAACCTGGAACAAGTACAAGCGACAGAAGCAAGGCGCAGCACAGGAAATGAAACAATAACGCACTATATGTAGTGGTTTACACACAGGAGATACACTATGCCTAGTACAGGCAATACATCAGGCCTGGCCAAGAGGGCACTGGCTAATCTTATCAGACGCCGTCTCGAGCTTAAAGGCGCGATAGACGCCGCATCAACAGACCCCGCATCATACAGCATACAGGGCTCGGTGGCGGCTACCGCACGTACCCTCCAGGAGCTGGAGGAGGAGCTGGCGCGTATCGACAGTCAGATCCAATCACTGCTAGTGCCCAATAGCGGGGGCATCAGGCGAGTACTACCCAGATGGGAGCAGGCCTAAATGAGCATTTTCGACATATTCAAGCGCAAAAAGCGCCCTTCAATCAAGCCCTCCGACCTGGCGCGGCTTAAGAGCAACGCACAAGCCAAGTACGACTCCCTCAGGGACAGGCGAGACCGCCCTCCACGCGACATCAGCATGGAGCTTACGAGGACGGAGCAGGCGTTCAGGGGGCAGGACAGGGTATACGCCTACCACGACGCGGATCAGTTGTACGATAACGACGCGATAGGGTCAACGCTGGACACGTGCATCAGGCTCACGCTAGGGCAACAGGGCGGCTACCCGGCATTCCTGGATGACACCATACAGAGTCGGTTCGATGCTTGGAAAGTCAACTGTGGGTGGCAAGAGGGCGAGCACTGGCACGATATGCTGGCGCTTATCTTGAGGGCGGTAAAGCTACACGGCGACTGCCTGGTATTATGCGATAAGGATATCACAGGTGGCAAGGTACGCGTATGGGACGCCGACCAGATATGCTCTATCAACCCGTCCGACTTCCAGCGCGAGTGCAGGGAACACGGATGGTACGACGGAGAGCCGTCGGACGACAACCAGTACCGCCAAGTCGAGGGCGTCGTGACAGACACCCAGGGGCGCGTCAAGGGATGGTACGTGACGGGCCTGCGCAACAGGACGGTTGTAGGAATAGACGACGCCACGTTTATCCCAGCTACGCTAGGGCGGCTGGTCAAGCGATCCAAGTACATCACGCAGTACCGTGGAGAGCCTATATTCCTTGCAAACGCCGAGCTTACAGCCGATACAAGGAGTCTTATCAAGTCAGAGGTATGCGCGGCGGCTAACAGCGCCCAGATGCCCCTTGTTGTCGAGATGGCATCCACAGGGCAGACAGGCATAGGGGCGCTACTGGATGGCATAACCCCGGAAGAGCTTACAGATGGCACTGATATTTCCCCTGACGACCTAGGAGCTCTCACACAGGCAGCTGTTTCAGAAGAGACTTTCAAGGCGTACAAGGACAGGGCTACCATAGCTATGGTCCCTAATGGGACCAAGGTACAAAGTCTCGCCCCTGACAGACCATCAGCACAGGTAAGTGACTGGATGGATGCCCTAGCGGACGAGAACGGCAAGCGTATGGGCGTTATGAGTTGCCTGAGCCGTGGACGCGCCGACAACTCGTACTCCAGCGGGCAGATAGAGCTTGAGATTAGCTGGGCGGCGTTCCACGAGGATCAGAAGATGCTGGAACGGCAGGTGGTGGATTATGTCATGCAGGCTCTCTACCCGGGTGCGTCGTATGTTGTTACATGGCCACGGGTAATGGAAATAGACCCGGAAAAGGCGCAGAAGACACTGGACGCGGAACTTGCCGGGGGACGCACTACATATAAGGATATATTGGGACCGAATTGGGAGAAAAAGCTTACACAGCTCTCAGAAGAGAAGAAGCTACTTGAGAAATTAGGGCTGACTAACATGAGCTTTTTCCAGGGCAAGTCTGGAGGACAGCTGTTACCGATACCCGAACAGGAGGACATAGATGGCTGAGCTAAGGCTTACAGGTGTCGTCTCGTGGTACGATATAGGATACCCGGGCGAGACATTCAACATAGAGCATGTACAGAATTTCCTTGCTGGCGTGAAACCAGGCGAGGACCTGGAGATATATATGGACTCCCCAGGCGGGGACATCGACGCAGGCGGCAAGATAGTGGCCGCAATAAGGCACTGGATGGCGCGCAACCCCGAGGCGTCCGTAACAATCACAATAGGGCAGTACGCACTATCGATGGCGGCAGTCGTGCTGGCAATGCTACCCTCCAAGGTACGGGTACTGGTCAATCCAGACTCGCTTGTAATGTTCCACAGTTGTTCAGGTATTTGTTTTGGTTCGCCGGACGAGGTACGGGGGCAGGCGGACTTTATGGAGAAGTGGAACGACAACGTCAAGGCGGCCATACTTTTAAAGACCACGATTGATGCCGAGCGAGTCGATGAGTGGTTCTATGCAGGACACGAGGGCTGGCTATCCAGCGCAGAGGCCATAAAGTACGGACTGGCAGATGGTTACACCACGCAGGAGTTCGCCCCCTACAAGGGGCTGCCCGAGGACGCACAACTGGAGGGCAGGATAGCGGCCCTATACGCTTACGCACACGATATAGTACGCAACGGACAGGCACATAAGTACAACCAAGAGGCAGACATTATGACAATCGAAGAGCTGGTAGAGAAACTTGAGGCATTGCAGGCTGAGGTAGAGGAGCTTAAGGCAAAGCTCCCCGTGGAAGAGCCCGAGACAGAACCGGAAACAGAGCCCACAGAGCCCACGGCACAGGGCAACGAGGGGACGCCAGATGACGATGACCCGGACACTGAACCCGAGGGAGAGCCCGAGGGAGAGCCTAACGAGGGAGAGCCCGTGGACGGCGAACCTGGGGAAGAGCCCGATGAGGGGGGCGATGAGGATGATGACCCCGACAAGCTATACGTACAGGGGCTGGAAGCCCGCGTAGCGGAGCTTGAGGCCGCGAACGAGAAGCTTACCAAGGCCTTCAAAACACCGCAGAAGGGCGCAAGTGCACCGACGCCCACCACCTGGGAAGAGGTATCGGCGTCCTTGCCTAAGGGCGCAGGGTACGACGACGCATACCTGAGGGCAAAGATGGAGCACAAGGCATTGTTCGCTGACTATATGCGCAGGCATTCACAGCGGACAGCACGTTAACAGAGACAGACAGACAGATAGACACAAACAAGAGGTACATGCAATGAGTGATGTTATCAGACGACCAGACCTTGAAGAGCAAGAAGTAACCCTCCCCGGCTACATCATACCGGAAATTCTACCACCCTTGGAAAAACACCAACAGGCAGGCACGCTATACTACTGGGACTACGCGGCGGACAACACTGCACAGTCCGGGCGTAATACAGGCACGCAGGCGGCCATTACCAACAACAAGGTAGCGGCCTCCACGACCACGTTCGCCTGCGCGGAGATCCGTGCAAGGCACAGTATGAGCTACAGCGAGGTCATGGGCTACAAGTCCCTGGAACACGCAGAGATGGCGCTGGGGCGTATGAGCAAGCGTTCCTGGTACAACAAGGTCGAGATCGACGGCGCTAAGGCACTGCTCGATGTTGACTCCCCCACGGTTATCAGCACGGACATTCTGGGTGGCATCGAGGCGGCAGTCGGCGATCTTATGGATTTGGCCGTCGGCGGAATCGGTATCGCTATGAGCAACCGCAACTTTATCAGCCTCAAAAACACGGCGACTATCCAGAAACGCGCACAGGCGTTCACCACGGCGGTCGTCGATGGCAAGCCCGCCAAGGTGACTCCTGAGGCAATGGCCGCAGTGTTCGGGGTCGATAAGGTGCTCGTCGGCACGGACGCCAACTGGTACACTGGCCTTGACGCGGCCGACAGGGACAACATCGCGGTGTTCGTCATCCCGGACAAGGATGTGGATTGCCGTGAGCAAATCCAGCTGGGGCGCATCGTCTATTACGCATGGGACGGCGCTGCCAAGCATTTCATCATGGAGTCTTTCCACGACCCCATGGCTGATATCCATGTTGTTGACGCCAAGGGACTTATCGTGACAAAGTTGCTGAACGGCGAACTTGTCAAGACCCTTAAATTGACGGCCAACGCATAAGGTACTGCATATGGACTGGGACAGGATCAAGGATAGGGCGCAAGCGCTTGTAGCCAACCAGCAAGGCCTTACAGAGGAGCTTGATTGGGACGGGCAGGTACTGCACGGGGTACGGGCTACGCTTAGGCGCGAGGCCGTACACGCCGACGCGGGACTGGCCGACAGCTACGCATTCTCGTTCCTTGCACCGGTCTCGTCCTTTGCAGGCAGGTATCCAAAACCGCGCAACGACAAGGTTACGCTTAATGGGACACAGTACAGGGTACTTAGCGTCGAGTCCGACGGGGCACAGGCGCTTGTGCGCCTTAACCTGGGGACAATATACCAGTGAGCAACACCTGACATAGCGCACGGACAATCGATATGGCCCGGCCTGGCATAGTACCGGGTACGGGCCTTAATTGTATACAGCATAACACATAAGAGGGCATTATCATGGCACTTAATCCAGATGGACTTATATTTGGCGTAACCGCCACGGGCACAGGACTGATGTGCACCAACTTTAGCACCAACCACGCGGCCGACGAGGCCACCGCCAAGGACGAGAGCGGCATCACCAAGGCCGTGGAGGTATACGACAAGCGCGAGGAGGTATCCTTTGACGGCTATATCAAAACCGGCTACACCATACCGTCGGTCGGCGACGAGATAACCCTAGGCGGGATAGCCTATGTCATCAGGACAATAGTCCATACCCAGACCAATACCGATTTCCAGAAATGTTCCATTACCTGTGTACGCTGGGTCGATGGTGGGATACCGGCATCTGGTAGCGGTGGCTCTGGTAGCGGTGGCTCTGGTAGCGGTGGCGGGGAATAACAAGGACACACGTATGGACACCGACAATACCCCAAGGGAGACTGCCTACAAGCACACCGAGGGGCAGGTCATGTACGAACTTATGGCGTGCCTCGGAAGAGGGCGCCATATTAGCCTGTACCAGTATGTAATGCTACAGCAGCTGGACCTGGCCACGGACGACGCCGACGCCGCCGAGTTGCTCCAGGATATGACCCCCGAGGAGGCCGCCGCCGATATGGAGGCCATATATAGGGTATACGAGATAATAGCAGGTGGCGCTGACGACACTGCTCCCAAGGGCAAGACCAGCGACTACCCTCCGCACGGCCCTGAGTGGCTATGCGACATAGTTGCCAAGGCCTGCCACGCGATACCCTCGATGACGTGGGATCAGGTACTGGATATGCCGATGGTAAGGGTACTGCACCTGGCGGCGGCAGGTGGCAGGATGGAGGGGATGGTGACAAGGCGGCCGCTGGATATGGACGAGGCGTGGAGGCTATTCGAGGAATGGGACACACAAAGGCTACAGAATGCTGGGGATAAAGGTACAAGTACATAAGGACAAGCTGCTCGAGGAGTATGCACGGCTTAAGCGAGTGCCCCTGGCCAAGGTGATACGCAACGCCTCCAGGGACTTTCTACAGGCCGCGTACAGGGCCACCCCGATGGCCACGAGGCGCACCAAGACGGGATGGCTGGCAATAGCGCCCGCCGAGCTAAGGGGGAGCGCCGCGCATAAGGTACAATCCAACGGGCTTGTATGGTTCGGGCCAGGCATGCTGACAGCCAAGGACAAGCGCAGGCTACGGGCGGCAGGGGCAACAGTCCCGCGCATAAGGAAGGGCTACTCCAAGGCTACGTGGATAGGCGCGATGAGGGCGCTGGGGATGGGGAGATCCACCCCGATGGGTATGGATAGCGCCACCAACGTGGCTACGCTTAGGACAGATGGCACTGGCAACAATGTTAGCGCCACCATACGCAACTGGCTTAAGTTCGACAAGCGTCCAGGAGCACAGGCCGAGATACTGAGGGCTGGGATGGCTAACGCGGCGCGGAGGATAAGGGACGACTGGAGGCGAGTCCTAAAGCGCAAGGGCATAGAGTAACGACAGGACAACGCCGGGAGGCGATATGGATAGCATAGAGCAGGCAATAATAGAGCTACTTATAGGGGCGCAGATACCCGAGCACCTGGGCATAGCCCCCGAGGCGATAAGGGTTATGGCAGACCAGTCGGGCGATGCCCCGGGCAAGGCGGCCATAATCGTGGAGACCACGCAATTAGCGCCATACCCCGGCACAGTCCCCGGGGCGGGGGTGTACGAGGGCATATACCAGGTACATCTTATGACGCACCTGGACGAGGACGCAGATAGTGCCCTTATGGACCTGGGTACGCTACATGTAGGGCAGGCGCTCGAGGGTATAGCGGGGGACGTCGGGGGCTACTGGGTGGACTACTGCCTTGTATCGCGGGGACAGCTGGTAATAGCAGAGCCATACAGGACACGTTCGTGGACTCTAACTATGTATATCCAGGAGGCTATCTAACATATGGCGAATGAAGAACTTAAGGCCAAACTGACAGCCGACTCAGCGCAAATGCAGAAGGCCCTGGGCGAGGTCGAGAAAAGCACGGAGAAGGCAGGGCAGAAGCTACAGGATCTCTCCACAAAGACCAAGCAGAGCGAGAGCGCGTTTGGGCGGCTGGCGAGCAAGCTTGTCACAGGTACGAAGGCGCTTGCGGCTGGCGTAATGGGGGTAGTGGCCTCCGTCAAGCAACTAAGCAAGTCACTGCTAAAGAACTGGCTTGACGACCTACAGCAGGGCGTAGACCTGGCCAAGGAGATGACAGGACACCTACAGACCATACGAGGGATGTGGGCAGGCGTACGCAACAGGGGCGCGGGCGCGATTAATACCCTACTGGACTTAGGGCCTGCCGATACCCTCGAGGGGTATGAGCAACAGGCAAGGCACGCAGAGGCGCTGGCCGTACTGCGCAAGTCGATGGAGGCACAGGGGCGCGGTAAGGAGTACGAGGCGCTGGCAACCAGCACGGGGGACAAGTACTACGAGGCGCTGGCCAAGGAGCTTAACCATAACAGGGACAAGGCGATTAAGGACGCCGAGGATGCCGTCAAGGCGCAGCAGGTGGTAGTCAATCAGCTCGACGACCAATACAACAAGGTTGCCAATAATTGGCTGATGCGATTGTCCGACCCAAGCGGGTGGGAATCGCTATTGTTCCAGGTACAAAAAGAGAAGAACGCGGCGACAGACGAGTTGTTGAGACTACAGGTAGCCGCAAAGGACATAGCCAACGCACCACGCGCAGATGCCGCAGTGGAGATACAACGCGCCAAGAACAAGGACAGGGACGCCAAGCTGGCCGCAGACAGGGAGGCCGCCGCACAGGCAAAGGAAGCCGCGGAAAAGGCCGCCGCAGACAAGGAGCTGGAGCGCAACGCCAAGCTGGAGCGCGATCTGCTGGCGCTACAGGAGGACTCGTACCATAAGCGCCTACAGCTAGTGGAGATGGAGCTGGATGCCAAGCTAAAGGCAATGGAGGCGGAGGGCTACGCCGAGGAGCAACTACTGCGCTACAGGGAAGCCCGTATGGAGGCATTCTATCGCAAGGAGGCCGACCGCGCCGCGCAAGAAGACAGGGACAACCTGCTGGGCGCAAGGGCAGGCATACTGGAGGATCTTAACAAGATTAAGGGCGAGTACGGGTTTACGATAGGGCAGGTCAAGATAGCTGGAGGGCTACTCGACAGGTGGTCTCCCGACCAGACGTCCAGCGACAGGGCCGCCATCAGGAGGGCCGACAGGGAGGCGCGCAAGACAGGGCGACTCGATGAGAGGATAGCCGACAAGCTGGCTAGCGGGCGGAAGCTGACGACGAGGGAGCAGGCAAGGGCCGATGAGTTGTACAAAATCGAAAAAGCCACGGCAATGGATCAGCCGTGGTCTACACGCACCGTACAAGAGCTACTTAACAGCCTTGACAGCATCAAGGCACAGGTATTCGTCGTCAAGGGGAGCAACAAGTAGCAATCCATATTATTAGTATGGAATTGGAGGCAATAGCTAATGGCACAATATCTATCACCAGGCACTACATCACAGATAGGCAACTGGGTATGCACGGAGAGCAGTACGCACTACGAGTACAGGTACTTCGGGCTACAGGCGGTGTATAGGCGCAGACCAGTCAATCTGCTTGTATACGAGGCACGATGGGCAGGAGAGGCAGGGGCAATTATGGAGACGCCCGCAGGCTACAAGCTGGAGTCGGTATCTACTATACGGGAGTTCGACGCACCATTGACCACAAGGACGCGGGCAGCCTATACAAGCAAGGGCGCGTGGGTTGATGTAGACTAGGGGGCGGCGTATGATACGGCACGACAATCTAGACACCCTGCAAGCCAACCAACTACCTGGGGCAGCCCTATGGAATGCCCTGATAAGGTATTTAAGGGGCTCTAAGTCGGTTAATGAGCTCCTGCTGCTTAACCCAGCGGAGGATGGCGATGGGGTCAATTACGAGGTTAGCGAGGCGGGCATCAAGAGGCTGGCCAAGATAGCTAGCAATAGCTACTTCCAAATGGAGCTGGAGAAAAAAGGCACAGCCACAAAGCTAACTATCGGCGAGGGGCTATTCGTTTGCCCTGCCACGGTCATTGAGACGGCTGAGGTGGAGGACATAACCCTTACTGGAGACCTTGTACGGACGTACCTGCATGTAACCAAGAGCGGCGCTAACTACACGCACGAGATAAGGGTGGCGCAGGACGGCATCATACCCAACATATATGACCCCGATGGAATATCCATTAACATAAGGCTGGGCGAGTGCTTCAAGGACAATGGCGAGTGGGACTACAGGTACGTTACATATGGTGCTGTACTGTTGCCGACTACACCATATATGTGGCTTCCTAATTATAGCAAGACAGCCAGGCAGTCCCTGGACCACGATACCAGCGGCAATATGGTTTGGACTACATACGGAGAGTGCGAGTAATGGGCAAGCCGTGGCTAAAGGATGGACTTAAGATAGCACAGAATGGAGTGCCGCTGCTATGCGACGAGTGCCCTTGCGATACTACTTGCGTGTGCACGACAGCGGAGCACCTGACAAACCCCGACACGCTACCGCGCCAGACATCGTACGAGGGTATGTACTCGGCGTACGACAGCGACAACTTCGTCCGGTCCGGGGGAGTCTACAAGTACGAGTGGGACTTGGATTACTATGACTCCACCCGATCTCTGGGAGCGGCAGATTGGGTAGACTTAGGTAGCACGGGCCAAATGGGGTATTACCAGGTGTACGGGGTATACTCCACTCCAGCGCAGAGTGTCACGGAGCGGCCGGGGAGTGGATATTATAATGTCCCGGCGTGCGCTTACCTTAGGAGGCGGCTAGTGACGGCGGACATAACTAGGGGGTCGGGCTACGGCTATTATCCCTATACCATACCGGTAGTGCAGACCAACATAACCAGCCACGACTGCGCCACTACATGGGTCAACCAAGGGGTGATCCCCGAGCCATACCTTATGACACCGATAACGATAGAGATAAAACTACATACGTGGCAGAGGCAACCGGGGGATGAGAGCTCCTTGGGAGTGGTTTTTGCGGCCAACTGCCTTACACCTACAGGTACACGCCAATCGTGGGACATACAGACTAAGCCGCTGGTTATCAATACTGGGGCTACATCACCGATTGAGTCGATTAAGATTAACGGCGTCGAGTGCGCACAACCCCAATGGCGACACGATACGCCAACGCCTAGTGGGAGGGTGGAGCATTATTACGCAGTCCCGGCCGGGACTATAATGCCAGGCAGGCTTTTCGCGCCGTTCGTAGCACGACTTAGTGCCCGCTACCCGTCGTCCGTCTACTACTCGTTCGCGTCACTGCATATGACATGCCTCGAGTACGGCAACCCTAGCGCGTACATACATATGCAAGCCAGCGGGGTAGTCGCAACAATACCCGCCGATGGAGACCTGGATTACCTTGTACCAATGATAGACGCCCTCGAAAATAACTACATAGAGCCCTGACACTAGGATACAACCGCGCACTATATAGATANAGGATTAGCAATATTATGACGTGCAAGTGCCACAGCAACGACCCTCCAGCAATATCCCCTACCACGCAGTGCATCGCGTGTGCGTATAANCATTATGTGCAGGCACTGGCCGCCTACAACGAGTACGGCTACAGCGACGACAACAGGGACTTCATCGCTGGGGAGCTACGGATGATCGTACTACATACATACCGCCGCTGGGAGTCGATAGCGGCGCTTGCACGCGAGGGCGCACTGGCCATAGCGGAGGGGCGCTGGGACGAGGCCGGAATGGACAGGATAGGGGCGCTTGTGCGGGAGGCCTACGACAGGGAGTACCCCGAGATAAGGCAACGGTGCGACAGGCTACAACATCAACAGCAACAACAAGATACAGGTGATTGATATGTTATATGGACAAGCATCGCCCCAAGCAGGCGACCTATACGAGACAGATGGTACGTACTCGCGCACGTGGGACGGCGACGCGGCAGGGCCAGTCGTCAAGACCGCCACGGTGAACGGCAAAGAGGTGCTAACCTGGGCCTGGACTACGTGGGCCGGCAGGGCTAGCGCCACATACATACCCGTAGACGAGGCACTGCACTATATGCTGGACGAGGCCGACGACTACGAGGCCAAGGACAGGCTCTACGGACAGTACGGCATAGTCCTCAAGGTAGACCCCTCCAAGTACGCTACAGGCAACAGTACCGTCAAATTGGACATCAAGGGCGGCGACTATCGCATAGACTGGGGCGATAAGTCCCGGGACAGCAGGACTGCGCATACCTACAAGGACGGCGACAGGGACTACAGGATAGTGGTACGCGGCCACAATATCACCAAGCTGGCGCAGGCGCTGGACGAGGACGAGGAGTCCTGGGGCAAGTGCATACTGGGGATTATACAGATGGCACTGCCTACAGGATGCAACCTGGCCGGGGTCTTTAGGGGGTGCTCCAACATAGACTCGTGGGATGGACTGCAACTGCCACAAGGCACTACGGAGATACCTGACAATGCCTACAGGGGCTCCAACATAGCTCCAACTGACTGGCCCGAGGGCATAACCACGCTGGGCAAGTACTGCTACAGCGGTACGGGGGCGGCTTTCACGACGATACCGGGGCGCGTACACCTACAGGACTACTCACTGGAGGGCACAAGCCTGGCAGCCACGGCGCTGCCCCTGGGCATTGTACTAGGAGAGGGCGTGTTCCGCAACAGTACCATAGCCTTGACGGAGTTGCCGCAGGACTGGACAGCCGTACCCAAGGCTACATTCGAGGGGTGCACAGCTACAGCCATAGAGGAGCTCCCCGAGGGGCTCACGGCAATAGGCGACAGTGCTTTCAAGGGCACGGCAACCACAGGTACACTGGTTATACCTACAGGGGTTGATACCATAGGCGAGGACGCTTTCGCGGGTACAACTCTTAGCACAGTCGAGTTTGCGGGTACGCCAACCAGCATAGGCGCTGGAGCGTTCCCTTCAACGGCTCAAATACTCGCGCCGTGGAGCAAGGACGACATAGAGGGCGCTCCGTGGGGTGCTGGCAGCGTGGTATATGATTATGCGCCAGAGGACGAGGAGCCGGAGCAACCAGAGGACTAATACAGGCGTAACACAGGCAGGACAATGCACACGATAACTATACATAAGGACAAGCGCATAGCCAACGCGGAGCGCCCCACGATAGCGTACAACGAGCTGGTAACGCTCCTATTCAGGTTTCCGCAGTGGGTGGAGCTGGACGAGTACACAAGCTGGGAGCTGTCGCTAGATAGCGATATGCGGTTCTTCCCCGGCGAGGACGGCTTGTTGGCGTACTCCGACGAGTACACGCTGGACATAGAGCGCAACACCGTAATGTTTACGCTCAATACGCGGACCGCCAAATTCCGCGACCTCGTCAACGGCGCAACGCATAGCACCAAAATATACCTCCAACTTAGTGCAAGGGAGGGCACGGACACGCCAGTGCATATGGTACTGGATTATGTACTGGCCTCCAGCATCGTCAACGACGCCCAAGGCGACCCTGGGACAGTACCTGACCTGCGGAGCGAGATTGAGACGCTCAAGAATCAGACGCAGGCAATATACGACAGCGTACAGGCGACAGTGGCGACCTACTACGTCGGACCCGCATACAACTACGGCATGACGGTGAACGGGACTGTTCTCTCGTTCACATGGACCGACCCGGCCGACAACAACGTGGTCAAATGGGCCAGGACGCGGCTGGTCATGAAGCAGGGCGGATTTCCGGCGAACGAGACCGACGGCACCATACTGGTCGACGAGACTGTCAGGAACACGTACAAGACCGATGCGTTCACCTGGAATGCCGGTGTGACCAGCGACTACTACTTCGCGCTCTTCACGCAATCGACAGGCGGTGCATGGCACACGGGCGACGACTGCCCAAGGTTCACCACGGACACGTTGACCTGGGCGACAATCGCCATGATGGCAAGAGCGGGGACGCTTCTGCAATACCCGGGAATGGCCATCGGCTCGGTGGTGGACATACCGACGCTGGCGACATTCCCGAAAATGCGCTGGAAACTGGCGCACATAGATTACAAGGGGAACTACGGCACGGTGAACGACTATATGTACGACAACACCAGAAGCCACAATGCGATATTCATCTCTAACTACCTGCCGTGCTGGGGCGCAGACAACAACAGCGCATGGATGACGGAATTCGACCAGCCGGAAACGCTGTACGGCGCAAACTGGGATACATATTTCCTGGCGGGACGCTCATACTGGAAGGTGGTTGATACCGAGTATGTGCAGCTGACGGCGGGGGCGGACTACGAAAACGGAGCATCCTGCGCGGAATGGGAGACCGAGCATGGAACTGCGCTATACGTGAAGAACCATGCGCAACGCAATTCATACGGCTACAACAGCTGGAAGGAATCGACATTGAGGCAGAGAATGAACGCCGTAGGCACAGGATGGTGGACGAAGCAGAATCCATTCGATTCAGGTCTTGGATTGGGAACGCAGGGGCTTGCGACGGATGCTGACAGCTGGTTCACCGACCTGATAATGCCAGTGTACAACAGGACTGCTAGAAACACCGTTGCCACGGCATCATGGGGTGGCGGCGGTGGCTACGACATCACGCTCGACAAAATCTGGCTGCCAAGCATTAAGGAGGTGTTCGGAACCAATAACAACAACATCGCGGAAGGGGCGCAATTTGACTACTTCCTTAATGTTGCGACAACGGCGGCACAGCGCATTCAGCGTGACGAAGGTGGCAC
>JGI24710J26742_10003483_pt1 | contig 13323 bp, 10 predicted proteins | sample BioPla2DNA2_FD_26742 | JGI IMG/M metagenome (IMG submission 26742) | reverse complement strand
ACTTGACCCGTTAGAGGGGATTGAGACTGTGCTCGCTGAAAAGGTGGCATCACGAGACAGGACAATCAGAATGCACTTGACCCGTTAGAGGGGATTGAGACACCTTGAGCCTTTCTATAAACTCTCTCCCATTAAGGGAATCAGAATGCACTTGACCCGTTAGAGGGGATTGAGACTTTTGTGCGGATTCGCACTGTGCCATAGTGGTTGGAGCTATATATATCAGAATGCACTTGACCCGTTAGAGGGGATTGAGACTCTTGAACTTTTAATCCGCCTGCTAAGTAGATCGTATATCAGAATGCACTTGACCCGTTAGAGGGGATTGAGACGCTTCCACTTGCTCTCTTCGCCAGGTTTCAGCTCACCGATCAGAATGCACTTGACCCGTTAGAGGGGATTGAGACATGGCTATGGTAAGGTCTTGCAACATGTCAGCTAAAGCCATCAGAATGCACTTGACCCGTTAGAGGGGATTGAGACGCGAACGAGGCAATGGATAATATACAGGTGGCGTATAATCAGAATGCACTTGACCCGTTAGAGAGGATTGAGACCGGTTGGTTTGTTGATTATTTGTTTTTACCATTGAATCAGAATGCACTTGACCCGTTAGAGGGGATTGAGACCTTCTCACGCATGGAGACCAGAGAGATGCCAAATTATCAGAATGCACTTGACCCGTTAGAGGGGATTGAGACTTGCCTTCTACAAGGCTTTCTGTGGTGTTGAGTCCACATCAGAATGCACTTGACCCGTTAGAGGGGATTGAGACTAGAGCCGGCCCGTCACTACTTTCATGGATCTTAGACATCAGAATGCACTTGACCCGTTAGAGGGGATTGAGACTTCTCAAGGCGAGCTTTGGTCGCTGCAGAGAAGGTAGCAATCAGAATGCACTTGACCCGCACTGCCAACTTCGTTGGCGAGAGGGAGAGAGGGAGAGAGGGAGAGAAGCCAGCTGCGCTGGTTTCAGAGATACGAGTACTATCTTCGTGGAGCGGCGGTTAGGCGACCGCCCGTACAGGTGACCCGTTAGAGGGGATTGAGACGAAGCTGCGGACTGGATATTTTCCTGCTTGGACATATCATCAGAATGCATGTGACCCGCATATGGCCAGCTGCGCTGGCAGTTGTGAGTTCTTAAGTAGTGAGTTGTGAGCGACCTGACGGTAGCGGATGGACGGGAGATTTTGGTTGACAGATTGGCTAATGTTATTAGAGAGTGCCTTGACCCGTTTGGCTTGTACGGGCGGTCGCCTAACCGCCGATCTTTCTGGGTACCCGTATGTACACTTGCCGGGGTGCTGCCCGTCCGTACATATGACCCGTTAGAGGGGATTGAGACTTGGTCACATTCACATCATAACAGCTCCTGAAAAGCAGATCAGAATGCACTTGACCCGCATGGCCAGCTGCGTTGGCGAGAGGGAGAGAGCAAGGGAGGGAGAGAGGGAGAGAAGCCAGCTGCGCTGGCAGTGACCCGTTAGAGGGGATTGAGACACTGAGCGCATTGTGAATTGGAGATTAAAGGGCATTGCATCAGAAAGCACTTGACCCGTTAGAGGGGATTGAGACACAGGATGTAACTCTATATCTGTTTCCACTCTGAAAATCAGAAAGCACTTGACCCGCTGGCCAACTGCGTTGGCAAGAGGGAGAGAGCGAGAGAGTGAGGGAGGGAGAGAAGCCAGCTGCGCTGGATTTATGATTTTCCACGAATGCACACGAATGAACACGAATAGCAAAGAATATGTGGCACAAGGTCGTATCAGACAAAGCGGTTGACAAATAGGTGGTAATCAGAAATGGTGAACCTAAGGGCTGGGAAGTTGGATTACCGCCTGGAGGAATTGAGACTGGATAAGCGGCGGTTCGGCGACCGCCCGTACAGGTGACCCGTTAGAGGGGATGGGCAGCTTCGCTGCAAGTTGTTAGTTGCCGGTTGTTAGTTGTTAGCAGCTGCGCTGGTTTCAGAGATACGAGTACTATCTTCGTGGAGCGAGGTAGCCATTAGTTATTGCACAGGTCGCGATGGTGCGCATAATTATGGTGTTGATGCGGATGGTTTTAGAGCTGGATTGCATAGCAGGCTGCGCCTGCTGGCGGCGCTATGGCAAGCGTCGGCTACCTTTTTGGTCGCTATAGCAAGCGACCATACTGCGGCGGTTCGGCGACCGCCCGTACAAGGCGACCCGTTAGAGGGGATTGAGACTTTTAGTGTTCGACATTTTCGAACCTCCTTATATGTTATCAGAGAGTATGTGACCCGTTAGAGGGGATTGAGACCATCTTTCTACTCCTTAAAGAATTTTTTTGGTATGTGCCAGAATGCACTAGATCCGCCTACCAGCCGCGCTGGATTTATGATTTTCCACGAATGCACACGGACAGTCCGTTTGCCGCTTGTTTTCCGCTGGGGTGAGCAGTTTTTTGGCACCATAAGTCCATGCAGCAGCTGAAGATAGCGAATCTCAGGCAAAATAGAATTAATTATTCTTGACATTTGAGCGCACTATCATTTTCTTTGTTCAGAGGCACGAAATGCTATATTTACGTCTTGACTTACTTTTTAATGTAGACAAGGTCCTTAGTGAAGATAAGGACCTATCTTCAGGTGTGCGAGGTATTTGGGGCAGGGCGTTAAAATCATTGTTTTGCAGCACCGGTGCGGCTGACTGCGAGGGTTGCAAGGTGGAAAATTGTGGCTATGCGGTGCTGTTTGAGAGCAGAGAAGCAGGGACGGAGCAATATCGTCCTTACGTGATCCAGGCCAGGTTTGTGCCACCTTCACACATCTATACGAGATTCAAGTTTTTTGGCTGGGTGAATGATCACTATGAGATGTTGATCCGCTCCATCCTCAGCCTGGATGGCAAGGAGGTGCGGGTAGCTGGCAGGTCTTGCGGCTTGAGTTTGATGCAGATTAGCGACACCCGCAAAAACCTTATTTACGAGCGGGGAGCCTCCCGGATCAGCGTGCCCAAGATGAGACGTTTGGCCTATAAACCGGAGGAGGTATCAGAGCTTGAGCTAAAGTTTATCACGCCCCTGAGGCAGAAATCCGGTGGCAAATTGAGCCGCAGCTTCCAATGGGAGCCCTTTGCCAAGAGCTTGATCGGTAGAGTGAGATATGTGAATCAACACTACAATCAGGGAGGCTTGCCCATCCCGCAGATGATAGACATCGAAGGTGTAAAAGTGAGCCAGGAAGAGACTTTTTGGAGCGAAAAGATCAGGAAGTCACTGCGGCAAAACAGCAAGATGAGCCTGGGCGGTCTGTTGGGGACGATCACACTCTCAGGAGTGAGCCCAGAGATGGTTGCCATCCTCAAACTGGGACAGTATTTACACGCCGGAAAGCAGTGCTCTTTCGGCAATGGCGAATATCGGGTAAAAAAATGTCAGGTACTCTGATCCCCGATACATATTAAAGGGTAAAGAGCAAAAACAAGGAGAACCTAATATGGATATTTACATTTTAGTGGGCACCAACCCGCTGCCCTGCTACCTCAGTGCGCTGTATCTTTTGGATTATTATGAAGGACAAGACAACACGGTGTATCTGGTGTGTTCTGAGGGCAGTATTGGCAAGGGACAGGGCGATACCTTCAGTATTGCAAAGCGGATCAAAGATCTGCTGCAAGAAGAAAGGCAGGACGCTGTGGTGAAAATTAATAAGATAGCAGACATCAGCTCATACACTGCTATCGAATCATTTGTCGAAGATCAGGTTCTTGCCCAATCTCGAGGACAGGGTGTGCATCTGAACTTCACGGGCGGCACCAAAACCATGTCTACCCTGATCTATTATCATATGCAGAAGAAACTGGGTGACAAACTCTCCAGCTCCTATCTGGATTCCAGGATACATCATATGATGGTATATCCCGTCGTGCCAGAATATGAAGACCTGAGGCAGAGGTATAAGATATCAATAGATGGCCTGGCCCGCTTGCACGATATTACCGATCTCAGAAAGCAAGAGGAGAGTGATTTTGATGAGGCTGCCGAGACAATGAACTCTCTTTTTGACGAGTATTTAACAGGGGCTGAGCTTCCGTTTTTCGATAAAGGCTTCCGCAAGACAGACCTGGGCAAATACCTCAGCCCTGAAGGCGGCAGCAAGATCAGCCCGGAAGAGGCGGCAGAATGTGCAGAAGCTCTGGGCATCTGCGAGGTTATCGGCAAGATCCCCGAAAAGTACCAGGATGTCATGAAAAAGCGGCTTGAGGACGTTTCCAAAAAGGGAAAAAAGCCAAGAGAAAAGGCATTTAAGTTTTTCGATGGGATTTGGTTTGAACACTATGTGGTCGACAAACTGCGAGAGGCAGTCAGATCTGATGATAACATCGATATCTATTTTGACGTTAGCAGAGGCGGCGACAAGTTTCAATTGGACATCGTGATCATCTACGGCTATCAGCTATCCGTGGTATCCATCACCACCTCAAGCCAAAAAGGCATTGTGAAGCAGAAGGCCTTTGAGGCAATTCACAGAGCCCGTCAAATGGGCGGTGATGAAACCAAGATGGTGGTGATGAGCTTTTTGAAGGACGCCCAAAGAGAGGCACTGAAAGAGGAGTTGGAGCTGGATACGGGCGGCACCTTCTCCAAATACAGGATATTTGGCCGTAAAGACCTTGGAAATAGAGATCTATATAGCAACATTTTAGATTTCATAAAGAAATAAAAAGGAGTAGTTATGAGTTACCTGTTATTAGTCGATCTTCGAGCGATTCAGGGGTATATCTTTTCCTCAAACCGTTTGAAGGATAATATTGGCGCCTCGTTTTTGGTCTCATCGTTTTTTGGTAATGTAGATGCCAAAGACAAGGTGATAGGTGGCGGCAATATGCTCTGCCGTTGTGAAAGTGAAGACGAGGCAAAGCAGATTATCCGGGATTTGAGTGAGAAAGCGATCAGCAAGTGTCCCGGTCTGAGCTTCAGCGCTGTTTATGCCAAACAGGAAGAAGGTGCGTCAGAGCAAGAGCTGATCAGCAAGCTCTGGGAAGATTTGCAGAGGGAGAAACAAGCCCGCTGGCAACAAAGTGTGCTTCCCTCACACGGTATCAATGCGCAATGCCACTCATCCATCTACGCGGCCGAGCATACTGAAGTACACAAGGAAAACGGAGAAGAGAAGGTAAAGCTGGTCTCCGGTGTGGTGAAAGCCAAGCGGGATGCTTCCGAAAAGGCGAACAGCCAGATAGACAGAGAATATCAAAGCATTCTGGAACGCATCCAAGGCAAAAGATTTGAGTTTACAGACGACTTTGCTTCTTTGGGCACCCTCAAGGGTGAAGAATCATTCCTGGCTGTTGTGCATATAGATGGTGACAGTATGGGCGAGAAGTTTGCAGATTGTGCTGATTTTGGGGCGTATAAGGCACTTTCCCAGCAGGTGGACACTGTATTTGCCGATGCCTTTAGATATGTGGTACAGTATACGGTAGATCAGGTGAGTATGGGACAATGGATGCACTATCAAAAGCGATTGGAGAAGAAGAATGAAGAAAACAGATTGTTCCTGCCTCTGAGGCCTATCTTTATCGGTGGCGATGATGTGACCTTCGTCTGCGAGGCGAGACTGGGAATCCCGCTGGCTTTGGAATATATCAGGCAGGTTAACGAGCTGTCCAAAGGGGAATATAGCTGCTGCGCCGGGATAGCCATTGCCAAAGAAAGCTATCCCTTCTACCAGAGTCAGCAGATGGCGCAGGCCCTTTGCCGCAGCGCCAAAAACAAGAGAAAGGACGAGCGCAGCGATGCCCCATACCTGGATTATCAGCTTCTGGATTCCTCCACCACCGATCCCCTGGAGGTGATCCGGAGCCAATATCATTTGCCCGATGGGCGAATCCTTTATGCCAAGCCTTATAGCGCTGACCAGATGCAAAAGCAATTGGAAAATGCACAAAAGCTGAGTAAATGGCCCAGATCAAAGGTGAAGGAAATGCGGGATGTGCTCTTTGGAACCGGAGAAGAGGTCCAGGCCTACAAAGAGCAGATCAAAGCCAGAGGAGATTTGAAGCCGCCTAAAGAAGGCTTTGATGGTGCGGAAATCGACTCTCCAGAGAACATTTATCCGGATATGATTGAACTAATGGATCTCATTCCCACAGGAGGAGAATAATGGAATTGATACTCAAGATTACCACACTGTCCGATACGCAGATCGGCTCCGGGCGCAGCTTTGGCGCCGTCATAGACAGCGATATCGAGTTTGACCGCTATGGCCTTCCCTACATCCCTGCCAAGAGGATCAAAGGACTCTTCCGCAATGCGGTGGAAGACTTAAGAAACTTAGGCCTGCTTCAATTTAACAAAGACCATTTGGAAGCACTGTTTGGCAAGGAAGGCAGCGAATGCGGAGCTCCCATCATTTTTGATAATCTGATGCTGGAAAATCACGAGCAGCTGCACCCCTGGCTGGAATACCTGTTTAGTAAATATGAAAATGCTTTCAATACGCATCTCATCCAAGATTATTTCACCACCCTGCGCAGCCAGACGGCTATAGACAGGGAGACCAAAACCGCCAAGGATCATTCCCTGCGCACCATCAGAGTGCTGAAAAGCGGGATAAGCTCTTACAATAAACATGAAACTGGCGGAGCAGAGCAGGGCGCCCCTCGGAAAAAGAACTTTGTCTTTTGCGGCAAGATATATCTGCAAGCCACTGAAGATGAGGCTGCCTTTATCAACGCCTTGAGTATGGCCACCTTGCTCATACGCAGAATTGGCGGTCAAAGAAACCGGGGCTTTGGCAAGGTGGAGGTGGAGCTGTTTGATGCAAACGGTTCGCTCACCGAAAAGGTAAAAAAGGAACTGGAGGCAAGACAATGAAACGACTAAAAGTAAGAATAAAACTGGTGGCACCAGTGATCATCTCCTCGGCATCCGGGGATTCCACCATGACGCAGACGCTGTCCTACATCCCGGGCTCCACCGTTTTGGGGCTGCTGGCCAATCTCTATATCCGCCAGCACGGTATGGAACAATTCAACCGTCTGTTTATGATGGGAGGCATGAGGTTTTTAAATCTCTATCCCTATGTAAATGGTGAGGAACACATCCCCTGTCCGCAAAACCTGTGGAGAAGCAAGAGAACCGATCAGAGCAAACTGTATAATATGTTTGAATTTGCAGAAGATGAAGAGAACAGCGTTTTGCAGCTCAAGAAAGAAAGCAGCTTCGCCCATCGCAATGTTTTTGATGCCAACATCACGTATCTGCACGAGCCCAAGAAACAGCTCGCCTTCCATCATAAGCGTGATTATGATAAAGGCGTCTCCGAAGATGGGGTGGTGTTTAACTACGAAGCTCTTGCCCCGGGTAATGAGTTTTGCGGCTATATCGTGGGTAAAGAAGAGGATTTGGAGCTGATGCAGAGGCTGCTTGAAGCGCAGGGAAAGCGCCTGCGTTTGGGTAAGAGTAAAACCGCTCAGTATGGCAAGTGCGAGCTGGTGGAAAGCAAGATCGTAGACCTGCCGGAGAGTAAAGTGAAAGCCGAAGACAAATACCTGCTCTTGTGCTCGGATGCCATACTCTACAACGAGGCTGGCACTTCCTGCGCTGCGAAAGAGCTGCTTGCCAAGGAATTGAACGTAGTCATCGAAGAAGCCTTTTTGGAGAGCGGCAGATATGAGACTGCGGTGAGCGTGCTCAAAGCCAAAAGGCCCTCTGAATACACCCTCAGGGCGGGCTCCATCTTCAAGCTGAAGGACCTGCCGGCAAACTGTGACAACCTGCAGAAATATGGTATTGGCGAACGCAGATGGGAAGGCTTTGGAGAAGTGATGTTTGTGGATGCCTCTCAGCCACAATATCAGATCAAAAGCGAAAGCAAACAGCCTGTCGCCAAGCCCCAAGCCGAAGTTCCCACTCTGATCAAAGATATCTGCACCGCCACTTTGCATAAGCTGCAGATGGCAGAATTGAGAAAAGAGGCTTTCAATGCCGCTCGTGCGACTGAGCCGCGTCGTCTTTCCAAAAGCCTGGTGGCTCGGCTGGATGCCTTTGTCGAGACAGAAGACTTCCAAGGCTCGTTGGCCCGGCTGAGAGAGAATGCCATGAAGAAACTCCGTGATACCCCCGCTGTGAAGGAGGGCAACCTCTTGAAAGCTTTGCAAGGTATTGATATGGAAATAACCAACTTCATACGCAGAACCCATACCATCCAATTGGGCGAAGGAGGGAATATAAGCCGGTTTAAAGAAGACTTATCCCTGGAAGATATTCCTTTGGATCAGGCTCGCAACATCTACTTGCACACCTTCTTCCTGACCCTCAGACGCAGAATAAAACAAAAAGAGCAGGAGGCATACAATGACCAAAGGTAAGATTATACTCGAAGCAAAGCTGGAGCTGCTCAGTCCCCTGCAGATCGGCAGTGGGCGCAGTGACAGCAGCGATAAAGACGTTCTTTTGGATGCAGAAGAGCACCCCTATATCCCGGGCTCATCTTTCATCGGCAAGCTCAATGCTGAGATGAACGACAGAGAATTTTCCAAGTATATAGGAATCTACAACTCTCAGGATAAAGATGTTTCACAATCCCGCTTGATCATCGATGATTTGGTATTGGCAGGCAAGTCTGATTTTAATGTGAGCATCCGCGATGGAATCCGCATAAACAATAAGGACGGCATCGTTGAAGATAGGCACAAGTTTGATTATCAAGTGGTGGAGCCGGGGCTTTGCTTTGCCCTGAATATGGAATTTGATGTGCCGGATAATGGGAAACTTGAGCAGGTCAAAGGCTGGATCAAGAAGATCAGCGGTATGCTCAATAGCTCCTTCTTCGTGGGAGCGCGCAGCTCATCCGGAGGTGGAGAATTGAAGGCAATCGAAAATGGGATAAAAGTGATGTGCTATCCCTTTGATGATCAAGGCGCTGTGATAGACTATCTCCTGCAAAAGCCGCGGCCAAATTGTACAGAGCTGATTGGATCGGCCGCTGCGGCTGAGAATGACTTTATCATCGAGGCAGATTTCCACATCCCCAGTTCCCTGATCGTGAGATCATATTCCAAAGACCCCACCGATTCAGATGCTTCTCATCTGACTTCAAACGACAAGCCCGTCCTGCCGGGAAGCTCGCTGCGGGGTGCCCTCCGAGCCAGAGCCCAAAGGATTGTCAATCTGCGCTGGGGTGAGGTGCAAGAGGCGAAGGATTTTATCCACCTGCTTTTTGGCTGGGTCGATACAAAACCCGAGAATTCCCGCACCATCCCCTCATCCCTGATGGTGAACGAGGTGGAGATCAAAAACGTAACAAGCGAGCTGCAAAACAGAGTCAAGATAGACCGCTTTACCGGTGGCACAGTCACAACCGATGGAGCGCTCTTTGATTCCATGCCGCTCTTTCCCTGCAACAACGATGACGCCCAGATTGAAGGTTTGAGACTGTCTATCAAAGACGCCCTGCCTTCGCAGAAGGGCTTGCTCCTGCTGCTGCTTAAAGACCTCTACACCCGAGACCTGGCCATCGGTGGCGAGAAAAACGTGGGACGCGGCTGCCTGGAAGGGATAAGACATCGCGTCTGGGACGAAGGTAAGGAGTATACGGATGTCTTCAACCCAGACAATGTTGGAGCCGAAGAACTGGATAAATATGTGCAGGCTCTGGTGAACAAAGAAGACAAGGTCGAGGTCGAAGCCCGCCTGCAGAAATATAAGTCCAATAAGGGAGGAAAAGATGTATCAGATCAATAAGATAAAATCGAGCACCGAACCCATAGATAACATCACAGATTGTGGTCAGTTGAACCAGTATCTTGAAGGCAAGTATCAGGTGATGATCACCTGCTTTGACCGGATCTGCCTGGGTGAGTATACAGATGGAGACTTCAAGCTGGAAGCTTTACCAGCTTTTGAGACCATCCAAAGCATGAGGATATTCAATGAGAATATGGAGCTCTACCTCTGGCGCGCCGCTGCCAAAGATTGCTTTGGCCAGGCGAATCATCTGAGGGGCAGGATCAGAAGAGACGTCGAGACGGGTGACGATTGTGCGGTTGTTGACGCCAGGCAAATCCTGATTGGCTCCAAGGATAAAAATGATAATAAGGATATTATCGCAGACGATTACACGGTTATCCGGGAAGACCGCGGTTTTGAGCTGAAAGTCCCCAAAGTATGGTTACCTGCGAAAGTTACAGACAGATCCCGCTTGATACTGAGGAGCAGAAACTACCTGCAAGAATGGGATAATGGACAACTTAGCTACTGTGATCACAGATTTGTGAGCATAGAACAAAAGGAGGTATAGAATGCAAAAGGGAACATTGATTGTAATGGAAGGCAATAACGGAAAGTTCTTTAAACTGAAGAGAGATAAAGACAAAACCAATCCAGTGGTCGCCAGCCAATTTTCAAACGCAGACTGCATTACAAAACTTGATGTGGGAGAACTGGAAGTGGAGTATGAACTCAATAAAATAGGCCACGTCTCCAAACTAATAGTGAATGGCGAAACTCTGGAATTGCTGCCACGTAAAACCGTGATCCAGGATTCCAGCAATGATCGGAACCGCTCTCGCCAAAATCGAGGGCGGGGAGGTGGTCATCAGCAACGACAACATTATGGCCAAGGTGGTGGACAACAGCAGCGACAACATCATGGCCAAGGTGGTGGACAGCAGCAGCGCTCTTCACTTGATGGAGCCTTTGCGCCCTATAACTTCGTGCCCCTAAATAAAAAAGTTATCAAAGATGACACGGAGCCACGCTTTGACGTGTACGATGGCTTAAGTGGCTACATTGAGCTGGATATCGAGGCCAAAAGCCCCTTGTTTGTCAGAGGAACGCTCACTCAAGAAGAAGTAGAACAGAACATAGAATCCAAAGACAAAGAAGACCACTACAAACCTGCTGGACAGATCAGGCTGCCGGGTTCATCCATCCGCGGTATGGTGCGTTCTCTCTACGAGATCGTCAGCTACAGCAAGTTGGGTTTTATCGATGACAGGAAGCTGTTTTTCCGCTCATTTGCAGACACTTCTGTGGAGTTTAAGAGCCTGTACTCCCATATGTTAGGTGGCACAAAACATACAGGTTTCAGGCCCATGGTTTATGCAGGGTATTTGGAAAAAACAGGCAGAGAGTATACAATAACGCAAGCTCGCAGCTTCCATCGTGTGGAAGAAAGTATGGTTATCGAAAAGAAGGTCTTCAATACCGCAATGGGTGACGAAAAATACTCAAGTGAGATCGAAGCACAGCCTTACATAAGGGTTGTGTATAAGGCAGAAGCACCTAAAGCACACAGTCATAGTAGAGGCAACAAGCTATACTACAGCAAGGTTGTGGATATACAGAAGCATAGCGGCTCAGTACCCACTGGCTATCAAGAAGGCTACTTAGTGCTTTCTGGATGGAGTACACGCAAGCATATGCACTGGGTAATCGGCCCTCGCAATAACACTAAATATACGGTCTCAGAAAAAATGATCGAAGAATATAAAAACGACGACGGCCGTGAAGCCATAAACTTGTTGGAGTCCCCCAAAACCGATTGGGTTAAACCCTGTTTTTTCACTTTGAAAAACAACGAGGTGAGAGCCTTTGGTCACACGGGGGTTTTCAGGATCGCGTACTGCAATAAAATCGGAGACCTGCTGCCGGACGATCACAAAAACCCAAAGCTACAAGATATGACGGAGGCCCTCTTTGGCAAAGTAAGCGAGGGCGATGGTAAAGCCTCACCCGGCAGGGTATACTTTGAGGATGCTATCGCTAATGAAGCTCAGGAACTAAAGTCTGAGCATCCAAGGGTGCTCTCCGGCCCCAAGCCAAACTCCTTCCAGCTGTATTTGAAACAAAACGTAGCCGATATAAGGGTTGCCGGAAGAAACAGGACAGGGATCAAAAACTACGACACCGATGGCGCCCAATTGGTTGGGCGAAAGCTGTATTGGCATAGGGATCATAGCGATTGGATAGCGGATCAAAAAGACGTCGAAAAACATCCCACTCAATACACCAGGATCAAGCCCATCAAACAAGGTGCCAAGTTCAAGGCCCGGATTCGCTTTGACAACCTCAGCAAAGTCGAACTGGGAGCCCTGCTCTTTGTGCTGGATTTGCCCCAGGGTTGCTGTCATAAAATAGGCATGGGCAAGCCCCTGGGCTTGGGTTCCATTCGGATCACGCCCACGCTCACGCTTATTGACAGGAGAGAGCGTTATAGCTCCCTAAAAAACCTGGCAGAAACACGGGAAGATGACCTCAGTCGATACAAAACAGCCTTTGAACAACATCTGAAAGAAAAGAAGGTGATCAGTACAAACAGTGCCTGGGATTCCCCGGAACTCAAGGAGCTGAAGGTTATGCTCGACTACGCCAAACGCCCTTCGCAAGACAAAACCAAATATATGCTCATCCAGGGTGCAGACGGAAATCAGTACAAAGACCGCAAGATCCTGAAGAGACCCAGTGAATACCCCAGACATTAAATCAATCGGTGTGCCGTGCACCCGGGTGTATGGCACACCACTTTTTAAGCATAATAAGGAAAAAACAAGATGTATTATTTCTTTGATGAATCCGGGGATTGGAATAAACTCAATTCTCCAAGATTGGTCTTGGGTGGCCTGCTCGTACCCGAGGAGAAGTCTTTGGCTCATTTGAAGGCTCAGATGGATGAGATAAAGTCTGATCATGAAATCGACTATCTGCATGCGATGGAATCTGACGAATTGGTCTTGGAACACTGTTATGAGGTGATTAGAAAGGCTTTGGAAGGGCGCCATGCCAAGGCTTATGTTCGCCTCTTCGATGGTAAATCATTGAGTCGTACCAGCCATAAAACTGTCGACGAGGTGTATATGGACTTGGCTTCAGATCTGGTGAGCACCATGATCATGGGAGATGCAAACCCGGATATTGCTTATGATGTTCAGTTTTATTATTCATATCCCAAAAACGTGATTCGCAACATCAAAAATAAGAAGCCCAAACACTTTGACAGGGTGATGCGGGCTCACGTGCTGAAGCCAGAAAGTTGTCAGGAAGAGACTGAAAGAATCATGCAGAAATTTACCGGTATGAACGAACATTTGAAAGAAAGTTTGGCCTGGTTTGAGCAGGATATGCAGGCACAGCCGCATGAAACGGTCTCAGATTACCTCTGGACAGAGCTCTGGCTGAAGGTAAAAGGTGATGATGCTGCTCGTGAGCTGTTCAGACACTCTATTCTGCAAAAACTTGATGCTCATCAGTCCAGGTATTCTCTGTCTGTACCCCGCGATCTGCGAATCACCTACTATTCCAAAGATGATAGCAATGTGGGTATAGAACTGATAGACATCCTGTGCA
>JGI24710J26742_10003482_pt1 | contig 13324 bp, 8 predicted proteins | sample BioPla2DNA2_FD_26742 | JGI IMG/M metagenome (IMG submission 26742) | reverse complement strand
ATCGCGGAAGTTGTGGCCGCTTGGACGCATATTCCGGTCAGCAAACTGCTCGAAGGCGAGCGCGACAAATTGTTGAAGATGGAAGACCGCCTGCGCGAGCGCGTGGTCGGTCAGGATGAAGCCATCGAGGCCATTTCCCGCGCGGTGCGCCGCTCGCGCGCCGGGCTGCAAGACCCTCATCGGCCCATCGGCTCGTTCATGTTCCTCGGCCCCACGGGAGTCGGCAAAACCGAACTCGCCCGCGCCCTCGCGGAATTCTTGTTCGATGATGAGCAGGCGATGGCCCGCATTGACATGAGCGAATACATGGAAAAACATTCCGTCAGCCGCCTCATCGGCGCGCCGCCGGGCTACGTGGGCTATGAAGAGGGCGGCACACTCACGGAATACATCCGCCGCAAGCCGTATGCCGTTGTGCTGTTCGACGAAATCGAAAAAGCGCATCCCGATGTCTTTAATGTTCTCCTGCAAGTGCTGGATGACGGCCGCCTGACCGACGGTCAGGGCCGCACGGTGGACTTCAAGAATACCGTGCTGATTATGACTTCCAACCTCGGCAGTTCCGTCATTCAGGAAACCATCGAGAAACACCCGCGCATCAAGCGCGGTGATGCCGCATGGAACGAAATGGAGAAAACGGTGCTGGCCGCCTTGCGTTTGAACTTCCGCCCGGAATTTCTCAACCGCGTGGATGAAGTTATTCTCTTCCGCAGCCTGGGCATTGAGCAGCTTCGCCGAATTGTCACCATTCAGATTCAGCGCGTTCAGGGCTTTCTGGCTGGCAAGCAAATCAAGCTGGAGATTACCCCCGCCGCCGCCGAAAAACTGGCGGGCGAAGGTTACGACCCCGCCTTTGGCGCGCGCCCGCTCAAGCGCGTGATTCAGCGGATGGTGCTGGACGAGCTGGCGGCGAAAGTTCTCGCCGGCGAAATCCCCGACGGCAGCTCCGTCGAGGCCGACTTCGACCCCGACAACCCGTCGCAGCTCGCCTTTACGGTCAAGCCCAAGGCGGAGGAATAGCCGTCGTAACGAAACGCCCGGCCGACTTCCATCGCCCGCGCATCCGCCGCCGCATCGTAAGTGCGGAGGCTTGCGCGGGCGGCGCGGAGGGCGGGGCGGGGTGAGTTCGGGCTTTGCAAAGGGGGGATGGTGACGGATACTGGCGGGATGAAGAAGTTGGCATGGCTGGTTGTGGCGGGGGCGCTGATTGGGAGCGCTTGCGCGGAGGAGGTTTTCCCCCGCGAGGGGTGGGCGGAGGGGCCGAATCCGCTGGCTTCGGAGTTTGCGGAAAAGGGCGGGATGCTCGTGGTGTATATGGGGCCGTACCCGAAGAGCTTTAACTATTATCTGGACCAAAACGTGATGTCCGCCGAGGTGTTCGGCCAGTTTTATGAAACGTTGATGGCGCAAAATCCGGTGACGCTGGAGCTGGAGCCGCTGCTGGCGGAGCGTTGCGTGCTGGCGGACGACCGCCGGACGTTCACGTTTTACATGAATCCGGCGGCGCGATGGAGCGATGGGCGGCCGGTGACGGCGGAGGATGTGCGCTGGACGTTCGAGGCGGTTTTGGACCCGAAACATCTGACGGGGCCGCATAAAATCGGGTTGTCGCGTTTTCACGCGCCGGAGGCGCTGGACGAGCGCACGATTCGGTTTGTCGCCAAGGAAATTCATTGGGAAAATCTGCTCGCGCTGGCGGGATTGCAGGTGCTGCCGAAACACGCGCTGGCGGACAAGGATTTCAATTTGCAGAATTTTGAGTTTCCGGTGGTGTCGGGTCCGTATCGGCTGGGGGCGATTCGCGAGGGCATTCAGGCCACGCTGGAGCGGCGGGAGGACTGGTGGGCGGGGCGGCTGCCGCGTTTTCGGCATGTGGCCAATTTTGATTTGCTGCGGTTCCGCTTTTTTGAAGACCGCGACAACGCGTTTGAGGCGTTCAAAAAGGGCGAGATTGATTTGTATCCGGTTTATACCGCTCACGTTTGGGCGCACCAGACCCAGGGTGAAAAATATGACCGGCATTGGCTGGTGAAGCAGGAAATTGTGAATCAAAAGCCGGTGGGATTTCAGGGGATTGCGTTGAACATGCGGCGCGAGCCGCTGGATGACCCGCTGGTGCGGCGCGCGCTGGCGCATTTGTACAACCGCGAAAAAATGAACGCGACGCTGATGTTCAATGCCTATTTTTTGCATCGTTCGTATTACGAAGACCTTTACGATGCCGCGCATCCGTGCGCCAACGAGCGGATTGCGTTTGACAAGGAGCGCGCGCGGGCGCTGTTGGCGGAGGCGGGTTGGCAGGCGAATCCGGCAACGGGGCGGCTGGTCAAGGATGGGCGGCCGCTGCGCTTGCGTTATTTGTCGCGCGGGGGCACGGATGACAAGTTCACGGCGATTTTTCAGGAAGACCTGAAAGACGTGGGCATTGAGCTTGTTGTGGACAAGAAGGATTGGGCGGCCTGGAGCAAGGACATGGATGAATATAACTTCGACATGACCTGGGCGGCCTGGAGCGCCGGCATTTTCAAGGACCCGGAAAGCATGTGGCTGGCGTCGGAGGCGGACCGGCCTTCCGGGCAGAATATCACGGGCTATAAAAACCCGGAGGTGGATGCCTTGATTGCCGCCCAGCGCACGGAGTTTGATGTGCAGAAGCGCCACGAGATTGTGCGCCAGATTGACGCGCACCTGACGCGGGATATTCCTTATATTTTGCTGTGGAATAAAAACGACACGCGCCTGCTGTGGTGGAATAAGTTTGGCATGCCGGACAACCCGCTGGGCAAGCACGGGGATGAACGGAGCGCGTATTCGTATTGGTGGTACGACCCGGACGCGGCCGCTGATTTGTCCCACGCCATGAAGATGGGGCGGGCGCTGCCGCCGCGACCCGCGAAGGTTGAGTATTCGCCGGTGGAGGCGGAATAAAGCGGCCGCAACGGGGCGGGAAGGGGGGCGGGGCTACAGCGGCAAAGATGTTTGAATGCCGCCGGACAGCTCGTAGCGGACGGGGGCGGTTCGGCGGATGCGCGGGGCGCGTTGCAGGGTGTCGCGGATGTAGCCGCTGCCGCGCTGACTTTCCGGCAGCAGGCGCGCGTTGAGTTCCGCCTGCAGTGTGCGCAGGTTGGCTTCGCCCGTGGTCAGCAGTATTTCGCCGAGCAATTCGGCGCCGTCGCGGGCCGCCAGTCCAACGCGGCCATCCACGGTGGCGAGCATGCCGGGGATGTGCCGCGCCAGCATTTGAATCAGCGGCTCCGCGGAATAGGGCGGGGGCGGCTGCGCCTTGGCGGGCAACTGCCCGGCGATTTCCGCGATGCTCAACAAGCGCCCGGCGCGGCGCAGGCGGTCTTGCAGGGCGCGTTCGGCGCGGTCCAGCAGCGTTGAGGGGAACAGGCTGAAGAATCCGCGATAGATGCCCACGCGCTCCGGTTGCAAGTCGGCGAGTCCATGGAAGACGCCGATGGGGACATAGCCCGCCCATGCCGCGCTTTCCTGACGCTCCAGTTGGGCGGTGTCCATGACGCCGCCGACTGCTTGCAAGGCGTTTTCCATGGCGTGGAAAATGGGGCCGGCGGCCCACAGGGGGAGGGGACGGCGCAGCGTGGCGCGGGCGTCGCGCAGTAATTGGCGCACCCGTTCCCGCGTGATGCCGAAGCGGGCACCCGTTTGCTGCAGGGTGGAGGCCCGCCAAACGGGGCGGTCGTTCGCCGGGCGCAGGCCGAAATGGGTTTCCAGAATCTCCACCTGCCGGGGCGGCAAGAAGAGTTGCAGCCATTCCGAAAGATGCAGGGGCGGCGGCGTTTTTTTGCCGGCCAGATGGCGGACGTAGCCGGCGACGCGCGCGAGCCATGCGCGGTCGTCCCCGGACAACTTTTCGCAATCGGGCGGGGGCTGGGAGAGCTGCCCCAGCGTGGTGATGCCGCGGGCGCGGAGCGCAGTCTGGATGCGCGGGGGCAGGCCGCTATTTTTTACGGGCGCGGCGGCGAATCCTTCGGGAAGCGAAATGGCCGACGCAGACGTCACGGGATTACAAATTGGGCTGAATGGCGGCGGCGAGCAACGCCTCGTATTCGTCGGCGGTCAGCATTTTTTGCGCCAGCGCCAATTCTTTCAGGGTGTGGCCGGTGGCGAGACTTTCCCGTACCAGCGCGGCGACCCGGTCGTAGCCGAGGCGCGGATTCAGGAGCGTGGCGAGGGCCGCGCTGCGTTCCAGATTGCGGCGGCAGACGGCTTCATCCGCCGTGATTCCGGCGACGCATTTTCCGGCCAGCGCGCGCGCCGCGGCCGCGAGCAGTTTCGCGGCTTGCAGGCAGTTGGCGCCGATTAACGGCATGTGCGTATTCAATTCGAGTTGGCCGGAGCCGCAGGCCAGCGCGACGGCGTAGTCCAGCCCCTGAACTTGCAGGCACACCATGTTCACCGATTCGCAAATGGATGGATTGATTTTGCCGGGCATGATGCTGGAGCCGGGCTCGACCGGCGGCAGACGAATTTCGCCCAGGCCGGTGTTGGGGCCGGAACTCAACAGCCGCAGATTGTTGGCGATTTGATGGACGTCGAGCGCCGCCGCGCGGATGGCGGCGGATACGTGCGCGAAATCCGTCATGAATTGGGTGGTGTAAATGCCGTCTTTGGCGACGCGGAAGGAGCCGTTCTCTTCGGCGTTCAGGGCGGCGATGATTTCCGCGCGGAAGGCGGGCTTTGTGTTGATGCCGGTGCCGATGGCATTGCCGCCACTGCCCAGCTCCCGGAGCGCGTCGGCGGCGGCATTCAGGCGCTCGGCGGCTCGCGCGACGGCCTGGGCATAGGCGTCAAACTCCTGACCGAGAGAAATCGGCACCGCGTCCTGCAAGTGCGTGCGCCCCGCCTTGAGGATGCCGGAAAATTCGCGGGCTTTGGCGCGCAGTGCCCCGGCCAGCGCGCTCAGGGCGTCCGTCAGCAAAGCCACCTGACGCAGCAGGGCAATTTTTGCGCCGGAGGGGAAGCAGTTGTTGGTGGACTGCCCCATGTTGACGTCGTCGTTGGGGTGGATGGCGGCGGGGTGGTTGCGTCCGCCTTCCAACGCTTGATTGGCGAGGTTCGCGATGACTTCGTTGACATTCATGTGAGAGGATGTTCCGGAGCCGGCCTGATAGATGTCCACAGGAAATTCCGTGTCGTGCGCGCCGGTTAAGATGTCCCGGCAGGCTTTTTCGATGGCGGCGGCTTTGGCGGATGGCAGCAGGCCCAGCTTGGCGTTGGCGCGGGCGGCGGCCAACTTCAGCAGAACCATGCCGTGGATGATTTCGATGGGCAGGGGCGTTCCTGAAATGGGAAAATTCTCCAGCGAACGCGACGTGTGCGCGCCGTAAAGCGCGCGGGCGGGGATTTCCCGCGGGCCGAGGAAGTCGTGCTCAAGGCGATAGTCTGCGGAAGTTGTCATGGTGCGGGTCAGGATAACGCCTCCGCCGCCGCAGCTCAATCCCAAACGCGCGCGGCACCCGGACGGGCGCAGGGCGGCATTTCATGGGGTGAATTTCCACATGCCAGAGCAAATACGCTGGCTCAATATTTATTCTGTAATTTCAATGGATGTCGTCAGTGGAATCTCAACCCCTCGGTTATTATCTTTTACGGTCACGTTGAAGGTCCACTTGCCGAGGGGGTCTCCTTCATCTGCGGACCATTGAAGTTCCGATTGGGAGAGCAGCAGATTGTTCCGTGGCGCCTGCATCTTTCCGTTGGCGCAGGTGAGATCAGGGATTTTGTGGGCGATGCTTCCGTCCGGGCGAATAATTGTAAAATCGCAAGTCACATCCACGCATTCGTCGGCATCGCGCCTGGGGTTCACGTAAATCACCAGGGGGATGACCATTTGGCCGATTACGGCGGTTTCGGCAATGGAAATCCTGGGCCTTTCCCATTTCCTCCAGTCGTTGTAAAAACCAAGATTATCCGTGATGATCAGGTGAGCGCCAAACCCATCTTTTGTTTTCCGGTTTTCCGAGTCCGGCACAGGCTCCCCATTCGCATTCCGCCAGCAAAAATCCTCCTCCGGCGGGATTCCGGCGCATTCTTTCAGGAATAATTTTTTGTGGGCGTATTCGGGGTTCTGGATTTGTGAGCGGGCATAGTTCCGGACCGCCGGGTGTTGCTCGCAATTTGATTTGAAGGACCAGGTGGCACTTCCGATGACCAGCATTTTTTCGATGTCTTTTTCGGGAAATTCTTCGCCGGCATACGCCAATANTTTGTCTAAATATGTGGTTTCTCCGGTTGAAAAATACCGGCACCACCAAATATCCAATTTGCCGGGATCAATCTGTTGGTCATCTTCAATATATTTTACGAGGCCTGATTTTCCTTGGATAATTTCACGGGCCAGAGCCGCAATTTTTCCCTCTCCGGCGATGGGCCAGGAATGTTTTTGGGACATATCGGCAATCATGAGGGCGACGAGTAATCCGGCGTTGTTATCCTGTGTGAGAATCTTTCTTTCAAGCTGCTTGGCCTGTGCCTGAAAAGCTTGAAATGCCTCTTGGGTGGGGGATGGGTATAAATCATTCATTTGCCGGGCGAAGTTTTCAATATCCCCGGCAAATACAAGTGTCGGNATGAAAAGAGTGAGCCATAGGCGTTTTAACAGTGTTTTCATTTCTTTCCTTTGTGGGCGCTAGCTTTCATCCGTTTGGGCGCTTTGTTTTGACTTCTTTCATTGTCCCATGGCTGAAATTTCATGGAGGATGATTTGGCANCCTGCAACATTCATCAGCATGAAGACCATCATAACGATGACTAGAAATCTGAAGTGTTTTTTCAGGGGCAGGGTGATGGTGGCTATTAGCAGGGCGAGGTAGAGAAAATAGCCCAGGAGCAGGCCCGCTTTTGTGTATGCGATGTCTTCGCGCAGGCCCGCAAGGATGAATATCAATCCCGCGGGATAGAGATGGAACGCGAAAGCGCCGTTCAGGCAGAGCAGCATGCCCAGCGCCAGAATACCGAAAAAGGTGAATAGCCGGACATCCAAACCGACCCACTCCTCGCCGGAGCGATACACCACCTTTGGTTGCGGGGCTTTGGGGGCAGCGCTGGTGGCTTGTTTCATTTTTCGCTCGAAGGCCTTGTTTGAGGTTTATCGGCCGGTTGGGGCCGAGCCGAATGGATGGGGGAAGAGTAGCGGGCGGGGGGCGGGGCGTCAATCTTGCGCGATGCCGGTTTTCTGGAGTCTGTTTTTCCACGGTATGGAAACTTTATTTTGCGTTTTTCCACGCTATGGAAAAATAATTTTCACGGTGTGGAAAAGTTTGGGGGGGTGAAGAAAAGGGCTTACAAGGGGGCGGAAAGGGGGTAGGATGGGAGGATGGATGGAGCGTCTCAATCGTTTGAGGTTGCGCGGGAGCGGGCCGAGTTTCTGCGCGGGGAATTGGAGCGGCATAATCGCTTGTATTATGTGGAGGCGAGTCCGGAAATTTCCGACCGGGAGTTTGACGGGTTGCTGCGGGAGTTGCAGGATTTGGAGGCGGCGCATCCGGAATTGGTTCGGCCGGATTCGCCGACGCAGCGGGTGGGGGGGGAGCCGTTGCCGGGGTTTGCTTCTTTGCGGCATGCGGTGCCGATGATGTCGCTGGATAATACGTACAGCCTGGGGGAGGTGCGGGAGTTTGATGCGCGGGTTTGCAAGGCGCTGGGGGTGGAGTTGGTGGATTATGTGGTGGAGCCGAAGGTGGATGGGGTTTCGATTAGCTTGCGTTATGAGGGGGGGCTTTTGAGGGTGGCGGCGACTCGCGGGGACGGGCGCACGGGGGATGACATTACGGCGAATGCGAGGACGATTCGGGCGATTCCGTTGCGTATTGCGAGTGACGCGGCGGTGCTGGAGGTGCGGGGCGAGGTGTATTTGGGCCATGCGGCGTTCGCGAGGCTGAATCAGGAGCGTGAGAAGAACGGCGAGCCGTTGTTTGCGAATCCGCGCAATGCCACGGCGGGTTCGTTGAAGCAGTTGGACCCGAAGGTGGTGGCGGCGCGACCGCTGTCCGTGGTGCTGTATGCCACGGGCGAGCTGGAGGGGGCGGGGTGGGACACGCATGCGGAATTGCTGGAGGCGTTGAAGGGGCTGGGGTTTCCGGTGGCGCGGCCGTGGTGGTTGTGCCGCGGGATTGAGGAGGTTATTGAGCGGGTGGAGGAGTTGCAGGGCCGCGAGGGCGAGCTGGATTTTGCGATTGATGGGGCGGTGGTGAAGGTGAATGAGTATCGCTATTGGCGGCAACTGGGGGCGACGGCCAAGGCTCCGCGTTTTGCGATGGCGTATAAGTATTCCAGCGAGCAGGCCGAGACCCGGTTGCGCGCGATTACGCTGCAGGTGGGGCGCACGGGTGTGTTGACGCCGGTGGCGGAGCTGGAGCCGGTGCCGCTGGCGGGTTCGACGATTGCGCGCGCCACCTTGCACAACGAGGATGAAATCAAGCGCAAGGATATTCGCATTGGGGATGCTGTTTTGATTAAAAAAGCGGGCGAAGTGATTCCTGCCGTGGAGTCCGTGGTGCTGGCCAAGCGTCCGGCGGGCGCGGAGCCGTTTGATTTGTTTGCTCATGCGGGGGGGAAGTGTCCGGAGTGCGGGGAGGCGATTGCGCGGGACCCGGAGGCGGCTGCGTGGCGTTGCACCAATGAGGAGTGTCCGGCGCAGGTGCGCGGGCGCATCGCGCATTTTGTTTCGCGCCGGGCCATGAATATTGATGGTTTGGGTGAGGCGATGATTGCTTCGTTGACTACGAAAACGATGGTTCAGGAAACAGTGGATGACGGGCTGTTTGGCGCGACTGCAACGGAGGTTGAGCTGCCGCCCATTGTGCGAGATGTGGCCGATTTGTATGCGCTGAAGCCCAAAGATATTGAGTTGCGGCGTCCCAATCGCGCGGTGGATGTCCAGCAGACGGAGATGAAGCTGGCGAGCAAGTTATGCCGCGCGATTGCGGCCAGCAAAAACAACGAGCTTTGGCGGTTGATTCACGGGCTGGGCATTCCTAATGTGGGGGAGGGGCTGGCGCGCAAGCTGGCGCAGGAGTTTAGCTCGCTGGATGCTTTGATGGGGGCGGAGGCGGAGGCGCTGGCGACCGTGCGCGATGTCGGGGCGATTGTGGCCGCGAGTGTGACGGATTATTTTGCGCGGGCGGGCAACCGGGATGTGATTGAAAAGCTGCGGCGGGCGGGGGTTCGGTTTGACCGGGTGGAAAAGGTGGCGGGCGGGGGCAACCCGGACGGGTATTTTTTCGGCAAGCGCGTGGTGGTGACCGGCACGCTGGAGGCGTTCACGCGCGAGGAGGCGCATGAGGCGTTGCGGCAGCGCGGGGCCACGGTGATGGGGACGGTGGGCAAGACGACGCAGGTGCTGATTGCGGGCGCTTCCGCCGGCAGTAAATATGCGGCGGCTCAGAAGCTGGGCATCCCGATTCTGGATGAGGCGGCATTTATTCGGCATCTGGAATAGAGGCGGCCGCGTTTTCGGGGGCTTCAGTAGTGCGCTTTGCCGGGGATGACGCCCCGGACGCCGCCTTTGGGGGCGGGGTGGTCGCCGGCGCGGCGGGGGATGAGGTGCAGGTGACAATGAAAGACGGTTTGTCCGGCGGCGGGGCCATCGTTGATGCCGAAATTGAAGCCCGTGATGGCGGGGTCTTCGGCTTGGAGGTCGGCCGCCAGTTTTTTGGCCAGGCGGTGGGCGGCGGCCCATTCGTCCGGCGTTACATCGCGGAAGGACGGGGTGTGGCGTCGGGGGATAATCAGGGTGTGGCCGGGGGTGACGGGGAAGGCATCGCGGAAGGCGATGCAGGGGCCATCGGTGGCGATGATTCTGTCGGGGGGCAGCGAGCAAAAGGGACAATTTGTTTCCATGCGGGCATTCTATCGCATGGGGGCCGCGGTGTCGAATGCCGGGCGGCGGGAATGAAAAATGGGAGAGGTGAAGAGGTGAAGATTGACAGACGGGGGCGAAACCCGCTATACACGCAGAACGCTTTTGGTGGCGAGATAGCTCAGCTGGTAGAGCAACGGACTGAAAATCCGTGTGTCACCGGTTCGATCCCGGTTCTCGCCACCATTTTTTTGTGCGTGGGCAAAGGGTGTGGCGCGCCTTGACTTTGGCGCGGGCTCTTTGCTAACGTGCGCCCCTCTGTGAGGCCAACGTAGCTCAGCTGGCAGAGCACCGCATTCGTAATGCGACGGTCGTCGGTTCGAATCCGACCGTTGGCTCCACTTTTTTTTGGGGGGGCGGAGGCGGGGGCGTTTTCGAGTTTGCCGTTGTCAAGCGGGGGGGGCGCGGGCTATTGTTCCCCACTGGCATGAGCGATTCTTTTGAACCTTGTGAGGCTTCGCCGTTTGGCATGGGTTGGCGGTGTTATCTGCGCCGCGCGGGGTGGGTTTGTCTGGCGCTGGTGGTTTTGCTTGTCGGGCTGGAGCTTCTTTCGCGCTGGCTGTATCCCGAGCGGGTGGCGAGTTATCTGGCGCCTGCCGAGCATGATGGGCAGGCGGTGTGGGTGGACAATCAATTTTTCCCGTATCGTTTTTTCCAGGCGCGTTCGGCGCCGGCGCCGATGCCGGTGGTGGCTTTGCAAAAGCCGTCGCCGCAGACGATTCGTATTTGCCTGCTGGGGGCGGCGGAGACGTTGGGTTCCACCGGCCCTGAGTTCGGGTTGGCGCGTCAACTGGAGCGGATGCTGCGGCATCGCTATCCCGATGTTTCCACGGAGGTGATTTCGCTGGGGCTGGATGGGGCGAATTCTTATCTGCTGCTGGAAATGGCGCGGGATTTGCACCGGCTGCAACCGCAGGTGGTGGTGGTGATGACGGGCAATGAGGAAATCGTGGGGCCGTTCGGGCCGTCGTATTTGCGGGGCGGGTTGTTCAGCAAGCCGCGTCTGGCCCGGCCNATGCTTTGGCTGACCCGTTTGCGCATGACGCATTTATTCGCGGCCATCAGCGCCAAGATGTTTCCGGTGCGCAGTGATTTGAGCGTGTGGCGGAATCCGGAGCCGGTGACGCTGGAGCGGCGGCTGGCTCCGAATGATTCGCGGGTGCGGCGGGGGCATCGGGCGTTCCGGCGCAATTTGGAGGCGATTTTGCGGACGGCTTCCGCGGCGGCGCCGAATGTGATTGTTTGCACCACGCCGGTTAATTTGAGCGATTGCGCGCCTTTTGCCACGAGCTATGCGAAGAATGAACAGGTGGCGCAACAGGTGCGCGAGACGCTGCGTCAGGCGATGGCGGCGGAGGCGGCGACTAACTTGACGGAGGCGGCGCGCTTTTATTCGGAGGCTTTGCGTTTGCATCCGACGCACGCGGAGGGGCTTTATCGCGCGGCGGGTTTGGCGCAGCGCGAGGGCCTGGGGGTGGAGGCTTCCGCGCTGTATTTGCGGGCGCGTGACGCCGATGCCTTGCGATTGCGGGCGGATTCGCGGATTAACGCGCTGATTCGCGAGTGCGCGGCGGTGGCGGGGGTGTCGCTGCTGGATGTGGAAACTATTTTGAGCACGCCCGCGAANGCGCCGGGGCGGGATTTGTTTTTGGACCANGTGCGCTTCAATTTCACCGGCAATTACCGGGTGGCGGCCGCTTTGTTGACGCGGCTGGAGTTCATGCGCGTGATTGTGGCACGGCCGACGGGCGGCATTCCCAGTCAGCGGGATTTGGCGGCGGAGTTGTTGTATGACCCGTGGGGGCAGGCGGCCGAGACCGCCGCGCTGGTGGACGAGGTGGTGCAAGCGCCTTACCGGTGGCAATTTGACAACGCCCAGACGTTGATGCGGCTTCGCGAGGAGGCGCAGCAGCGGGCGGCGCGTGTGGAGAGCATTCCGCCGGCGGCGACCGCGAATATTCTGGCGCGGCGGCTGGACGGGCGCGGCACGGATGCGTGGCTGGCGACGGCGGCGGCGCACATTATGNTNCGCGGCGGCTTGCTGCCGCAGGCGGAGCGGGAGGCGGTGGTTGCGATGGAGCAATGGCCGCACCGCTTTGACGCNCGCGGGCGGGTGGCGCTGATTCGCGCGCATCAGGGGCAGGAGGCGGCGGAGGGNATTCGCCTGTTGCGGGAGGGGCGGCGCGATTGGGGCTATTATGACATTACGTGGGCGTTGACCATTGGGCGGGACCTGCAAAAACAGAAAAATTATGAGGCTGCGCGTCCCTGGCTGGAGTATGCGCATGAGCGCGACCCGTGGAATTCCGANATTCTGGTGGCGCTGGCGGATACGTGGCACCACNTGAAGGAAAGTGATGCGGCGGTGGAGNTNCTGAAGGAGGCGGTGGAGCACAACCCGCGCAATTCCTATTTATGGGAGGAATTGGCCGTGATTTATTGTCTGCGCGGGGAGTTGACGCGGGCCAATGAGTGTTTTGACAAGTCGGAGGAAATTGCGCCGTATCGCTATGAGCGTTTGCTGAAGTGGGCGGATGCGCTGGTGCGTTTGCATCAGTATCGCCGCGCGAGGAAGCCGATTCAGCGTTATTTGATTTTCATGCCGGATGANCCGGTTGCNTTGGCGCTNCGGGATACGATTATGTCGCATTTGCCGCAGCAGGCGAGCGGCGCGGAAGAGTCGGAGGCGAATGGCGAGGCGGATGAGGAGAAGTCGCCTTCGCTGCTGGATTTGATTTAGGGGGGGAGGGTGTGAGCGGGGTGGTGTGTTTTTTGACCGGGTTGACCAAGTTGACCGGGTTGACGGATTGACGGGGGAGGAGGGGGGATGAGGGTGTGAGCGGGGTGGGGTGTTTTTTGACCGGGTTGACGGGGGTGAGGGGGGGTTATGGGGTGGGGGGGCAGGCGAGGTGGAGGCCGGCTTCTTTGGCGCGCCACATGACGTAGGCGGTGAGGATATAGGGGAGGATGAAGAGGGCGCGGGCTTCGGGGGGGAGTTGGGCGAGGCGGCCGAGTATCACGAGCAGGCCGGCATCGAGGATGCCGGAGCGCTGGAAGAGCCAGGCGAGGGCTATGACCGTGGCGATGCCGAGGCAGAGGACCATCATGGCGCCGGCGCGTGATTCGCGGCGAAGGGTGATATGGCCCAGTTCGCGCGCGCAGGTGGCGCCGAGGGAATTGAGTCCGGCCAGGAGCAGGATCATCACGATGTAGTAGAGGGCGGCGTTGATGGCGAAGTAGAGTTGCGCCGGGAAGGAGGTCCACCAGGCGAGGAAGGGGGTCAGGAAGCAGGCGGCCCATGCGAGGAGTTGCAGGATATAGGCGCGCGTGCGCATTTTGGGGGAGGCTTGTTTGCCGCTTTGCAGGAGCCAGAGTCCGACTATCAGCGGGGCGAAGCCGGCTAGGAGCAGGGCGAGGGCTCCGCGGGGCGTGGCGAGTGAG
>JGI24710J26742_10003478_pt1 | contig 13331 bp, 9 predicted proteins | sample BioPla2DNA2_FD_26742 | JGI IMG/M metagenome (IMG submission 26742) | reverse complement strand
TGAAAATATAAAAATAAGTATACCCCATTTAAAAAATGAAAATCTATAGTTATTAGAATAAAATAAAAATACCAACATTTCAGTGATAAGAATACTTGCAAAACCGCAAAAACCAGCCATGAATATTTTAGCATCGGTATTTCCTTTATAGGAGCTATATGTTGCAGTTGATATAAGTATTACCATGCTGATTAATGACCATCCTCCAAGAATGTAAACGTAAGCATGATAACCCAACTCAAAAACTCCTATATTATGCAAAAGCATGATAAAAAACACAATTATATTTATTTTTAAAGATATATTTATTGTTTTTTTATAGCCTTCTCCAAAAATTTGCTTGAAAAAATAAGTTACTGAAAACAAGGAACCCAATATCAAAGTACTTAAGTATCCATTATACACCCATTGATATTCGGGAAATTTTCTAACAAAATTAGAAAATTGCACAACATATACAAGACCCATGCACAGCAATACAGGGCACAGAGAAATAACAATTTTTTTACTAGGGCCAGCGATAAGAAAGGCTGTAATAAATAAAACTATACTCAAAAAAATCAGTGAAAATCCAATTAGTTCACTAGTATGTCCTTTTTTTGCAAGCAAAAATGACATTTTTTGATAATCCCCAAAACAAACATTTTTGACAGGTCCAAATCTATGATATAAATTTAATGATATTTTAATATACAGATAATGTCCATAATCTTCAGGGATAAGTGGAACAATAAAACTATTTTTATCATTGTTTGAAGATGTGTCCCTATTATCAAAAATTAGTCGTTCATTTACATACATTGATACGGATTCGCCATAAAACTCCTCAAAATAAATTGCAGGAGATACCCAATTAACATCTGCTGGTATTTTTATTCTAAGCCAAACTGTATCACAATTTTTAGGCCTATCCATATAGGTTAATATATTTTCAATATCATTCCATTTCAAATTATCTTGTTGTAAATGGCCTATTGCATCGCCTATATAGCATTGCCAATTTTCGTTCAAAGTAATGTAATGATTATTATTAGAGGAAGTAGAATAAACAGGTATAGAAGCAAAAAAGATTAAAAATAAAAATAATGTTACAAAAATATTTTTAAAATTACATTTCATCATTTATCTCTCCTGTTTTTTTATAGGGTTATATTATTTATGACAACTATAAACAATTAATAATTAAATTATATATACAGCTATCCTGCATGTCAAAACATTTTCCTACAGAATAAATTGGATTATTGCATTTTTCTTATTTATTTGATAAAGTTTAAATATAAATTGTTCTTTTGTAAATTATTTTTTATACATTCTTAGTGCTTTTCGTAAAATTTTGTTAGTTTTTATGAATTATAGTAGTTTGTTGCAAATTTTAAGTTGTATTCTTTGTAGATTATCTTCGTATTTATTATTAGGACATTTTTTATTTACTAAAAACCAATTGGGAGGTCGTTTTTATGAAAAAATCCATTGTGAAAAGAATTTGGCTAATGATTTTGACTAGTGTTTTAGTTATGGTATTTGTTGGATGCAGTGCAGGTACTAACACAAAAGAACCAGTTCAACCTCCAAATACTCAAACTCCAGCAACTCAAGAGGAAGAGGATGAAAATTTAGATGTTTCTGAAGAAATTGAGGAAGAGGAAGAGGTAGAAGATGAAGGAGATGGCACTCCTTTTAATAATGGGGATAAAAAAAGAGTGAAAGCAAGAGGATTATACTTAACTGCATCTACAGCTGGTGCAAGGTTAGATCACTATATCGAACTTGCAAATACTACTGAAATAAACGCATATGTTATAGATTTAAAAAATGATTACGGTACAGTAGGATATAATTCAAATGTTCCATTAGCAAATGAAATAGGCGCAGTTGAAGTTAGGTTTGATATTGACAAAGTTACAACTAAATTAAAAGAAAATGATATATATACAATAGGAAGAATAGTGGTTTTTAAAGACCCTATTCTTGCAGAAAAAAAACCTGAATATGCTATAAAAAACAAAGATGGGGGCTTATACCTCTTTAATGGTACAAACTGGATTGATCCTTATAATGAAGAGTGCTGGAAGTATGCAATAGACATTGCAAGAGAAGCATTAGACAGGGGATTTGATGAAATACAATTTGATTATATAAGATTTCCAGATGGAAGAAGAAGTGATATGGTATTTGAAAGTAAAGATGATAGAGAAGCACCTGAAGTTGTAAATGACTTTTTATCATATGCAAGAAAAGAGTTAGAAGGACAAATATTATCCGGCGATATATTTGCAATTGTTTGTGAGACTCCTGGTGATACAGAAGGGATAGGGCAGGTTTTTGAGGATGTTGGAGAGAACTTAGATTATATATCTCCTATGATATATCCTTCTCATTATGCCTTAGGACAATCCATTAATGGTGTGGTATTTCCAAAACCGGATTTAGATCCATATGGAATAGTTTTTAATACTCTTTTAAAAGCTAAATCCAGGTACGATAAGGTGGAAGGTCATACACCTATTATAAGACCGTTTTTACAGGATTTTACCGCTTCTTGGATAGGTGCTGGCAATTATCAAAAGTATGGCACTGAACAGGTAAAACAGCAAATACAAGCGGTTTATGATGCAGGATATGAAGAGTGGTTTTTCTGGGATCCATTTAACAATTACAGTACAGATGCTTATGAAAAAAAATAATTAGATAAATTAAAAAACCGTCCAAATGATTTAAACATTTGGACGGTTTTGATTTTTTAAGTATAAACTTTTATAATTATTTTTTACTATTTGATATATCTATAACGTTAACCATGTTTATTCCAGAAACATCTTTGATTTTTTCTACTATTTCATTTGATATTTTTCCATTAATGTCTACAATGGTGTAGCCAGTTTTATCTTTGTTTTTACTTATCATGTCTGCAATATTATAATTGTTTTCTGCAAGTATTGTAGTAATTTGGCCTAACATATTAGGAATATTATCATGAGCACTTATTATCCTTGTATCACCAGAAAAAGGAAGTTCGCAATTAGCATAGTTAACGGAATTTCGTATATTTCCTTTTTCTAAAAACTCTCTAAGCTGACTTGCAGCCATTAGAGCACAATTTTCTTCAGATTCAGGAGTTGAAGCTCCTAAATGAGGGATTGCTATTATGTGCTCATTTCCAAGCAGCTCTTCTTCGGGAAAATCTGTTACATAACATGCTACTTTGCCATTTTCAATAGCTTCTAGAAGTGCTTTGTTGTCAACTAAACCGCCTCTTGCAAAGTTCAATATTCTTACGCCTTTTTTCATAATTTTTAAAGTATTTTTGTTTATCATGCCATTTGTGTTTTCATTAAAAGGTACATGTATACTAATATAATCTGAAATAGAGAGTAAATGATCAAGGCTTGAAGCTTTTGCAACATTACTTGAAAGTTCCCATGCAGAATTTATCGAGATGAAAGGGTCATAGCCTATTACATTCATTCCAAGTGCCAAAGCATCATTAGCAACCATTACACCTATAGCACCAAGTCCTATAACTCCAAGTGTTTTTCCTTTAATCTCAGGACCACTAAATTGTGACTTGCCTTTTTCAACAAGTGCTGATACTTCGCTTCCATTTCCTTTTAAGGATTGAGCCCAAGCTATTCCAGTATGGATTTTTCTTGAGGATAAAAGCAAAGACGCAAGCACCAGTTCTTTAACTGCATTTGCATTAGCCCCTGGAGTGTTAAATACAACAATGCCTCTTTTGGTGCATTTATCTATAGGAATGTTGTTAACGCCAGCACCAGCTCTAGCTATTGCTTTTAACTTAGGTGGCAACTCCATATCGTGCATTTTAAAGCTTCTTAAAATTATTGCATCAGGGTTTGAAATTTCAGTGGCTATTTCATATTCATCTCTTGGAAAAATCTCTAATCCCTTTGCTGAAATTTTGTTTAGAGTTTGAATAGTAAACATTTTTTTCACCTACCTATAAAAATTTTATTATTTCACTATCATTTTAAAAATTGTAGTCTCTGACATACTATTCTTCTCAAAAACTTATATTATAATATAAAATGATATAAATATTAAGTGTATATTTGAAATTTACAATAAATTATTGAGATTGTCAATAGTTTAACGAACTTTTTATTATTTTTAATATTAAATATACAAATTCTTTGGAATATATTATAATCTATATTAGGTTGATATTTTTTATATGTAGATTACAGAAGGTGGTTTAAGACTTAGTTTTTATTAATTTAAAAAGGGAGTAATTTATTTGAAAGTATTAGTTGATGCAGATGCTTGTCCTGTAAAAGATATAATAATTAAAATCTCTAAAAAACATGAAATACCTGTTATAATGTTAGTTGATACCTGCCATGTAATTGATGATGATTATTCCCAGACCATAGTTGTTGACAAATCACCTGACTCAGTTGATTTTGTACTTGTAAACAAGATTGAAAAGGGGGATATTGTTGTAACACAGGACTATGGTGTTGCTGCTATGTCACTATCTAAAGGTGCTAAAGTTATAAATCAAAATGGAATGATATATGATAATGAAAATATGGATAAGCTGCTTTTTGAAAGGCATGTTAGTCAAAAGATTAGAAGAAGTGGAGGCAGAACCCCAGGGCCATCTAAGAGGAAAAAAGAGGACAACCATATATTTGAAAAAGTATTTAGTGAATTAATAGAAAAGATAGAATAAGGGCTAAGGTTAAGTATTTAATATAAAGAGATTAGATAAAATTAAGGAGGATGACTATATTTGGATAAAAAATTAATTGATAGGATAAATCAACTTGCAAGAAAATCAAAGACGGCAGAAGGACTAACAGATAAAGAAAAAGAAGAACAAAAAGTATTGAGAGAGAAGTACCTGCAAAACTTCAGATCAAATTTTAAAAACACTCTAAATTCTGTAGTTATTGTAGACAAGGATGGAAATAGAAAACCTCTTATTTCTAAAGAAATTTGATTTTATGACAAAAAAGTGATACAATTTACTGTGTTAGGCATTTGTATTAGTGGATTGACTTTTTTGGAATTAACATGAGGTAAAATTACAAAAAATAATTTTTTGCGAAAGTGTTTTTGCAAAGGTATGTAAAAAAGGGGTTTTAAAATGGAAATTAACAGTGCTTTTGCGAGATTATATACATATGCAATCACAATATCTTTAATCCTTATAGGTGTGTGTATTATTATAAAAGTATTTGAAGAAATAGGGCTTATCAACTTAAATGTGTTAACAACGATTAATAAAAAATTCTTATCTATTGTATCACCTGTTAAACAGAAACTCAACTTTTTTAAAAAAATTAAACTTAATAACTCAACCAAAAAAAATTTAAAATTGTTTTTTTCTATTTCTATGATAACGTTGCTTTCAAGAGTAATTATTTTTTTGCTTGTTTTTATTTGGAACTATTTTAATCAAGGTAACCCACAAGGTTTTTTTGAAAGTTTTGAAAAGTTATGGGTAAAGTGGGATTCGCCCCATTATATATTATTAGCTGAAAATTGGTATGCTAGTGAAGGAGATGCAAGTCGGTATATTGTTTTTTACCCGTTGTATCCTTTGTTAATGAGCATTTTTAATTTTTTTACAAAAAATTCTGTAATATCAGGAGTAATTATATCAAATATATGTACTTGTTTTGCTTCATATTATCTATATAAATTAGTAGATATGGAATTTGATGATAAAACAGCTTTTAAAGCGGTAAAATACATGTTGATTTTCCCGTTTTCCTTTTTCTTTGGAATAGTATACACCGAGAGCCTGTTTATAATGCTTTCCATTATGTGTTTTTATTACTTAAGAAAAAACAATTGGATATTGGCAGGTTTTTTAGGCTTTTTGTCAGCTATTACAAAAAATCAGGGAGTTCTTCTTTTTGCAGCGGCTTTTGTAGAAGTTCTCATATCTTTAAATATCCCTAACATCCAATATGCTTTACAGAACAAGAAGAGGCTCTGTATTAATTTTTTGAAAAAATTTGTATGTATCATTCCTATACCTTTGGGATTTGGAGCATACCTTGCTTTAAATAAAGTTGTAACAGGAAGTTGGTTTAAGTTTCTTGAACATCAGTCTTTTTATTGGCATCATAATTTTAGCCTTATACCTAATACATTAAAAATTCATTTTAGGTATATAGCAAATCCTTCTTATACCGGACTACACAGGATTTCTATATGGCTTCCCCAACTGGCTTTACTTCTTTTAGCAGTGCTTTTAATGATATATGCATTTAAAAAAGTGAGAGTGTCATATATTTTATATATGCTATTATATACCATTACTATATACTCCACTACTTGGCTGATAAGTGGCGGAAGATACATGCTTTGTCTGTTTCCTATACACATTCTGTTTGCTATTATGTCGCGAAAAAATAGATATGTGGACTTTTTACTTACATTTACATCACTTGTTTTTTTGGGACTCTATACTTTTACTTTTTATCAGAATGGGGTTCTTTAAAAAAGCTGTGGAAGTAACTTAAAAATTGTGATATATTATCAAATATAAAAGAATACTTTTTGGCATTTTTGAAAACTATTCGATTTAGTTGAAAACTACAGGGAATTAGGAGTGTTTACTGTGAATAAAAGTGTTAAGGAACTACTAGATAATATGGAAAAAGTTATCGTAGGAAAGAGATTTGTACTAAAGCACTTTCTTGTAGCACTATTAAATAATGGCCATGTGTTAATTGAAGATGTTCCTGGAGTTGGAAAAACTCAGATAGTAGCTTGTCTTGCCCGTTCTGTAAATGGTGTTTTTAATAGAATTCAGTTTACTCCAGATGTAATGCCTTCGGATATAATGGGATTTTCAATGTTTAACCCCTCTACAAGGGAATTTGAATATAGGGAAGGTGCAGCTATGTGCAATTTTTTATTAGCTGATGAGATAAATAGATCTTCACCTAAAACCCAATCAAGTTTATTAGAAATTATGGAAGAATATCAGGTGACAGTAGATGGCAAAACATACCCACTACCTAGGCCATTTATGGTGCTGGCAACTCAAAACCCAATTGAAAGCTTTGGAACATATCCATTGCCAGAAGCTCAAATGGACAGGTTTTTTATAAAGTTATCCATAGGTTATCCGGGCAAAGATGAAGAAAAACTTATTATTGATAGGTTCGGAGAAGAAAACCCTCTAGAAAAATTAAAACCAGTTTGCAGTATTTCTGATTTGTTGAAATTACAAGATGAAGTGAAAAAAGTTAAGGTAACGGATAGTTTAAAATCATATATTATTGATATTGTAAATGAAACAAGAAAAAATCAGCATGTTATTGTGGGAGGAAGTCCAAGGGGAAGTCTTAATTTGTACAGGGCTTCAAAGGCTTGGGCATACATTAACGGCAGGGATTATCTTTTGCCTGATGATATTCAGGAGATGGCAATACCTGTTTTATCTCACAGAATAATTATGAATCAGGAAGCAAAGATGAAGAATATCACCACTGATGATGTTGTAAAAGAAACACTTTTAAATGTAGAAGTTCCTGTTTTAGAGTTAGCGAAGTAATAGATTTTTTTAAAGGATGTACATGATGGTTAAATATATTGTATATTTTTTAATGATGACTTGTATATTTTTATATAATTATATACTTTCTGGGGAATCTAGCATATTAATGTTATATACTCTTATTTTCATGCCTATATTTTCTATAATTTTTACATACCCTGTAAAATCTAGACTTGAGATTTTTTTTCAGATTCCAAACAGGGAGCTTGAAAAAGATGGAATAATAGATATTAACTTAACTATAAAAAACAAGTCTATTTTTCCTGCACCTTTTATAATTATTTCCTTTGTTGAATCGTTAAATCTCAGTATTTCTCATCCTAGTAATATAAGTATTTTTTTAGGTCCTATGCAATCAAAATCTATAACAGTTAAGTATAAAGGAAAATATAGAGGGGTTGCCAAAATAGGAGTTAAAGATATTGTACTAAAAGATTATATGGGTTTTTTAAAAATTTCTCTTTTAAAAGAAGATATGAAAAAAAAGCAAGGTATTGGAGAGGTGGTAGTAACTCCTAAGCTTATCCACATTAAACCCAACAATAAAATACTTGGAAATTCAAACAATGTAAAAGAAGAAGCAGAAAATCCATCCAATAACCTTTTTGCTTGGAATGGAGAGCCAGGGTATGAATTTAGGGAATATATACCTGGGGATCCTTTGCATAAAATACATTGGAAACTTTCGGCTAAATATGAGACTTTAATGGTTAGAAAAAATGAAGGAAGTAGTGCTGGAAAAAAACTTCTTATTATAGATCCTTATATTAGTACAGATGAAAGAAAAAAAGAACTGTTAAAAAGCAAAAAGAATCAAAATATAGAAAGAAACTTAATGATTGAAGAAAAAATACTTGAAGGGGTAATTGCGATAGCAAATGTCAATATCACATTTGGGAAAGAAGTTGACATATGCTTACTTGAGGGAGATAAGTGGAATAAATATCTTCTTAAAGATGCAAAAAGCATTTCATGGCTTAAATATAAACTTGCACATTTTGAATTTAAATGGTCTTTAGATTCTAAATCTTTAAATAGAATTCCGCCAATAGACATTATGGCTAAAGATGGGGATAAACCCCATTCTAAAATTGGTGATATTGTTATTTTTACAGGAACAGAAGATAAGTTATTGGCAAATGAAATTAATAAACTTTTAGATAGTGGAGTTGCTGTAAATATAGCCATGATAGAGAGTTTAAATGAGACGGAGAGCAAGAAAAGAGACATTTTATATTCAAGAATAATGCTAGATCATCTTTGGATAATAGATATAAAAGAAGACCTGGATAAAGCCTTTTTATAGCATGTATTATTATTTTGTTACTAAAATTTATTCACTTTAAGGAGATTATGCTATGAAAGATAAATTAAAAGACTATAAAATCTATATATTGCCTCTTTTATTTTCCATTGTAGCCACCTATTGGTCTATGAGTGCTTTATTAGGTGTATTTATAGTTGGAGTACCTATAATTATATCACTGGCAAATATTTTTTTATTTATGGTATGTATATATCTAAAAGACAAGGGTATAAAAGGAGGAGTGATTTTTACCCTAATTAGCATTATTTATATAGCTCTTAGCACTATCATTATAAAGCAATTTCAAGCTTCATATAGTGTAAATTATATTATATGGTTTATGAGAACTAGTTCAGGAAATATTCTGAATACTGCAGAATTTTCTTATGCCACCACTTTATTAGCATCATACTTTTTTTCCTGTACAGTATTTTATTTTACATGTATTCGCTTTAGAATATTTTCTGTTTTTTTAATTAGCATTGTTCCACTTCTATTTCAGTCAACAAAAGCAGATAACGATGTTGGAGTTTTTCTTGTAATTTTTCTTGTTTTATTTTTTATGTTGTACGTAGATAAAACCAGAAGAGATAGTGCTTATGGTCAGGAGAAAGGTTTTTTTCAAATTAATAAATGGTATTTAAGTGCAGCTGCTATTTTTGTTTTAATACCTATCTTTTTTTCTATACTACTTCCTAAACCCAATACAAGACCAAAACTTGCAGATTTAGACAGGATAATAACTCAGGCCATGGACACTGGGACTTTAGCAGTTCAAAACATTATACAAAACAATGAACTTTTAAACTTGTTTAATCCTATGGATTATAGGGGGAACAGACATATAGGTGCAGTTACTGCCCCTTTAACAGAAAATATACTATTTGAAGTTGAAGCACAAGAACCCCTTTATTTAAAAACAGGGAGCTGGGACAAATATGAGAACAATCAATGGTTAGTAGAAAATAAATCTTTAGTTGAAGGGCACCATTTAGACAAAAATATTACGAGGCTTATGAAATTAGATGCCATTGGAAGATTTGTTGAAAGATTAGAAGAAGTGGATGAGGGACTTGATGAATTAATTAATATTGTTTCTAATAAAGAGTATACTGTAACTTTAAATAAAGAACGAAAAGCTGTTATTGAATCAAACTACCTTTCTATAGAAAGAAACTTCATGACAACCGAAGGAGTGACAAATGTAGAACTTATTGATGGAAGAAAAGTGTATAAAAATGAACTAGGTTTTTGTTTTTTAGACAAAAAAGAGAGCTATTATAAATATAACATGTATGGCTTTAATTATGTTTCTGAAAGTTTACCCTATTTATCAAAACAGTATCAAATTATGAAAATATTAAATAAAGATATGGTGGATTTATTATTTTCATATAAAGAAGGATTTTTAGAAGATGATAGTGTTGAAATTTTAAGATATGAAGAAGGAAAGCCAAATTTTACAGCCGATGAGAAGAGAATACTAGATGAAGCTATAGAAGAAATGAACATTGCCTATGATAATTTTACCAGTTTACCAAGCCGATTGCCTAAACGCATATACACATTGGCAGAAAAAATTGTTGCAGGGAAAACGAGTGATTATGAAAAGGCTCTGGCCATTGAAGAGTACTTTCACAATTCAGAATTTGTATATGATTTATCCCCTCCAAGAAGCCCTAATAATAGGGATTATGTTGATTTTTTTATCTTTGAAAGCAAAAGAGGAATATGTGTTCATTATGCAACTGCAATGGTTGTTTTAGCAAGAGCAGCAGGGTTGCCAGCTAGATACGTGGAAGGGTATGTAGCAAAGGAATTAGATACAGAAACAGGGAAATATATCGTAAGACAAAAACATGGTCATGCATTTCCAGAAGTTTATATAGCAGGTTATGGGTGGATGACATTTGAACCCACTGTTTCAGATGAAAGTGGTAATGAATTTGTTTTGTTTTTGTCAAATGTAATAAAAAAAATACAATCCATAGCTTCTCATGTTTGGATGGTGTTTTTAGATATACCTTTGTGGATAAAGCTTTTGTTAATACCATATTTATTCTTTGTTTTTTGGATATTTATAAGGATGTTTATTTATATTAGTTATAGATTGTGGGAAAAAAGAGTTTATAAGTATAATGGAAAAAAGGCTCTTGAAAGTATTTTTAGAAAAATAGAAGCTACTTTAAAAAAGATAGATCTTGGTATAAAAAAATACGAAACCCCTTCAAACTATGCAAGTAGGGTTTTAAAAGAGGGAAATTTAGATATATATAGTTTTATATATAGTTTTAACAAATGTAAATATGGAGGAATAGAACCTACTTGGGAAGAGATAAAAAGTGGAGTTGACACCTTTAAAGATATTAAAAAGCATGTAAAAAAGAATAGGGGAAGATTAAAATCAATGTTTATTTAAAATTCATTTTAACTCATCCAGGGATAGGTAAAATCCTGGTATGAATTTTTTTATAAAAAAGTCAACTTCTGCAAGTCCTAATTTTGATATATGTGAATATAATGATTTTTTTGCCTCTTTAAATTCGTTATTTCCGGATTTCTCCTCTTCAATGCATTTTATATATGCAGAAATTTTATCAGCTGCTTTTACAAAAATCCATTCTTCTTTGTCATTTTGAATGAGTATTTCTCTATATACATCCTGTATATCTTCAGGTAGCATAGAAAGGATTTTTTCATTTGCCTTATCTTCTATATCTTTAAAAACCTCTCTCATTTCATGGTTAAAATATTTGATGGGGGTGGGAAGATCACCTGTTATTGTTTCACTTGCATCATGATATAGTGACAAAAGTGCACACCTATCAGCATTTACATTTCCATTAAAATACTTATTTTTAATTACAGCTAAAATATGAGCAATCATTGCAACTTGCAGACTGTGCTCGGCAATATTCTCTGTACAGGTATTTTTCATAAGGCTCCAGCGATTTATGTATTTGAGCCTTGATAAAAAAGCCATGAAGTTGTATGTATCATTTTTTTTATTTTGCTTTTCTGTCATGTTAATATCAGCCTTTCTATTATAAGTAATAAAGATATATTTATTAAAATTTATATAGATTATTATAACATGTATTTAAAAATCTTCTATAGAAATTTTATAAAACACACTTTCCTTTTTAAAACCAAAAATAGAACATTTTTCAACAGTTTGAGGATGATAAAATTTTGTGGTATAGTTATACTTAGGATTTATGTGTTTTTTTGCAGAAAAAACACAGTACTGGCGGATACCTTTTCAAAATAGAAACCATAGCTAAAAAACAATAAAAAATATTTTAAAAATTACCTATGATAAAGTAAAGGTGGTAGCTAAAATTATGGCATCGAAGAAAAAAACAAGATACCAAAGACAAAATATTAAAACAAAGAAAAAGCTTGCTTTTCTTATTTTAGCTGAACTTTTGTTAATTGGAGCACTTTATTTATTTGAAAGTATTGTTGCACGAATTTTGTTTTTAATTGTTATTTTGCTTTTGCCAGTTTTATTTACTATGCATAAAAAAACTGATAAGAGAAAAGTAAAAAAGGCAGAAGATATTGAATATAACAATATAAAAACCAATTTTAATGAAAATAATGAATTTTATTATGAAAAAAAGGATTATAGATTAAAAAAACTTGATAATAAAAATATAAATTTTATTATAGATAAAGAAGAGGAAAAACTTTTTTTGGAAAATCAAAACCAATCTTTAAAAGATGAGAATAAAGAGCTTAGGGAAAAAGTACTTAATTGGGTTGAAACCGTTGATTATTCTGCTTCTATTTTTAAAAAAATTATTAATAATTCAAAAGAAGAGATGGAAAATGATGGAGAAGATGAGTATGCAGAGGATGATATTGTAGAAGATGAAGAAGATGAGTATGCAGAGGACGATATTGTAGAAGATGAAGAAGATGAGTATGTAGAGGATGATATTGTAGAAGATGAAGAAGATGAGTATGCAGAGGATGATATTGTAGAAGATGAAGAAGATGAGTATGCAGAGGACGATATTGTAGAAGATGAAGAAAATGAGTATGCAGAGGACGATATTGTAGAAGATGAGGAAGATGAGTATGTAGAGGATGATACTATAGAAGATAATATACAAAGCCCTCCAATAGAATTATTGGAAGAGCCTGGTTATGAAAAGAATTCTGTTTTAGCAAAATTTAATGCCAGGAAAAATGCTGAAAAACTTATTAATACTTTAAATAGTTTTGGTGTTAAAGCTAAAATAATAAATATAAGTGAGGGGCCATCAGTAACAAGATATGAGCTTCAACCTGATTATGGAGTTAAAGTAAGTAAAATTGTAAGTCTTACAGATGATATTGCGCTGAATCTTGCCGCACCTAGTGTGAGAATAGAAGCGCCTATACCAGGAAAATCAGCCATTGGTATTGAAATTCCAAATAAAAAGGTTATGCCAGTATTACTAAGAGAAGTAATTGAATCCCAAGATTTTTTAA
>JGI24710J26742_10003477_pt1 | contig 13334 bp, 12 predicted proteins | sample BioPla2DNA2_FD_26742 | JGI IMG/M metagenome (IMG submission 26742) | reverse complement strand
GTATGCCAGCAAGAGTTGGTTTGAAAACAATCTTTCGGTTTCTTCATTATCCGGATACAAGATATGGCTTGCCCACTATACCCCCGGAGGAGCTCAAAGCAGTTACGCCGGAAGATATGAAATGTGGCAGTACACCTCCAGAGGATCCGTCGACGGCATTGCAGGAAATGTCGATATGAACTACGGTTATCTCGGTTATTGACGGGTAATATAATAAAAAAACAGGCATCGCACTCTGCGGATGCCTGTTTTTATTGTTTTATATCTTTAAATTAATTTAAAAATTTATCCATTGCATAAGTTGAGCTCTTTCCTCGTCGGTTTGTGCCTCATAAAGCCGGTCACAGGCAACTACAGGCAACCACTTCATAACATCATTTAACTCAACTCCGGAAATTTGACAATAATATTCCAGGTATTTTTCAGCAAGCTCTTTTGAAATAAAATACATTATCGAATAGGTTTTGCATACATCGCTTTCCGGCACACCGGCGCCTGCGTGAATCCAGTCCAAAACAAACAGTTCGTTGCGGGCTGTTTTGATAACCTTTCCTCCGTGAAAGTTCATATGACAGAGCGAGATTCCGAACGGCAGACTATCCAGCAATTTCAGAACTCTTTCTTTTGCCGGGTTGTCTATCATAGAATTCATCTCAATTTTTCTGTTCAGCACACCCATTGTATTTACGGGCAGGGGCGAGGTTATGCCGTGTATTCTGTAATGCAGCTCGGCCATCGCTTTAAGATCTTCATTTATTTCCCGCCCGATTGTAACTCCGTCTATGAGTTGCATAAACATCGTCCAGCGATTGTCTATTTTTTCAACGGAATATACTTTCGGCACCGGCAATCCGGTATTCTCTATGAAAGCGTTTGCCGAGGCTTCATAAAACACGGCTGCCTTGTTATAACCGCTGTCGAACTGTTTAACGGCCATTCCTTCGTGTTCGTAAATGCGGGTAGAACTGCCTTTACCTATTTCCTTTGCAAACTTCATAATTATCCCCCCATTTTAAGAACATTCTCTTTATTGTATTATTTTTCAATCCGAAAAAATAAATGTTTGAAAAACAATTTCCAACTGTTTTATTGTATTGAGTTTGTATCTTTCATCGGTTGTCTTTAAAAAGAGCTCATACTTGATGTCGTCTTTTACCGTAAACAAATAATAGTTTGTGAACATCATTTCCTTTTCTCTGTATCTCAGCGCGTAAATGACAGCCGTTTTGCCGTTAAAATCCTTTGAAAAGGGTTGACGCCCCCACTCAAATGCCGTCATCTCTTCTCCTTTTTTTTCGAGTTCGGATTTCAAGCGGTCGAGGTATTCTTTGCTCGAAAACGTTTCCTGAGTCAGCCCTTCAACGCTTTCAATAGTTATTCCGCCGGAAGAATACAACACATCAAATTTCTTATCTATATCAAAAAAGAAGGCGGGGGTTGTTTCCATGGTTTTTACATATTCGGAGGTATCATAGTTTATTCTGTCGAGTTCAGCATTTACCTCTTCATCGCTTAAACTATACTTGTCAAGTATCAGCCAGTGTCCCGGATATTGGAATTCAATATTATGTTCTTCTATTCGGTATCTTATATAACCGGGATAATCGGTATAGGGATCGATTATCTCTTTCTTTCTGCATGAAGTTAATAAAAATAATATTATGAGAAACGGCAATAGCAAAACAAAATATTTTTTCACAATTTTCTCCGATTTGAATTTACTTATTTATGGTCTGTCTTTATCTGACAGTATTATAACATAGGAAATCGACTGGTTTTAACTTATAAAAAATATAAAACGAGGATACCGTTAAACGCGGTATCCTCGTTAAACATTTGTGTTTTAGAAAGTTGTCCGACTAAGCAGCCGCTTCTTCCTCGTGAAGTTGTTCGAGTCTCTTTCTGTTTTCTCTTTCAATTCTGTCGCGAGCGCGGAGCTGGAAGAACGAGAAGACGAAAATCAGGACTATCGTGACTATGTATGGTATCGAGGAGAGGAGTTGCTGGTCGACGATATAGAGTTTCAGTGTTTGCGTTACCGCTTCAGCTGCACCGAAGACTATGGCGACAAGCGCGGAGAGGAGCGGCTGACCGAGGGCAATGTTTGATGCCGCCATACCTATAAATCCACGTCCTGCCGTTATTTCTCTCACGAAGTAGTTCTGATAACCCATCGAGAGGAACATACCGCCCAAACTTGCGATGAAGCCGGAGATGGCAAACGAAATTGTGTAGATTTTTCTCGGGTTAATTCCGACAGTCTCAACCGCCTGAGGGTTCTGTCCGGTGGCGCGCATCCTCAGACCGAATTTCGTCTTGAATATGAGGAACCATACAAGAAAAATCATTATAAATGCTAAGTAGGTAAATCCGTTGTGTCCGGATATTATCTTTCCCAAAAACGGGATGTCTTTAATGAACGGTATGTGTACCTGAGGCACCGACAAGCTGGGTACCTTTGATGCCGTCAAGGATTTAAGTCCCGTAAACAGATACATCACGTAAACCGTTCCGCCCATTAATGCCATATTCATCGAGATTGACATTAAGTAGAGGTCAACCTTCATGACAAATGTTGCAAAGCAGAGGAAGAGGGTGACTAATACCGAAACCGCAGCCCCTCCCAGCAAGCCGAGAAACAGGCTTTGCGAGTAACCGCTTATGAGAACCCCTGCAAGGGAACTCGCGAGCATCATACTTTCAGCGGCCATGTTGAGCAGGCCCGCCTGAAGGGTCACGTTTACCGCGAGTGCAACATAAATCAACGGTGTTGATATTCTGATAATAGAATACAAAAGTTGAGCGACATCTAAATTTGCAAAATATTCAGCTATCATGCTTTCGCTCCTTCCTTGGCCCTTTCCGCTTCGCGTTCACGAGATGCGTCAAATATCATCTTGTTCTTCGGCTTGCTCAGGAATTCCTGTGCGGCGACGAAGAATACCAGTACGGCGCTCATAATATCGACGAACTCGTAGGGGATTTCCGTCGTGTAGTTCAGAACCACCGCGGCGGATCTGATGTAGGCGAGAACAAACGCAGATAGGGGCACAAACTTAGGATTCTTCTTTGCAAGAACGGCAACTATGAGTCCGTCCATTCCTATATTAGTCAGCGCGATATACTGATAGCGACCGAACAGGCCAAATGTATCGACCGCTCCAGCCAATCCGGAAAAGATGCCGCCTATAAATTGCGCAACATACATCATCCTGACGGAGTTAATCCCGGCGTACTCTGCAAAATGTATATTTGCACCGACTATTTTGATTTTGGCGCCGACTCTCATGTAGTCGAAGATTACTGATGCCACTATCCAGCCCGCTATGGCGACGAATATCGCAGTCGTGAAGTTTGAGTCTCCGAAGAAACGCTTAAACCTCGCGTTGTCGGGATGCAACGGTGTTCCGAGATAACTGATGTCTCTGTCGACCATGAATATCTTCAGAATATACTGGGATACGAACAGCAGCATGTAGTTTAAGATGATGGACATTACCATCTCACTGGCGCCGAATTTTTCTCTCGCAAAAGCGGGAATCAGAGACACAAGACCGCCGGTAATACCGCATGTAACCAATATGATGGTCAGATTCACCAACAGAGGAAGATTCGTCATTACATTGGTAGTATAAAGAATCAAACAGGGGACGGCGGGTGCAAAGTTTACAATTCCCTCTCCCGAAAGGTTGAATCTGCCGCAGGCATATATGAAACACATGCCGCATCCGCTGAGGATATAGGCGGTATACTTACCCATCAGCTGACCGAAATTTCGGACGTTCTCAAACGGTCCGATCATGAAGTTTTTGATTGCTATCAAGGGTTCCTTTGAAACGAAGACGATACTCAAAAGAGTTATGCCGAACGCTACCAGAAGACCCACGACAATTCTTACAACTTCAAAAGTAAATTCAATCTGTTTTACCTTTTTCAAAATAGATCCCCCATTTCTTCCGCAGTCATTTCCCTGACTCCCAGCATGTATTCGCCGAGCGTTTCGTCAGTAATGGATTTCGGATCATCAATCTGAGCGACAATCCTGCCTCCCCTCATCACCAAAAGTCTGTCNGAAACTTCAAAGACTTCGTTCAGGTCTGATGAGATGAGAAGCACGCCGATATTCTTTTCGCGGGTGTACTTTATAAGAAGCTTTCTTATAAGTTCCGTCGTTCCGACGTCGATACCGCGCGTCGGCTGACAGGCGACTATGATTTCGGCATCGCTTTTAAATTCTCTTGCGACAATGACCTTTTGAATATTTCCGCCGGATAGGAACCGAACGGCATCGCTGCGATGTTCGGCGGCGATTTCAAATTCTTTTATACATTCATCTGCAAAATCGTTGACTTTGTTCAGGTCGATAAAAGGTCCTTTGATAAAGCCTTCTTTATCAAGGAATGTGGACTCAATATTTTGTCTGACGGAAAGATCGGCGGCACAGCCGAATATCATTCTGTCTTCGGGAATATGGGCTATACCGAGTTCTCTTCTCTTCCTGATGCTTGCGTTGCTGATATCCTCTCCGTTTATCGAAACGGTTCCGGATGTCATCGCCTTAAGTCCCGTTATAATGTCGGAAACTTCACTCTGACCGTTTCCTTCGACTCCGGCTATTCCCACGACCTCTCCGGCACGAACTCCGAAGCTCAAATCGGCAACCAGACGCTTGCCTATGTCGTTGAAATAGTTGATGTCTCTTACTTCGAGAATTACGTCTTTGGGCTTGGCCTTCTCTTTGTCTATGGTCATAATAACGTCGCGCCCGACCATCATCCTTGAGATTTTTACTTCATCCAAGTCCTTGATGTCCGCGCTTCCCACCAGCCTGCCGTGGCGAAGCACCGTGGCGCGATCGCAAAGCTCCATAACCTCTTCGAGTTTATGGGATATAAATACAATGCCGTAACCCGAGTCTCTCAGGAATTTTAACTGTCTGAATGTTTCCTGCGTTTCCTGCGGAGTGAGAACCGCGGTCGGCTCGTCCAGTATAAGAATTTTTACTCCGCGACTCAGGGCTTTCAGCAATTCAACTTTCTGTTTTAGTCCGACGCTGATATCTCTGATGAGCGCATTGGGATCAACTTCAAGGCGGTACTTTTCGGCGGCCTCCTGTGTAAATTCGACCGCACTCTTTCTGTCAAATACGCCCATTGTACCGGGTTCCATTCCCAGAACTATATTTTCCGCGATAGTCAGGTTCGGAACCTGCATGAAGTGCTGGTGAACCATTCCGACGCCTTTTGCTATGGCGTCCAGCGGATTGGCCATCTTGGTTTCTTCACCTTCGATGTAGATTTTTCCTTCCTGGCAGTCTTCAAGACCGAACAGGATTTTCATTAATGTGGTTTTCCCCGCCCCGTTTTCACCGAGCAAGGCATGAATCTCTCCGGATCTCACGTCAAACGTGACATCCTTGTTGGCCATGAAGCCGTTGGGGTAGATTTTAGTGATGCCTTCCATCCTGAGGAGCTCTTGTTGCATTAAATCACCATCCTACTCTGGATTGTAGATACAAAGCTGTCTGTGGGGGGCGTTTAGCCGCCCCACAGAACTTCTTTGTTATCAGAGTTTATTCTCTACGATTAAAGATTATTAGAGTCTTGCATCCGGATCGTCGCGGTATGCCGCCCACTTGGTGTTGTCGGCTTCGAACTCTTCAAAGTAGCTGTAGACCTTGAGGTCTCCGTCGGCAATGAGTTTCTCAATGCGATCAATCTCATCCTGTACTTCTTTCGGAGTTACTTCGAGATATCTCTGGTTTTTCGCAAGTCCGACACCGCCGAGCTTGATACCCGAGAGATGGTTTCCGGGAGGGACATCGCCGTTCTTAAATCCGTTGAGTCCCCAGAGAACTGTCTCGGTGACGTTTTTGAGCATGGATGTCGCGATGTTGTCTTTACCTACCGCAGAGACGTCCTTGGTATCGGTAAATACCTGCCACTGGTCGGAGTCAACGCCCAAAACATAGTATCCGGCATCTATTCCGCCCTTGTCTTCCGCAGACTTACAGGCACCGAGTGTACGTCCACCGGCTATGTTGTAGAGAATGTCAACGCCGGCATTGAAGAGAACGTCGGACAATTCATAGGTGTCCTGAACGGTTGCGCCCTGCGCATTGTATGTGACTCTGTACTTAATATCCGTTCCGTTCTCATCGTTGTACCACTTAATGCTGTGGACATAGCCCGCAATAAAGTCGTTGAGTATCGGAGAGTCGGAGTTACCAATACATGCCACAAAGTTTTTCTTGGTCATCAGACAGGAATAGATACCGCAGAGGAAGGAACCTTCGTTCTGCTTGTAGCTGATTCCGATGAGGTTGTCGAGACCTTCCATCTTCTCGTCCGCGTTTCTCGCAGTGTCAAAGACGACGAACTTGGTGTCGGGGAATTTGCTGGCGTTCGCCAACAGGTCGTCGAAGGTGTACCAGGAAGAGGATACGCTGTAGTCGTAGTTTCCAGTCTCAATAGCGCCTAAGAAAGATGTAACATATGTGGAGTTGTCCTTACCACCCTCAACCACGGTCAGTTCGAGGTTGTTTTCTTCAGCAAACTGGACTGCGGCAATATGGGAAAGGTCGGAGAATCCGAGGTCTCCCAGGTTACCGGATACGAACAGGAGCATATTCCCATCGTATTCTTTGTTTGTGTCGACTGTGGTATCTCCGCCGTCTGCCGGCTTGTCGGTGGTACCTGTGTCACCGCCGTCTTTGCCGCCGCATGCGACCAGCAGAGTGATTACCAAGAGAATCGACAAAAGAGTTGCTNAAAACTTTTTCATTAATTCGCCTCCTGAATTATTTGGATATGCCGTGGAAACCGTTGGTGTAAGTATTTCGGCGTCCACGTCCTTTCGGCATTATCTCTATATTAATCTCTGCATAATCCTGCAGAGTAAGGACCGATTTTTTAATACGAAAAAATGAGAGTCGCAAAAATAACCTTTTTAAAAAGGATGCTCCGCGCTTGAATTTCAACCTCTTCTATTCACCTTTTTTATCGTTTAAGTAATTATATTGACAAAAAAATTAAAAATCAACATAATTCAACATTTGACACAAAAATTGTTTTTTATGCACAAAATCACCGATGCTTTTAGTTAATAGTGACAGTATGGAATTTAAAAACGATGGACAAATTACATATCTTTTACAAATTATTATTGTATTATAATCATATTCCGGCTGTTGACTGTTTCCCTTAAATCTGCCCATATATCCGACAGTTAAGGCAATAAACCTCTTAAAACAACGCTTAAAAAATCTTTTTATTCTGATTAGGAGAGCATTTTCTATTTCATCATTATATTGCAAAAAATTTTTTAAACTAAACATTTTCACATAATTTCACAAAAAGCCTACAATCACGCTGTTTGCATAATCATAGGCTGTTGGTCGGGGCGACAGGACTTGAACCTGCGGCCTCATGCTCCCAAAGCACGCGCGCTACCAAACTGCGCCACGCCCCGTTTTGTGTCCAAACACGGATGAAATTTTATCACAGTGTCGATTGTATATCAAGTTTTCCGACACCGTTTTGTTGTTTGAAGAAGGTGTCTGTGATAGTATTTAACTGATTGGTTGTTTACTTCATCAGCCTTTTAAGGACAATATAATATGTATTTATAAGGGAGCGGTTTATGTCTATAAAAATTACTTGGCACGGTCACGCCTGTTTTACGCTGGAAAAGGACGGATTCACCGTTGCAATAGATCCCTATAACCACGCGATGGTCAGATATCCCGTTCTTAAACTTACCGCAAATGAGGTTTACGCCTCGCACAACCACGATGACCACAATTATTTTGAAGCGGTGGAGCTTGTTACTGCAAAATCTGGGAAATCGCCCTTTACAGTCCGCAAGGTCGAAAATTATCACGACCATGAAGAGGGGGCAAAAAGAGGCAAAAATATAATACATATTTTCGAATCTGACGGCATATCAATTGCCCATATGGGAGATACGGGAAACCTTTTAAACGAGAGTCAGCTGGAGGAGTTCGGGAGCTGTGATGTCATTCTGCTGCCGGTGGGAGGGTTTTATACCGTAGATGCCGCCGAAGCCATGCAGATTGCAAAAAAAGTCTCCGCGAAACTCATTATCCCCATGCACTACAGAACTGAAAAATACGGGTTGGAGAAGGTAGATTCGGTAGACGGATTTTTAGAGCTCGCCGACAGACCGGTTGAAATCTATAATACGGACACCTTTATATTGGAAGGAGAAGTACCAAGACTTGTCGCTGTATTGGAATTTTCGGAGTAAAATATGAAAAACCGTGAAAAAAAACTTCTGATAGTTGTAGACTATCAAAACGACTTCGTGACGGGTTCCCTCGGTTATTCCGGTGCGGAAATTCTGGATGATGTGATTTCGGAAAAGATAACACGCCTCAGGAACGAAGGTTATGACATAGCGTTCACCTATGACACGCACGATTCGAACTACCTGAATACAAACGAAGGAAAAAATCTGCCCGTAGAACACTGTATCAAAGGCACTTTCGGTCATGAACTTTACGGAAAGACGGGTTTGGCAAAGGAAGAAGGAGACCGGGTTTTCTACAAAGAAACATTCGGCTCAAAAGAGCTGTTCCATTGGCTTTCGGAGAATGAATATGACGTTATAGAGCTGTGCGGGCTTGTCGTGAGCATATGCGTTATTTCAAATGCCGTAATCGCAAAAACGGCTCTTCCCGAAGCGGAGATTTTTGTTGATGCCAAAGCCACAGGTTCAAACGATAAACTAATGACCGAAAAAGCTCTCGATGTTCTGCAGGAACTTCAGGTAACGGTGCTCAACAGGGAATCGAACATCTGACTTTAAAACAATTACAAAATATTTACAATTGCAAATTATTGAAACACTCTTTTTTGTTTTCCACACATATATAACGGAACCCGTTGAGAGTAACAAATAATTTTGATTGAAGAGGTAAAAGAATGAAAAAGACAACTGCCATATTGATGATAATCGTTATTTTAGCCGTCCTGCTGTCTTCATGCGGTGCGAAATCGGCGGATTATGCCGTGAAAGAAGAGTACGGCGATTATCCTGCCTCTACCTCCGCCGAGCAGAAATCCTCCTTTTATCCCACAGACGAGGTTGCCGGTTACGACTCCGCCGAATCCGAAGGCGTCGGTTTGTTGCCTACTGAAAGCATAGGATTAAAACCCGGAGGCGGTTTAAAAATCATATACACTTCCAGTTTGTATATGCAGACCGAAAAGTTTAAGGAAAGCTATGACGCATTGGTTGATTTGATTAACAAGAACGAAGGTTATATACAGTATTCCGATATTTCAGGGGGGTATACATCCGATTCGGGATATTATTATGAGTATTACGCCTACTTCACCGTCAGAATCCCTGCCGATAAGTATTCTTCATTTTTAACCCATTCGGAATCAATAGCCACAATCACAAACAAAAGCGAAAATTCGGAAGACATTACATCGGTATATATCGACACCGAAGCAAGGCTTAATTCCCTGAAAGTCCAGGAGGAGAGGCTCTTGGATCTCCTGAAGACCGCCGATATCATGGCGGATATAATCGAAATCGAAAGCAAACTTTCGGACGTTAGGTACCAGATAGAGAGCTATCAATCGCAGAAAAACACATATGACAATCTTCTCGGCTACTCTACCGTCAACATAGAACTTCGCGAGGTAAAGCAGATAGTATCTCCCAAAAACACATTCGGCGAGAGGGTAACAACGGCGATAAAAGAATCTTTCGAGTTGGTAATGGACTTTTTCCGCGGTTTTGTAATTTTCCTAATTTATGCCTTGCCCTTCATTGTGATAATTCTTATAGTTTTCTTTATTGTCAGGGCAATAGTAAAAAGAGCGAAAAAGAAAAGAAAGGAAAGACAGATAAACAACCCCGTTAATCAGCAGATGCCGCCACCGCCATATATGCCGAATCCCTATCTGAACGACAGAACGGATAATAACAATCCCAAATAAATATATAAACTTCAAAACAACGCCGATGTTACCACATCGGCGTTGTTTATTTTCTTCTTTTTTAATATATCAGGCTCTGTCCTGCTCCAACATGTCTTTGACCTTCATAAGTCTGACGAGATTTCCCCTTTCATTTTCATCGAGTTTCATTTTTATATATCTTATACTCGTTTCCATCTCGGGAATCATCACATACTCAAGGGCATTTACCCTTCTTCTCGTCTTTTCTATTTCATCGGCGAGCATATCGCAGGACTTTTCTATTTCTGCAAGTTCTATGAGTTTTGTAAGAAGGGAGGACAGGTCGATAACCGCACCGTCGAGCTCGCTTGAAGAAAAGGCAAACGAGTAGGGCAACTCCACTTCTTGATCGGTTTGCACCTGTTCAATCGTGGGCACATAGACGCTCATTATATTTTTTGTTCCGACCAGAACCTCCGAATTCTTTACGGGATAATAAAGCGCTTCATTTATTGATGCATCTCCCATGAATGCCCTTGCATTCGAAAATCTCTCCATAGCGGCCGCAAGAGCTCCTTCACATTCCACCCTGAGCTGCATATTTTTTCTCACAAGCAGCACGAAGCGTCTGACCATCTCATCGGTTTTATCCTTGAGCAGCTTATGACCGCGAACGGCCATTTTCAGCCGGCGCTTCAGCCTTGACAGCTCCATTCTCGTAGGGTTTACATTGATTGCCACTTATATCCTCCTAATATCCCGTCTTCAGAGATCAAAAAATTAAACAAAAAGGTATCTTTTTTAATCTGATTTTTCTTTGAGATATTTATCAATAAACTCCTGCCTGACCCTCTTAAGTTCATTTTCCGGGAATATGGAAAGGAGTTCCCAGCCCAAATCGAGTGTTTCTTCTATGGATCTGTTTGTTTCGTACCCTTGAGAGACGTAAAGTTCCTCGAACCTGTCGGAAAACTCCGCATATACCTTATCTGTCTCCGAAAGCGCAGCATCTCCCAGAATGACCGCCAGTTCTTTGGCTTCTTTTCCTCTGGCATAGGCTGCAAATAACTGGTTCATGGTATCCGAATGGTCTTCTCTTGTCCTCCCTGCGCCTATTCCTTTATCTTTTAGACGGCTCAACGACGGCAGAACGTTTATCGGCGGCGTCAATCCCTTTCTGTTCAGTTCCCTCGAAAGAATTATCTGGCCTTCGGTTATGTATCCCGTGAGGTCGGGAATGGGATGGGTGATATCGTCTTCAGGCATGGAAAGAATGGGAATTTGGGTAATGGAGCCTTTATTTCCCTTGATTTTTCCGGCTCTTTCATACATTGAGGCAAGGTCGGTGTAGAGGTAGCCGGGATATCCCCTTCTTCCGGGAATCTCCCTCCTGGCCGCGGACACCTCCCTCAAAGCTTCGGCGTAGTTTGTGATGTCCGTCATGATGACGAGAACCTGCATACCGAGCTCATATGCCAGATATTCGGCACATGTTATGCCCATTCTCGGAGTTGAGATTCTCTCTACCGCGGGATCGTCGGCAAGATTAATGAAGAGTACCGCTCTGTCAATCGCACCTGTTCTTTTAAAGTCGGAAATAAAGAAATCCGCCTCTTCGAATGTTATGCCTATGGCGACAAATACGACGGCAAACGTCTCATCATCACCGAGAACCTTTGACTGTCTCGCTATCTGCGTGGCAACCTGGGCGTGCGGAAGACCCGATCCCGAGAATATCGGGAGTTTCTGTCCTCTGACCAAAGTGTTGAGTCCGTCAATTGCGGAAATGCCGGTTTGGATGAACTCTGCGGGAAAGTCGCGGGCGGCGGGATTTATCGGGGTTCCGTTTATGTCCATCTTCTTTTCGGGAATAATCTCAGGTCCCCCGTCAATCGGATTGCCCATTCCGTCAAATATTCTCCCGAGCATATCCCTGCTCACGGAAAGTTGAGCGCCGTGTCCTCTGAACCTGGCTTTTGCCGTGGAAATTTTGAGTCCGTGCGAACTCTCAAAAAGCTGGACCAGTGCTTTGTCTTTATTGATTTCAAGCACCTTGCCCAGTCTGATTTCTCCGTCCGCCTGTTCGATTTCGACGAGCTCGTCATACTTTACATCCGAAACTCCTTCTACAAGCATCAGAGGGCCTACAACTTCACGAATTGTTTTGTATTCTCTACGCATAAGCTTCTTCCCCCTCATTTCTCATAGATATAAATTCCTCGTCCATTTCTTCCATAATGCGGTTATAGGAAGCGTCAAACTCATCTTCGGGAACAAATTTCATTCTTGCAATCGGCTCCCTTATGCTCATTTCCGAAATCCTGCTGAATGCCACATCCGCATCCAAGGCGGCTTTCGCCTTCTCGTACCACGTAATAATGGTTTTCAGCATCTTGGCCTGTTTGTTCGACGAATTATATGTATCGACTTCGTTGTATGCATTCTGTTGCAGGAAATCCTCCCTCAAGCTCCTGGCGCATTCCAGAAGCAGCCGTTCGTTTCTGCCCAGCGCGTCTATGCCTACAAGTCTAACTATCTCTTCAAGCTCCGATTCTTCCTGAAGTATGCTCATTGTGGTTCTCACCAGCCTTGACCAATCGGAGTCAACATTTTGATCGAACCACTTAAATAGCGTGTCTTTGTATAGCGAATAACTTTGGAGCCAGTCTATCGCGGGGAAGTGTCTCGCATGCGCGAGTGAGTATGACAGTCCCCAGAAAACCTTTACAATTCTGAGTGTTGCCTGTGAAACGGGTTCGGAGGTATCTCCTCCGGGAGGAGACACCGCTCCTATGGCGGAAATCGCTCCCATTCTGTCTCCATTGCTGCTGAGGCATTTTACATATCCCGCGCGTTCATAGAACTCCGATATCCTCGAAGACAGATAGGCGGGATAGCCTTCCTCTCCCGGCATCTCTTCGAGCCTTCCGGACATTTCCCTCAAAGCCTCAGCCCATCTGGAAGTGGAGTCCGCCAAAACGGTCACCTTGTAACCCATGTCTCTGAAATATTCCGCAATGGTAATTCCGGTATATATGGAAGCCTCACGGGCGGCGACCGGCATATCGGAGGTATTTGCAATGAGTACCGTTCTGTTCATCAGAGAAGTGCCGGTGCGCGGATCTTTCAGCTCGGGAAACTCCATCAGCACATCGGTCATCTCATTTCCGCGTTCCCCGCATCCGATGTATACGACGATATCCGCATCAGCCCATTTTGCAAGCTGTTGTTGAACTACCGTTTTCCCGGATCCGAAGGGTCCGGGTATGGCGCCTACTCCACCCTTGGCAATGGGGAACAACGCGTCGATCGACCTTTGTCCGGTCAGCATAGGTTCGTCCGGTGCGAACTTTTCAATATACGGCCTTCCCTTCCTAACCGGCCATTTTTGTATCATAT
>JGI24710J26742_10003476_pt1 | contig 13337 bp, 12 predicted proteins | sample BioPla2DNA2_FD_26742 | JGI IMG/M metagenome (IMG submission 26742) | reverse complement strand
AATCGTCCTACGTAGCATATGAAGCAAATTTGTTAGGTTATTACAAATCGTAATGTAGCATTGAATATACCATAGTGTTTCAGTCAAGTCAATCACATTTTGTTGTTTATTTCATCAATTCGATGGATTTTCTGCGAAAAAAACCAAAAATCTTATGGGGTTATTACCGGGTAAACATTGAAATTTCAACTTGTTTTCCAGTTTAACAAATTGTATCGCGTTGATAACTTAAAACCTGACTGTTTTACTTATATATTTGCACTTTTAGCGGTCTTTTCTTGCCATAACGACCCGTTTATATGGTATTCTAATCGGAAGAAGCGGAGGTTATAGTATGGACGATACGAAACAAGGGATACTCCTGGTGCATTTCGGGACCTCACACGATGAGGCCCGGGCACGCACGATGGATGTGCTGGAGCAGGAAGTGAAAAGAACCTATCCCGGCGCTGCGGTACGCACCGCCTTTACGAGCCATAAAGTGCGGGAGATCCTGCGTGAAAGGGGCGTTTTGTATCCCGATGTTCCCCAGGCGCTCTCCTGGTTTGCCGATCAGGGAATCCTGCGCACAACAATTCGTGTGAGCCTGCTTGTGGACGGGCACGAATACCGAAAAGTAAAGACCCAGGCTGCGTCCTGTGCCAGGCAGTTTCATTTTCTTGGTTTGTCGCAACCGCTTTTGCATACGCAATCTCTGCAGCAGGTAGCGGATGCGCTTACAAGCTTTTATCCCGCAAAAGACAAGCAGCTTACCTTGTTTATGGGACACGGTAAACACGCCGCGCGCGACTCGGTTTATCGCGAGCTGGAAGTCACTTTGCGCAAGACCGGCTACGACGCCCGTATCGTTACACTAAAAGACAGGGAGTCACCCCAAGATCTTCTTGCCGCTTTGCCCTCGCCTTCCGACACGCGTATACTTCTTGTGCCGCTGCTCTATGTGGCAGGCCGGCATATCCAAAAGGATATGCTGGAAGGAGAAGGCAGCTGGCGGTCGATTCTTACACAAGAAGGGTATCCGGTACAAACCTGCACCGCGGGTCTGGGCGAATATGCCTCCATCCGCAAGCTGTATATCCATGCGACTGTTTCTGCTATATAGAGGTAGTGAACCAAAAAACGCCCCCTTGCATTGGACATGCAAGAAACGGGCGTTTTCTTTTTTGTTGTGTCTTTATCCGATGTAATTCGCGAAAAGGAAGATAAAGATAAAGGATGACAGGGCCACAAAGAACCAGGTGATTCCTCCCAGAAGAATCGGTTTGGCTCCCTTTGTAAACAAATCCTTAAAGCGAATCTTAAATCCTACCCCTACCAATGCGGCGGTAATGAAGAATTTATAGCTTACACTGAACCATTTTCCGGGAATGCCAACGGCACCGAATACGCCCAGGGTGTTTAAGAGGGCCATTAATACGAATCCGAGGATGAACCAGGGGAAAATACGTTTAATGGTTGCGCCTAAGGTTTCTCCGTCACTGTGTTCTTTTCCGGCCGTACGAATTTGATTCAATGTCAGCAACACTGCCATGGGAATCAGCATGGTGGTACGGGTGAGTTTCACCGTAATGGGATTGGTGGTTTCAATCCCGCGCAATACGTTAAAGGTTTCCTGGGCAGCCGCAACACTGGATGTGTCGTTTATCGCCGTACCCGCCAAAAAACCGAACTGATTCACGGTAATGTTTAGCCATTGGGCAATATAAGGATAGGTAATGGCGGCGAACACGTCGAATAAGAATATAGCCGTCATAGCATAGGCAATTTCTTCTTCAGTGGCGCGAATGATAGAGGCCGTAGTTGCTATGGCGGTTCCTCCGCAGATGGAGGTTCCTCCGCCCACCAGGGTACTGGTATTTCTGCTAAGATTTAGCATTTTACCGAATAAGAGAGCCGCGCCGAATGACAAAATCATATTAAAAACGATCAATGGCAAAGCCTTGGCTCCATAACCCAAAACCTGAGCAAAGTGCAGCGTTGCACCCGCCAGAATAATACCGATGTTCAGGAATTTTTTTCCGGCAAATGACGTACCTTTCTTAAATTCGCCATCCACCGGGATAAGGTTTACGATCAGCATACCGATAAGTAGTCCGATCATGGGTCCACCAATTACGCTTTGCATGCCGGCTAACCATGTTGCTAAAATAGCAACAATCAAGCACGTGCCTATAGCAAAATATTTTTTATTCATTTATATCTCCTAATAGACGGAAGGTCCAAAGGACCTTCCGTTTACGGTACTTTAGCAGGTTGCGCCACCTTCTGTGTGCAGTTCTGCATCGATAATTTCTTGTTTTCTTTCCATAAGCTCATCGCCGAACAATTGCTCATTGATATTGTCCATGCCCAGGCGCTCGACGGTTTGTCCCAGTCTTTCGCCGGTGATGCCTTGCTCGCGATACAGCAAGATGGTTTTTTCTACGATATCATTCAGTTCTTCTTCCGTGCGAACCAGCTTGCTGAGAGGCTTGCCGCGCTCGCCAATTTTACCCCAGCGTCCGCCAACGGTTACTTTGTAGCCGCGATTACCTTCCGGAATTACGTCAAAGGGGCATTTTTCAACACAGAGGCCGCAATTATTGCACAGTTCTTTGTCCAGTTCCATTACGCCATCCACTACGCTGATGGCGTTCATGGGGCAGATGTTTTCCGGCTGGCAAACTTTGCATCCCATGCACTCGTCCAGATCCAAAACGGGCTCCAGCTGGCCGATGATGCCTAAGTCGTTCAGATCGGGCTTTACGCAGTTATTGGGGCATCCGCCGATACCGATTTTAAATTTATGCGGGGTCTTTACATCATTGTAGCCTTTGTAGAACTTGTGGTGCAGTTCTTCGGATACGCCAAAGGTGTCCACTAAGCCGAATTGGCAGGTGGTGCCTTTGCAGGATACGACCGGACGTACTTTACTGCCGGTTCCGCCTGTTTCCAGGCCCGCTTCAGCAATGTATGTACGGAAGTTTTCGATTTCGTCAAAGGGTACGCCGGGTACTTCAATGGTGAGACGGGAGGTAAAGGTAATCGTCCCGTTACCGAATTTTTCCGCCGCTTCCGCGATTCTTTGTTGTTGGGCCGCGGTGATTTTACCGTTTACGGTAATTACGCGTGCGTTGAAGTTGTCCGTGCCTTTATTTACCAAAAAACCCAGTGCTTTTACCCGACGAAGTTCTTCGGGACTTCTTTTTACGACTTGTTTTGCTTCTGCCATGATAAATCCTCCTTATGCTTGTTCTTGTTCTATGTCGTTAAACAGACTGCCGCCCTCCAGGACGATGGTATGATCGTATCCCATGGACTTAAGTCGGTTTTGCGTTAGATACGCTCGTTTCCCTTTTGCGCAGGCAAGGAGCAGTTTTTCTTCCGGTTTGATCGACTCGGGTGCTTCCGTCATCTTTTCATAGTCAATATACTCCACGCCGGGCATATTTGCCGGTTGGATATGCGCGTCAATGAGACGATAGCCTTCCGCGGCGCCTTCTTCGTATTCGGTGGGCGTAATGGAAATCATGTTTCCGGCTAATTTATTCTTCAAAACATTCACCGTGTGCACCAGGGGATGGATAGCCGTGGAGAACGGCGGTGCATACGCCAAATCCAAATCCTCTAAGTCCGACAGTTTCGCTTTAAAGTACAGAGCCATAACGCCTAAGTCAACTACTTTGTCTACGGCGCCTTTTCCAAGCACTTGTACGCCCAGGAATGTTTCCGTTTCCCTGTCGGCGATCATCTTGATATATAACTCGCCGGCATCCGGATAATAATGCGCTTTGTCGTCGACTACCGTGGTTACGCTGACCGGATCAAAGCCCGCTTCTTTGGCCTGTTCCATATTGAACCCGGTTTTTGCGGCGTTTAAGCCCGGCAAATGAACTACGGCGGTGCCTACGCTGCCGCGATAGATGACGTCTTTTCCGAGTAGGCTTTGGGCCAGCACCCGTCCCTGCATATTGGCCGAAGATCCCATGGGGCTCCAGGCCGGTTCGCCGGTAAATGCATTCCGCGTGGTGGCGCAGTCGCCGGCCGCGTAAATGTCTGGTAGATTGGTTTCCAGCTTTTCATTTACGATAATGGTTCGATTGGGTGCAAATTCCAATCCGATGTCCTGCACAAAAGCCGTATTGGCGCGAACGCCGGCACTCATGACAATCAGGTCCACTTTCATGGAACGTTTGTCCGTTACCGCGCGGGTTACTTTCCCGTCCTCGCCTTCGATTTCTTTGAGCATGGTTCCCGTAAAGATGGGAATTCCCTGTTCGCCCAAATGATTTTCGACAAATTTGGCCATTTCCGGATCAAAGCCCGGCAAAACTTGCGGTGCCATGTCGATCACGACGGTGCGGATACCCAGTTTGTTGATGTTCTCCGCGGCTTCCAAACCGATAAAGCCGCCGCCTACAACCAATGCCCGTTTAATATTCCCTTCCTGCAGGGCGCTATGTAAGGCATAGGTGTCTTCCGGGGTACGCAGGAAGTGCACGCCCTCCAGGTCGATACCCGGTATGGGGGGTCGAATGGAATCCGCTCCCGTGGCGATGATAAGTTTGTCGTAGTTTACTTGACTTTCGTTTCCATCCGCGTCTTTTATGATGACAAGCTTTTCATCGGGGATAACTTTTGTGGCCTCGGTTTCCGTTAAGACTTTCGCGCCGGTGAGTCCTTGGAAGGATTCCGGTGTGTTGACGATTAAGTCTTCCGGTTTTTCGATGACGCCACTCAGATAGTAGGGTAAACCGCAGCCTGCATAGGATATGTACTTTCCTTTGGTCACGATCAGGATTTCGGCCGTGGGATCTTCCCGGCTGATCTTAGCTGCTGCCTTGGTACCTGCGGCAACACCACCGATTATGACAATTTTCATGGTTCCTCCTTTAGTATTTTTTTATCAATCCTCTTATATTATATCGTAAGACCCTATAATGCACAATCGCATTGTGTTATACTGGTTATAACCTTACGTTATAGAGGAGGAACTATGAATCTGGATCATTTGGCAGTATTTGTAGAGGTGGTCCGCAGCGGTACCATGAGTAGCGCGGCGGAAGTCCTGTTTCTTTCGCAACCGGCCGTTTCCAAAACCATCGCACGTCTGGAGCAACAGTTTGATACCACGCTGTTCGACCGCATCGGTACGCGGCTGATTATCACCGACAGCGGTCGCAAGCTGTATCGGTATGCGCTGCAGATGCTCGATCAGGAAGCGCAGATGATACGTTCTATGCAGGGGCAGAAGCAAACGCTTCGTATCGGCGGAACATTGACTGTAGGAAGCACTTTGTTAACAGATATTATAAAAACGTTTCAAGACGAGTATCCCAATTTGGGTTTTAAAGCAAAAATCACCAATACGCGGGAGATCGAAGAACTGCTGTTGCAGTCCAGTCTCGACATCGCCCTGGTGGAAGGGGTGGTTAAGAGTCCGCATCTGGTTTTTCATCCTGTGATTGAAGACCGTCTGGTTTTGGCTTGCACGCAGTCGCATCCGTTGGCCGGCCGCGCCAGTGTCTTTTTGGATGAACTCTCGGACTATTCTTTTCATCAGCGCGAGATGGGGTCCGGGACGCGGGCGCTGTTTGAGAGCTTTATGATGCGGCGCGGCTACGACATCCATGCCGTGTATGAAAGCACCTGTCCTTTATCCATCCGCAATTCCATGGAGGACTTTGATCTTTTGAGTGTTTTATCGTTCCGTCTGGTGGAAGACGGCATCCGCTCGGGGAAATACTATGCCTTTGCCCCCGAAAACGAAGACTGGAAGCGCAGCTTCAGCATTGTGTATCATCGGGATAAGCTTTTGACCCCGCTTTTGAAAACCTTCATCCGGCATATTGAGCGCTATAAGGATGATCCGTTTCCCGAAGAGCTGATCCGGGGTAAAATCCTGATTTCTTAAAAAAATGCCCCGCAGGCAAATCCTGCGGGGTTTTCTTATGCTTCCCATTCCATAATCTGTGCGACAATACCATCGGCCGAATGTTCCCTTGCCGTGTGGAAACTTTGTTTTGTATGCTGTTGTAATTCCCGGGCCGTCTGTTCGCCGATGCAAATGATACGGGCCGATGCCGGCAGGGTTTGCCGGTGAAAGAAGGATTGTACGCCCTGGGCACTGGCGAATACCAGATAGTCCGCATCCGACAGATCGGTGTCTGCAGGCTCTTTCCACTGCGTGTCGTAGATCTTTCGGTCCTCATAGGGGCAACCGGCCTGATCGAGTGCTTCTGTGAGTTTGTCGGATCCTTTTTCGGCGCGGAGGATCAGTAGGCGTGCGTCTGTACCCGCCTCTTGCGCGAGTTCTTTGCCGAATGTGTCCGCCGTGTAGCGTGTAGGGACAAAATCTGCCCCAAACTGCTGTGCTTCCAGCCGTTCGCGCGTACCGCTGCCGATACAGGCAAATTTACAATGCCCCAGTCCCCGCAGATCGAAACGGCGTTTTTTCAGTTCGGAGAAAAACAGCGCGATCCCGTTGGAACTGGTAAAAACGATCCAGTTATACGGTCGGAGGTCTTCCGGGATCCGTTCGGGGTATTCGATCAGCTCCAACAGCACCTGTTTTTGTACGCCGGCCCCTTTTTCCTGCAGTTTGTTTTGCAGGCGATCCACAAAAGACGATGTACCCGTTACGACAATCTGCCGACCGGACAAGGGTTTTTTTCTTTTGTCCGTCATCGAAAAACCCGCCACATCGCCCACGACCAAAATGCCGGGTGTGGGGGCCTTTTGTCTGATGGCTTCTTCGGCGATGGTTTGCAGCGTCCCGTTGATCCGTACGGCATCTTTGGAAAAACCGCGGCACACAACCGCTGCCGGGGTGTCTTTGTCTTTTCCGTTTTCTATCAGCGATCGGGTAATGGTTTCCAGCGAATGGATCCCCATTAAAAAGAGCAGGGTGCCTTTTAGTTTTGCCAAAGCCGCATAATCTTCTGTACGGGTACCCGCAGTGTGGCCGGTGATCACCGTGAAGGACTGCGCCACTTCCCTGTGCGTAACAGGTATTCCTAAACTGGCGGGTACGGCAATCGCCGAACTGATCCCCGGGATAACCGAGCAGGTGATACCCTCTTTTTCCAGAGCCAGATATTCTTCCCCGCCGCGCCCGAAAACAAAGCTGTCGCCGCCTTTTAAGCGTACGACTTCGTTTCCTTCTTTGGCTTCTGTCACTAAAATCGCATTGATCTCTTCCTGGGTGGAGGAGTGCTTTTTAAAGCGCTTCCCCACATAAATCTGCTTGCACGCCGGCTGCGTCAGCTGCAGCAGATCTTTGTCGATCAAATCGTCATAGACGACTACATCCGCCTGTTGGATGGCTTTAACGCCCAGGCGGGTGATTAAACCGGGCCCGGGGCCCGCCCCCACCAATGTCACATGTCCTGTCATGCTTTCTCCTCTAATAACTCCTGCGCGATCTCGCGGCATGCCTCATCCAATTCTTCGTACGAAACGGTTCGCGCTACGCGCTTTTCATCCAATTTGGCAAGAAGTTCCACCGACTTCTCCCCCGGGATCGCATGCACGCCGACAGCCTGACTGCAATTGGCTTCCAAGAGGCAAAACAGCTTTCGTTCGATCGAAAACCGCTGCCAGGTGGCTGCATGATTGATACGTGATAGTGCTGCCCGGATGGATTCATCTTCTTTTTTGCATTCGATGGCAATAATTCCCTGGCAACCGGCCGGAATCATTTCCTGCACGCAAAAAATCCGCGTTGTATAGGCATCCAGCGGTATGGCCAGGCGGTCGAGTCCCGCTTTGGCCAGGATCACCGCGTCGCATTCTGTCTGTAATTTGGACAGACGTGTGGGTACATTGCCACGGATGCTGACACAGTTTGCCTCGGGGTCGATCTTTTTGTATTCGCTGATCCGCCGGGCACTGCCGGTGCCGATCACGCGTAAGGCATTTTGTTTTTCCGGCCGGCTGATCAGACAGTCCCGCGGGTCGGCTGCTTGCAAAACGGCGGCAATCATGAGTCCCTCCTGCAAAGAAAACGGCAGGTCTTTGCCGGAATGAACCGCAATATCCGCCTCTTTTGCAAGCAGCTTGTCTTCCACCGCCCGCACAAACAGGCCGTCGCCCCCGATTTCCCGCAACGGGCTGGTCTGATTGAGATCGCCCTTGGTTTTCACTTCCACAATTACAGACGCATAGCCTTCTTTAGCCAATGCGTCTTTGACGGCATGGGCCTGATAGAGCGCAAGCGCACTGCCTCTTGTTGCTATTCTAATGGTTTTCATACATACTCCTCTGCGATGGCTGCGATCGGTTCTTCGGAAAATGGCGGGTCATTGGCCAGTAAATACGACAGAACCGCCCGGTAAAACCGGGCACGGTCTTCCTGTAACGCGATTCTTTTCCGGTAGTTCTCCCGCACCGCCTGCATCTGTTCCAAAACCTCTTCAATATGTTCCGGAAGCATCGCCTCAATCTGTGTCCTAAGGACTTTTGCATATGCGGGACTCGCACCGCCGGTAGAGAGGGTGAGCAGCAAATCCCCGCGTTTTATCACAGCGGGCAGCTGAAAGTCGGACAGCGCCGCATCCGATACGACATTGACCGGGATCTGTCTTTTTTTGCACAAGGCGGCAATCGCTGCATTTTGTTCGGGATCGGCCGTTGCCGCAATCACCAGCGCGGCTTCTTTTATATCCTCTTCCCGAAACGCGCGCCGGACAATATCCGGTCCCGTCAATTCCGTTTCTTCTGCAATCACCCGGATTCTATCGGTCATTTGTTTCAGATTGTGATATTTTTGTGTGCCGATGCGCCCGCCCCCCACAATCAGTATGTGGGCCTCCCGCAGGCAGACGGTCACCGGCACCGGATGCATCCGGTCCATAGGATTAAAATCCGAATTTCTCATCCACACCCAATTCATACACGGTTTTTCCGTCAATGATTGTGCGGACCGGTTCACAGTCGATATCCCGGATCGGATTGGCCGTCCAGATTACCACATCGGCGTCTTTGCCCGGCGCCAGACTGCCCACGCGATCGTCGATCCCTGTCAGTTGCGCGGCATAGAGCGTAATGCCTTTTAGCGCCTCGGTTTCCGATAAACCCGAGCGGGCGGCCAGTCCCGCGGCCACCGGCAGCTGCGCTGTCGGGATCACATAATTGTCGGTCATAATGGCAAACGGAATGCCCGCTTCATGCAGAACCGCCGGGGTGACAAAGCTGCGGTTGCGCAATTCGTATTTGGTGGAACTGGACATATTCGGTCCGCAGATGGCCCCATAGCCTTCTTCTGCGAGTAAGTCCGCAATCAGATGCCCTTCGGTGCAGTGTTCGATCGTCATATCCAGATCAAATTCCTTCGCCAGGCGGATCGCACTGAAGATATCATCGGTGCGATGCGCATGCGCTTTGACCTTCAGTTCGCCTTTTAACACCGGCAGGATCGCTTCATACCGCAGATCATAATCCGGCTGTTTGGAGGGGTCTGTGTCTTCTTTCTTTTTCATATACTCTTTTGCCTTGTAGAAGAAGTCACGCATCACGGCCATAATGCCCATGCGGGTCATCGGCATGGTGTCCTGTTCCCGGTACACGCCTTTCACATTTTCCCCGAAAGCCATCTTCATGGCAACCGGGTTTTTGATCACCATATCATCGACACGGCGGCCAAAAGTTTTCATCGCCAGAAAGGTCCCGCCGATGGCGTTTGCACTCCCCGGACCGGTTACCACGGTGGTTACCCCGGCCTGCCGGGCGGTCAGAAAGCCTACATCGTCCGGATAAATGGCGTCGATCGCCCGCAATTGCGGCGTAATCGGATCGGTCATTTCATTAAAATCCAGTCCGACCAGGCCGATTCCTTCCTCCCCGATCCCGATATGCGAATGGGGATCAATCAGCCCGGGTGTTACCATTTTGCCCTGCGCGTCAATGATCTCCGCCCCTTCCGGCACCTGCACATCCGCCCCCACGGCTTCGATCTTCCCGTCTTTGATCATTACGGTGCCCTTCTCCAAAATAGCGTCTTCTGTGTACACTTTTCCGTTGATAATCGCAATCATATCCTGTTCTCCTTTATTCTTACTTCTTCGTTCCGTTTTTTGAATCCGGCGCGGAAGGAAGCTGTATGCTCTCCCCGGCGGCCAGATAGTGCAGATTGCCGGTCTGTGCGGCCAGCTGTTCATACGCATAAAGACCGGTGCAGTGGCCTGTATAGAAGGCGGTATCCGGATAGGCGGCTAATTCTTTTGCGATGCCTGCCAGAAGGGTGTCCGGTACTTGCTTTTTGGAACCCGGCATCGACAAATGAAACCCGCCCACAACGACATCCGGTCGGAATTCCTCTGCGCGGTCCAGTATGTTTACGATGCCTGTGTGGCCGCAGCCGGTGATCAAAACCGTGCCGTCTGTTTCGCTGATCAGCAGATTCTGCTCGTGCCGGAAGCGGTCTTTTTCGCCGTCTTCCAATAAGGTATCATTTGCCGGCGAACGCAATCGATGCGTTTCTTTAACGGTAAACAAATACAATGCGTCGTCGATATGATGATCGCCATGGAGCAGATGAATGCGGCGGTGATGGATGAGACGTTCATCCAGCCCGATATGCAGCCGAAAGAGCATCCAGCGTTTTTGGTGTTTGCGAAAGGCGGCTTCCTGGATATAGACCTTGGCTTTCTTGTTTTTCTCCAAAAACTTCTCCAGCACCCCTCCGTGGTCGTCGTGCCCGTGCGAGATAATGACGGTATCCACCTCGTTTAAGTCAATCCCCAAGGCTTTCGCGTTGTGAAAGAGCGTGTCGTCGGGGCCTACGTCAAACAGGATTTTGTGCTTTTCTGTTTCAATATACAAAGAGAGGCCGTGCACGGTGGCCAGGTCTTTTTGTTTGGTGGTGTTTTCTACAATCGCGGTGATTCGCATAGTGGGCCTCCTTGGGTGCCGATCTTTCTGTCATTATACCGTATTTATGCCGGATACAAAAAAGCCGTGCGCAATGGCACGGCTCTCTTCTTTTTCTAATAGCGCAGGATTGCGCGTACGGGTTCCTGTGCGGCTTCTACGACAAAGATCTGCCCGCCGGATCCCACGACTTTGGCTACCATTTCGTTCAGGAGAGACAAGTCGGCATCGGCCGGATTTTCCGCAATCAGCAGAGTTTCCACCCGTCCGCTTGCCGCGTGTTCCTGTATGGCTCCCGGATCTGCAAGGGCTTTGTCCTGGGCTACGAGAGTTCCGTAACGCTCCTGCAGACCGGCCAGCTGTTCTTCGTAACGGGGCGACAGAATATCGCGCACGGCTTGCAGCTGTTCGTCTGTGTTCATGGAATCGAACGGCTTTTCGATCGATGATTCGGTATAGATGTCTTCTTTGGCGAACTTCTTGTACTCGGCGATATTGTCTACGGTGCCTGCCAGGATAACCGGTTCGTCCTGTATGACTTCCGGAAGCTTGCTGTCGATATAGCGAAAGTATTTTTCCCGGTCTTTTTCCACTTCCGCCGATTTGGTCCGGTGCCCGTGGTAGGCTGTGCCGGCGCCGCCGTGCGCCCCGCCGTAGCTGCCGAAATTCAGATCGGCATTGGCATCCAGATCATCAAACAGTTCCGAAAACTTGGACTTAATCTCGTCCTGTTCCATCTCTGCGATCCGCGTGCGGGTTACCCGGTACAAGGAGAAGCGGTCTTTGCTTACATCGACCAGATAGCCCGTGCCGGATGCATCGATATATTGGATCAAGGGCAGCATATCGTACTGCGTATCCACCCAAACCCGTTGCGGCATGGTTTTTTCCAGATGAAAGGTCTTTATATCGTCTTTTTCCGCCAAAACAGCCAGGCCGTCGGCGGTGTGATTCCAAAAGCTGCGGTCTTCCTGCAGGGCTTCCAGTTTTTGGAGTATGGGTCCGGTTTCTTCGCCGGAAAACTTTTCTTCCAGCATCTTTTTCGCTTCAGCGACGGAATTCTTGTACAGGATCGGGTCCTGTTTGTTGTCCGGCGACTGTCTGTGCGTCGGCATGTAGATGGACACCCGGGGGGTGGCCGCCTGATGCTCTGTAATAAAGTTGCGCAGTTCGATTCTTTGATTCATAATAAGGCCTCCTACTCTTTGGGGTCTTATCATACATACCCATTCCCTTGCTTGTTCCGCTACGCATACAGGAGGTGGATATGGGTCGGTTTGATTCCGATATGGGTAAATGAAGGCTTACTTTTGTCTGCAGTGTAATACCAGACGGGTCGACTGTCTGCTTTTTGTGACAAAAAGCGGAATTCGACGAGATAGCGATACGGTTCCTCCCGTAAACCGGTAATTTGAACGGCTTGGCGGTTTTCCGTCAAATCCTTTGAAAAATGACTCGCCCGGATACCGATCGCACATAAGTTTTCGCCNACGGTCCGGCCGGCATCGAGCTCGATCCCCCAAGCAGGGATGTAGACGGTGGTGCNGCCGGTTTTTTTCGCTGCACATATATTTTTGCAACCGGTGAGCAAGGCGCCGGTGCGGGTTCTCGGATTATCAAACAATTCTTTGGTTTGTCCCTGTTCACATAGGCTTCCCCGCTCCATAATGGCCAATGTATCGCAGAGTTCGTAGGCTTCGTCCCGATTGTGGGTGACAAGCAGTACAGGTTTTTGCCATTTGGAGAGTATATCCTGCAGCTCAACCCGGAGCCGGTCCTTCAAAAAACTGTCCAGCGCACTAAACGGTTCATCCAAAAGGAGAATAGCGGGATCGGATACGAGCATCCGGGCTATGGCGGTTCTCTGCTGCTGTCCGCCGGAGAGTTGATGCGGCTTGTGTTTTTCCAGTCCCTGCAAACGCAGACGCCTTATCATGTCTTCCAGTAGGATTTGCTTCCTTTTTTGATTCTTTATGGCCGAAAGACCGGTGGCGATATTCTGTTTAACTGTCATATGGGGAAATAACGCATAGTTCTGAAAAAGATAACCGATCCGCCTTTGTTGCGGCGGCAGATGAATGCGCTTTTTACTGTCAAACAATACCCGGTCTTTATAAACAATCCGGCCGGCGTCGGGTTTTATTACACCCGCAATGCATTGGAGCGTCAGGCTCTTCCCGCTGCCGGATGCGCCCAAAAGCCCCAATATCTCTTGTTCTGCCGTTTCAAACTGTATATCCAGATGAAAGTTGTCATAATGCAGGGTAATATCAACATATAGACTCATGGTGCTACTTTCCTCGTTTGCTTTTTCTCCAACAAATTTACCGCAAGAAGTACCGTCCCCGAAATAGCTAAATTGATTAAAACCCATTGCAATGCATCGGCATCGTTATTCGTACGCCACAACTGGTATACGGTAGTGGATATGGTTGCCGTTTTACCGGGTGTATAGCCGATCAGCATGGCCGTTGCTCCGTATTCGCCTA
>JGI24710J26742_10003467_pt1 | contig 13357 bp, 13 predicted proteins | sample BioPla2DNA2_FD_26742 | JGI IMG/M metagenome (IMG submission 26742) | reverse complement strand
GTGGCAGAAGAAGTCAGAAATCTTGCCTCAAGAAGTGCTGATGCTGCAAAAGAGACAACAGCTTTAATAGAGGGAACAATCAAAAACGTAAATGTTGGAACAGAAATAGCAAACAATACAGCCAAAGCCTTGGACAACATTGTCAAGGGCACATCAAAATCAGCTGATATAATGAATGAAATTGCTTTGGTGTCAAATCAACAGGCATCTTCAATTTCCCAGATAGAACAGGCTATAGATCAGGTTTCTCAAGTTACTCAAAACAATTCCGCAACCTCCGAGGAAAGTGCATCTGCAGGCGAACAACTCTTAAATCAGGCTAATAATCTTATATCTACAGTAAATAAATTCAACATAAAAGAAATGGCAAATTCTTCTCCCATAAATCAATTGAATGCTGATGCAATCAGAACCCTTAAGGAAGAATCTAAAAAAAGAAGCAAAAAAGAAAATCCCGTTAATAATGGTCTTCAGATAAATCTTTCAAATGACTTCGGAGAATTCGGCAAGTATTAATCCATTATAACCTAACGGCAAAACAACCTTATGCGTTGTTGGCTGCATTAAATAAAAGGGACAAAGGTGAACAAAAGCGATGGGGGAATCAAGCCACCATCGCTTTTTGGTCATTTCACTTCGTGAAATCCCACTAAGAAAAGCATTTCGGAAACTTAAGTTTCCGAAATGCTTTTCTTTACTTTGCACCTGTCAATAGAGAGTTCATAAAATTTAACGCACTTTCTCAGGCAAGAATAACCACTTTGAATCTTTACTATGCAAAACTCCAATTGTATCAACCTTCTATTCTTGTAAATATAGACATTTTGTCTAATTGTTCATAAGCATTCAATATTTCTTGCTTGCTAAAATACGGCTTTAATTCCATCACGTCCGATGCTATCTCATCACTATCAATTTCCCAATTGTTTTGCAAGTAGTTCTTATATAGACAGATAATTGTAGATCGAAGCTCCAGGTCTCTGGCAGACATACCTCCAAATAATTCAATTACAGTGTCAATACCTTTTGTCGGCGTAACCAACCCAGCCGCCTTCTTTTACAAGGGCTTTGTCAAATTCCCCCACAGCAAAATCCATCTCTTCGGTCTGTCCGCCCGACGAAACAATAATTTTGTTTCTGTCAACATCGACTTCTATTGATGTTTCCTTATTTTTATAATTATCAAAAAGGTACTCGATCTTCTCTTTCGGCAGTTCAATTGCAAACATGCCGCAGTTGTACATGTTCTGCCTGAAAATCCTTGCAAAGCTTTCTGCAATTACAACATTAATGTTGTTAACTTCCAAAGCCCACGGGGCATGTTCCCTTGACGAACCGCATCCGAAATTCGCCCTGGTGACAATAACGGATTTGCCTTCAATATCTATTTTGGGATCAAAGCCATCCAGCCTCAAATCCTCCAAAAGGTAAGGCTTTAATGCTTCCTTTGTAATCTCAGTAAGATATTTTGCCGGAATTATTTCATCAGTGTTTATGTCACTTCTATCTAAAAACAATACTTTTCCGCTAAAGGTCTTCATTTTATTCCCCCTTCTCATCATACAAATCAGAGTTTATAATATATCCTTTAATTGCTGTAGCCGCAGCAGTTGCAGGGCTCATCAAATGAATCATTCCGCCTTTTCCCATGCGTCCGTTAAAATTTCGGTTTGTTGTAGATGCACATACCTCACCTTCGGCCAATACTCCATTGCTCATACCAAGGCAGGCTCCACAGGTAGGATTTGTCACACAAAAATTAGCTTCCTGAAAAATCTCTATAATTCCTTCTTTAAGTGCCGCTTTATATACATCCGGTGTGGCAGGGCTTACTATTCCGCGGACATCATCGCTGATTTTTTTGTCTTTTAACACCCGGGCTGCAATCCTGAGGTCTTCAATCCGACCGTTGGTGCAGCTTCCAATGTAGACCTGGTCAACTCTTTCCCCCGTCATTTCCTTTACGGTTTTAACCTGATCCGGCTTGTACCCAAAGGTAACCATTGGTTCTAAATCTGACAGGTCATACTCATATACTTTTTCGTAAACAGCACCTTCGTCGGATTTCCACTCGGAATACTTTTTTATAGCCTCTTCTTTGGTTTTAAATTCATCCTTTATATAATCCCACAGATAATCCACTGTTTTTTCGTCCGGGTAACAGATACCACAGGTTCCGCCCGCTTCAATTGCCATATTGCACAAGGTCATTCTCGATTCCATGGACATCTCATCCACAATAGAACCTGTAAACTCAATTACCCTGTTGGTAGCACCGTTTACGGTTAATTCCTTTATTACAAAAAGAATCACATCCTTGGCATATACTCCGGGTTTTAATTTGCCATTCAATACTATCTTTATTGTTTTAGGAGAACGAAAAGCACATACCCCTTTTAATATTCCCACTTCCAAATCCGTAGTCCCCACCCCTGCGGCAAAAGCCCCAAACGCTCCATGGGTGCAGGTATGGGAATCTCCCATTATTATGGTGTATCCGGGTCTTACAAATCCTTTTTCGGGAAATAAGGCATGACATACTCCGTTGCGTCCGATATCGAAAAAATCTTTAATCCCGTGCCTTCTGGCCCAATACCGGAGTATTTTTCCCTGCTCGGCTGTTTTACTGTCCTTTGCAGGTGTAACATGGTCAATTACTGCTTTGATCTTATCGGCATCAAAAACCCTGTCCATTCCCCTGTTCTGCAAATCGGTTATAGCAATAGGCGTAGTAATTTCGTGACAGAATACTGCATCAAGCTTTAACACATTAGTATCGGGAAAGGGCATATCAACCCTATGGGCATCAAATATTTTTTCAGCTATTGTTTTATTCATACAAATCACCCTCTATTATTTATTCCGTAATTCATAATGGTTCGTTAATCGATAGGCATACCAATATTTTTTATAAAATATACATTTGATTAACCATGTTATCATTATAATATTTCGTATAAAATATTACTTCCTAAAATGTATCTAAAATATGCTGAATTTTTAATGATTATTGACCTTTTAGAATTCCCAAATGACCTACCCAATGACTTAATATGAATTTGTAATTTTATTACAAAACTTCACCGAAAACTCTAATTTTTGTTATTCCCCTCGAAATTCCACCTAGACGCCAACAATATCCAGCTTCTCCAGTATCATTGTTTACAGTATTCCCGATATATCTCCTCAGTTCAGGCTTCAAGACAAATAAATTGTTAATTCTTCTTCTTTTAAATCAGCCTGTGTAAGTTTTGCCCCTGTGGAGTTTAGACTTTCAAAAATTAGTTGAGGATCATTATATTCTCTTTCCAGAGATACCTCTACTATCATTAATTTAGCAATACCATTATAGAGCTGATCAATATTAGCTTGTTTGCTACTAATAAAATCATATATATAATTATAGTTATTTAAAAGATTATGAGCACTACTAATTTGATTTTCTTTTCTTATAAGTCTATCGAAAATATCTTTGTCGTGTCTCGTTAGCTGAAGCTTAACATATTCATTATCTTTTTTGTTTTGATTGACTAAATACTGGTAATATAGTTCAGAGGAGGTAACGTCACATGAACAATCTGGATTACTTTCAATATAGTTGCACATAGCTAACTGAAATGTCTTGAAGTTCTCACCATCAACTTGTATAAGAAAATCTATCACTTATTTGATTTCTGTAAATGGTTTCTAAACTAGAACATAAAAATAATTATACATACCAAGAACTCAACTGAAAGCGAGAAAAAGCAACGTTTTCACTGAACTCAAAGAGCAAACCCTCACTCTTTTACTGAATTCAACTTAAGCATAAAATCTCCTCTTCTAAAGATTGCTGCAAGTCTTCTTGGATCTATATTCGAATAGTCTTCTTCATTATAGTATTTCTTCAATGCCTCAATTATAAATTGATTTGCTTCTCTATACAACTCTCCTTTCTTATTTTCAAAGGTTCTTCTGGCTTTATCAAAATTTGAATGCGTTAGATCTTTTAACTCTACTCCCATCTCATTCAAAAGCAAATCACCCAATTTCATTGCCATAAAATAGTTACTATACGGTATATGAGAGTTAAGACCATCTATTGGCATTTTCTTTCTTTGATTATCGCAATACCTAAATATTAAGACTGCAAGTACAAGCTGTGCCGCATTCAGATTATTAAATATGTCATTGTAAAACTTACCGAACAACTCATTACGCTTATATTTCGCCACATGCGGTTTCCTTCTCCAAATTGCACAAACAGCCTCAGCTGCAACTGACGAAGGTATTGCATCCGTAGAACTCACGCCTTCCCTCTTTCTCTTATAAGTGAAACCCAATCCCTTAACAGACATCTCCAACTTCCTTTGCAATTCTTCATTAGCCTTGAGATCTCTTAGGTCAACAGGGTTTTGACTGTTAGTGGCAATGGTTATATCAGTTATCACGTCATCATCATTATAAGGGTAAACTTCATACAACCTGAGCAGCACATAAACCTGAGAGTAATCTATATCAGGATTATTATTAATTGTCTCTTGAATTGTCTTACATGTTTGTCCTCCATTAATTATTTGCATATCCTCAACCTTAATTATCCAGTTCTCAGATGCAAGAGCATTGTAACTAAACTTTGTACATACCATAGTTATACCGTTATTATAGAAAAAGAAATTATTCTTTTTTTCATCATCAACTAGAGTACTTCTTATCGCTTCATTTACACGGTTTTTATTTATACCAAGATACTTTCTTATATTCTTCTCAAATAAAGAATCTCCATGATTATTTGCAAGTCTTACTATTTCTTTAACGCTGATTTTTCCAATTAATACTCTTTTGAAGTTAAATTCCTCAACTATTCCTTTCCCGCTAATACTAATAGTATCACTAACAGGTTTAGCTTTTGTAATATGTTCAACAATTTTCTTATGATTATAATGCTCAAAAACAACTTGGTCACCAAAGTTAGCGTTTTTTATATGGATATTTCCCTCTTCGTTCCAGGAATCACCGTTATTCATCAATACACATATAATATTGGGTATATTGCCGTCAAGGAGAAGCGATTGAATTTCTGTAATTTTAGGTTTTATTACATTGTTTGTTAACAGATCCCTAGAAGGGTCAAATATTCCTTTGACAGCATCAATAACCCTTATAATCGAATTTGCAGGAAAGTTTGAATCATTCTCCAAATCAAATTTATATTTTGATTGAAAAAGGATAACTGTAAACTCAGTCTCCGAAACATCGCCAATATATATAGCATCTATTCCACAATCATTTCCATCTTCGGTAATAAGAGGAAGAACATCTTTCAATTCAAAATCAAGATATGAAGCCACTCCCAATATCAAAAATGCCTTAGACAGCTTCTTGTTATAATCATTATCAGATTCAAACCATTCGGGATTGTCTTTAACAATCTTATTAATTCTCTGATCGACAATATGCTTATTTATATCCATCATTATTCCTCCTCATTACTTCTAAAATCATTATACTACAATAACATATCCTGCTACAAGTTTTACCAATATGTATTCAAAGCCATCTACTATCTCCTGTGTGCAGCGATTGTTCAAATTATCTATTCTTTATTTTCCTGCATTCAAGGGCTTCCAAAAAAAATCGCACTAAATACAGTAAAAGACTTTTACCGACAAACCGTAAAAGCCTTCTGTTTGGCGGAGAGAGAGGGATTCGAACCCTCGGTACGCTATTAACGTACACACGATTTCCAGTCGTGCGCCTTAACTGTAACCCCTCAATCCCTTATATATCAACCGTTCCATATAATCTTTTCGTTTTTACTCCACACGACTTCCTTAATTCTATTATAACAAACCTTCGCCCTTCAAACTACCGGGAATATTATACAGTTGCCTACTAATACACAAATCAAAATACATTTTCACGTTCTCTTTTATCCTGTCTGGCTTTATAGGACAAACACAGTATGTCAAACTTTATATAAACTCTCTAATAACTTTTTTTGGTTTTCTAAAACGTCATATTGCTCTGGAAAATGTTTTTCGATTGTACCTATAGATTCAAGAACTATATTCCTAATGGTATAAATATCATTTCCTGCTAATATTGCATTTCTAATAAATGTACTTGAAAAATCTGTAGGTTTATATTTTTTCCCGACTATTCTTTTTGACAACTCTGCTATTTTAGTGCTTATATAATTTTCTCCATAATTTTTAAAAACCCTTTCATATCTTTTAACAACTTCTTTCTGTGATTGCTTCAATTCATTAATCAATTGGATAAGTTCTTGTTTTAAAGGTACATATACTTCTCCGTCTTTACCTGTATCAAAATGAAGCATATATTGAGGACTATCTATATTGATTTGGTGGTGTGTCAACTTTGCTATGTACTGACGACTTAATCCAGTATATATAAAAAATCCTATTAGTAGTCTTTCAATTAGCGGTTGGCTACTATCCATGGTAAATTCAATAAACTTTAGAATATCTTTATTATCCATATATGTAGCCTTATTTATTTGAACTATAGGCTTATCTACGCCTTTCATAACGTCTACAGTAATCTCATTATAATAAGTATATGAAAAGAACCCTTTACATGCGTAATAATAGTTTAAACGCTCACTATTTGACACTTTTAATTCTTTTATAAAACTGTCTATATCGTAAAAAGAAATTGCTTTAAGTGGTTTTTCCTGTAAACTCATATGCTCATTAAAAAATTTCATAATCCGTGTTTCATAAAATTTCTTACTGGTATCTTTTGCAATTGTATCCAAATATTCATTTAGTATCTTTTCAGCTTCCTTCAAGCATTTATGCAAATTTATTCCCCCTTTAACATTATTGTATAAAATGATTATATACTATAATTTGCCATAGGTCTAATGATTTTTGACTTATTATTTTTACATATGCAAAAAGACCTCCGAAAAACGGAAGCCTTTTTGATTTAATATCAAACTTTCTACCAGTAACCCAGTGAAAGCACATATACAATTCCTCGTCTCTTGCCAGTAACCCAACAGAGACACATTTAATTCAAAGAAAAATTATTTTGTAGCTTAATTATAACATTGTATAATATACATGTCAAATAATTTTTTAGGTAAAATAAGCTAAAAATACGTCTTTCACTTTTTTTAATACGTCTGGGTCACTAATAGTAATTTTCCCTTCTTTTTGCTCTTTTATTCTCTGTATTCTTCTTATACTAACCGACCTTATAGCGTCAATCTTTGCATATGTATCAACACTATCTGGCATTCCTTCAATTTCACCTAAATTTACACCGTATTTATTTTCTTTAGGCTGTTTTTTCTTTGTAAGTGGGATTACAATAAAATTATGTCCTTGTTGCCCCCATATTAATGCAAAATGACCATTAGTATCGTCGTCACTAAATTCTGGAATTATGTTTATCCCAAAATTAACAATGACAATATCTCCTTGTTTCATATTATTGGGTAAAGCTTGCAATCTTCCACCAGCGTAATGTTTTCTATAATACTTTGATTTTTCCAAGTACCAATCAACAATCTTTGTTGCTATATTACATTCTATGTCTTGTAACTCTGAAATGATACTACTTAATTTACCTTTAAGCGAATTTATAACTTTAGAATTATCTTTTAATGAACTCACGTTTTCACCCCCTCATTTAAAATAATGTAAATAACTATCCTATTATAGCACATTATATACAACACAGAAATAATTTGTTGAAAATAATGTAAGACACTCGGTCATGTAAGAAATTTATGGAAATATGGGGGTAGGGGTACTTGGTTATTCCCCGGCTATAGAATGGGGCGGTTACGCCATATGGCAATTATTACCAAGGTATAGGGGGGTGGGGGGGTGTATTCCTGCTATAAATAGGTGGTTCAAGTGGGTCAATGCTCCCGGTATATTTCATTGGTCTACTTGACCTACTTGGCTCAACGCCGCTTACTGCAAGGGTTTAAAGGTGGTTCAGCAAGTGGGTCAAATGGTCTACTTGATACCAAATTTTACTATCAAGTGGGTCCTGTGGTCTACTTGACCTACTTACCTGTAATATAGATATATAAAGGGTTTGAGGTATGTGGGTCAAGTGGGTCAAGAAAATATACCGTAGGGGTTTGACCTACTTGACCTACATAAAAAAAAGCCCGGCTATTATAGCCGGGGGATTAATATTATTTCGGGCATTTAATCCAATACCATTGTTTACCGTCTGTTTCAGTATCAAAATAATAATCAAATTCGTTACTGTCCTTTATCGTCCTTTTTGCTCTTTTTAATGTGCTTTCTGAAATGCTTAAATCCTTTGCATGTTTTTTTATTTCCTTGGTTGGTATCCTGCTTTTATCTTTAAAAACCGCTTCCAAAAATTCCAATGCTTCTTCTATAGCACTTTTTTCCTCTCTGCTCCTGCTGTCCGGGTCGTTTAGGTCGTCTGCTGTGGTGGAACATTCTCCCTTCCATACCAATTTACCTTCCTCAATGGTATACATTAATGACACACCATGCTTTGCTAAATTACCTTTACTGTGGGTCATTATTTTATGGTCGGGGTTGTCGTTATCTGCTCCAACATATAACGCCGAACGTGCCGCCCCTAAAATGTCCTGTGAACCCATGCCACGGAACGCCCCTTTTTGCTGTTTGCCCTTGGTTGTATGCCTTATTACAACAATAGCCGTATTGTGTGTTTCTGCGGCTTTTACAAGCCTTTGAAGTGCCGGGCGTGTTTCACTTGCTTTATTCATATCAACGCCTATAAACGCCTGTAAAGGGTCAATGATAACAAGCTTGGGCTTGCATTGCTTCAACATTTGTTCAAACCTATCAAATTTATCTGTAAGGTTAAAAGGTACGTCATAGCCCTGTTGAGTTTTAGCCCCTGTAAATGCAAATATCCGCTTTGTGTCCGCTTCCATTTTCATTATTCGGGGTTTGAGGGTATCACCAACGCCGTCCTCAACAACGCAATAAACCGTGTTTGCAGGCTCTCTATTGATAACGCCCATTTCAAGGGGAAAACTGCCGCCTATAGATACCGTTGAACACATTTCTAACGCAAGAAATGTTTTACCAACCCCGGGGTCGCCGTCAATCATGGTTACTTTGCCCATTGGTATATATGGATACCATAACCAATTAATTACCTCGGCTTCAACGTCTGCCAAACAAACTATTTCCAATTCAGCTTTTTCCTTATTATAGCCGAGGTCTTGTGTTGTAACTATTTGTCGGTAACTATTCTTATCGAATCCCAATTCTCCCCATATTTCAAATACATTACAATCATTATTACAATATAAAGAAACCATATAATTGGGTTCTATTAAAGGATATTGATTAGTGTCTATTTCCAATTGCCATTTACCACATACTGGACATTTTTGTTTTCCGTCCTTATATTTACTTCTCAATTCCTTTGGTATAAATTTCTCAAACCATTCTTCAAAAGTGGGGTAGTCCTCACCCCCAAATATTGAAAGTGGGTCAAGGTTGAGTTTTGACTTGCTTTTTGTTATACTATTATTAGATATTACATAAAAATTTCTTACCGTTGCCGCTTCTGCCAAAGCGGTATTATTTTTTGTCTGCATTTTCATTACCTCCTGTTAACTGATTATTTTTTGCTTCTCTAATCTGCCTTTTCAATTTCTCTCTACGTTCAATTAATGCTTTTTGTTCTTCCTTAAATTTTCTTGCGTCTTCACCAATCTGCTTGGCAACTTCTTCCGTTACATAATATACACCGTCTATAAAGGTACATTCAGCGTCACCCTTTATACATTTATTAAATATTGTGTTTGGGTGACACCCTGCAATTTCTGCCGCTTCCTGCTTAGTCAATAGTCCTTGCTTTCTATATTTATTTATCCTCATTCTTTACTAACCTCCATTTCAATTTTGAAAAGGGGGCAATATTAACCCCTTATTTTGCACACAAGGGTTTGTACGCTATAATAATATTATACACGAATCTGTGGTAATTTTCAATAATAACCGACACTGTTAGACAAATTAATTTTTAACATATTATAGAAATTGTATAGAAAGATATATTAACCTGTTATAGCTGGGGGTATTCATTCCAATTGTAATTAGTATTTTACACTGTCATGGGGAAGTTGGCAAAAAATCAAAAATCTAGTAGTGCCAGTTGTCCTTCTACCTTACTTTTATAGCCGGGTCGTGTGCCTTACTCGCTGTAAAAACGGCTGTAACCCTTGCGGCTGTAATATTTCTATGTATACACGATTATTAATCGGGGTATTTCTGCATGGAAAAAGGGGCTAAAATTAACCCCTTTTGTTTGTCCTTGCTTGGTGTGAATATGGGTGATACTCCGCCTTTGCTTTTAAATATGCTTCGTGGGCTTCCTCTGGCGTTTCAAAATACCCCAAATACTTTGTTTTGCCGTCAACTGTTATCCTTGCCCGGTACTTGCCTTTATACTCTCCAACGCCCGGTAAATTGCTTTTATTCTGCTTGCGTGTACCCCTCATATTTTGGTTGTTCTCGCTGTGTGTGGCTAATCTCAAATTCCAACGGCAATTATTCAAGCCGTTCCAATTCTTATGGTCTACCTCAATTTTGGGGTCTGTAACGTCCATAATCAAGCGGTGTAGCCTTATTTGCTTTCCGTCAACATTGGTTGTTACATACCATGTATCGCCCCTTTCTGAATATCTGGCTGTCCATGTTCCCGGTACGCTGTCCGCCTTGGGTAAATCCTCGACACTGATTAAAGCATACATTTGTTGTCCTTTTCCCATAACCCATATATAACAAGTATCGTCTATCACTTCATAATAATTTTTCACCGTTTCGCCTCTTTCTGTATATGAATATAATTCCCTTTATTCAGGTTTATATTGAAAAGCAGGGGATTTAAACCCCTGCTTCATTCTTCTTTAAGCCTAATAATTAGTTTATTTGGTTCTTCCTCAACAATAATCTTTTTCCCTATCTTAAAACCCAATAATTCAAGCCATTTACCGTGTAACTTAATAAAGGGATAGCATATTTCTCCAACGTAATTATAATATACTGTTAATTCTCTCAACGCTTGTTCCTCCCCTTCATTGATATATGGTTTCCTTTCTGATTGCTTATAGTCTCTAACGGGTTAAAATCGTCAAAATTCCGCTTCAAATCGTCACTAAACATATTTACATATTCCCGGACTGTTTCAATACTTGAATGTCCCAATACCTTTTGAAGCCTGAAAATGTCACCGCCGTTTAAAATCCAATTCTTGGCGAATGTGTGGCGGAACAGGTGAAGGGAAGTTTTGGTAACTCCACGCAGTTTGTTATATCTGGAAATAGCATGTTTGCAGGAATTTTCGTCCAGTTTGCCGCCGTATGAATTGCAAAATAAAAAGTCGTCCGCTTCGCCGTTTCTGATACCCATATATTCAATTAAAACCTTTGTTATGGTCTTGGATAGGGGTAAATGTCTTTCCCGGCGTGACTTACCATATTTGATTTTTACAATAGCTTCGTCCATAAGAATGTCACCAATTCGGATATTAACAAATTCACCGACACGAACACCCGTTGCAAGTAGAAAATTGACCGTTACCCAATTCCTATATTCTGCAAAATCCTTCATATTAGGCTTTTCCAGTAATAACCTTAATTCATGTTCTGAATAGGTTTCTTTCGTTTTCTTATCTGCTTTAATCAGCATTATTTTGTAATGCAGACAATAACCCAATGATTGCCAATAGTAGACAAACGCCCTAACCGCACGAATAGCAGTATTAACGGTTATGTCGTTAACTTCGGTTTCTTCCTTCAAATAAAGAATATAACTGTCTATAGTGGATTTTGTGATTTCTCCAATGTGTTTTATGCCTATGGTGTCAAGAAATGTTTCAAACTTGGTGAAATAGGCTTGATAATATACAAGCGTTTTTTCTGCCAAATTCTTGATTTTGCAATGGGTAGTAAACTCCTTAAACCCTTCTTGAAGTGTTTTTTCCTGCGTTGATTTTGATTGAATTGATAGTTTTTGCCTTGCCATAGTATGCACACGACCTTTCAATTTTTATTAAAAAATCGTGTGGATTATAGGGAATGTAAAAAGCGTCCCGAAAACCTCGGAACGCTTGATACTGCTTTGGCGGAGAGAGAGGGATTCGAACCCTCGGTACGCTATTAACGTACACACGATTTCCAGTCGTGCGCCTTAGACCAGCTCAGCCATCTCTCCACATATATTTCACATAAATAAAGCCTTTCGGCTTTTATGCGATGCAACTATTCATTTCAATCACCCGAATATTATAACACGGTAAACTGTAAAAAAGCAATAGAAAATACAAATTAAAATATTATTTTCTATGCAGTAATATATACCATGGAGCTAAAATGCAAGAAAACTTCCATTCAGCAAACCCGAAGCCCCTATGGGCCTTAGGTTTGCTGAAATCTTTGCTTTCATACAAATTTATTATATCCTACAGTATTTCCCCTTCAGGTATCGGTTTTTTTAGAATATCCTTCAAATCGTCCAAAGGTATTTCAAACTCAAGAGGTTCTTCCATTGTGTACTCCAGCGTCTGGAAGTAAATTACTAAATTATTCCCCTTAAGATAATATCCCTGTGCTTCTTCAATACTTTCAAACTCTTTGATAGTCTTAACTTCCAAACTATCAAACTTTTCTTTTATTATTGAGTTTAACTTCCTTTTGTATTTTTTGTTTTTAAATAAATCAGAAAGCATCAAATCTTCTGCACTGTTAAGATCAAAGGTATATGTATCAATAATAATGTCGCTTATTTCATCTTCCATCTCGGATTCAATATAAAACTTAATACTAAGTTTTTCTTTTGATTTGTATGGAATTTCATACCTTACAGTTGAAGTCTCCTCAAATCCCAGGTCTTCACCAACACCGCACAGCTCTTTATACTGTTCAATTCTGTTTTTTATGGTTTCATTGATTTTGTCTTCTATCCTCTTATCAATTAAGTCCGTTACCAATGGATAACTTATACTCATGGTTGATTGTCCCTCTGAAAGCTCCTCAGATTGCATCACTAATTGGTATTTGTCGGTTAACTCACTGGCCTGCAGCTTCTCCTCCTCCTTATCACCAGAGCACCCCATTAAAACAAAGGATAGCAAGAGCATATAAATTACTAACTTCTTCACTGGAATATCCCTCCACTTGTTATAAAATATTAATGTCTCTTTTTTAAAGTATGTCCTCTATTAATATAACATATCTTTAAGAAAAATTAAATATAAAAAAACACCTGAATCACGGTAAAAGCATGAACCCATCTCCTGCCAATACTCTCACAAGAGAGTTTTTTAAAATGCCATTTCAGCATTTAATATTCAGGCAAGAAAATCATTT
>JGI24710J26742_10003466_pt1 | contig 13360 bp, 8 predicted proteins | sample BioPla2DNA2_FD_26742 | JGI IMG/M metagenome (IMG submission 26742) | reverse complement strand
TGGATAAAATCAACTATACCATAAAAATTATTGTCTTGAACTCAATAGAAAAAAATAAGGCAAAAAAAGACCCTCGATTGAAAAATCGAGGGCTATTTTATTTTTAAAATATATTTTTTTGTAACGATTAACTACCTTTTTCATTTTTTTATTGTGTTTATTTTTTGTTATTTAATGTCTGTGATAAAATTCAAGCTACTCAAATCATTGCTGCATTGTCTGTGCAATAAACTTTCTTTGTAGGAACAAATAATTTTACATTTTCTAGATTAACTGAGTTTTCTTCATTCAGAATATTTTGTTTTTGATTTTCTATCCATTGTTTGTTGTCTAGTAGTTCTAAAATGTACTCTTGTAATCTATCATTTGCAGAGACTCAGCCTGATAATCAAACACTTTTTGCTCAATATTTTATTGCTGCTCTGACTAGTTTTTTTCCTAAAACTTCTACAACAGACTCTTGAAATTCCCAAGCAATATCTTTTATTTCAGAATCTGAAAATATCTGTTTTTCTTTATTTTCTCAGCTCTCCACTTGTCTTTTATTTATTAAATGGTTTATCTGACTTTTGACTCCAGAAAAACTAAAATTGAATTCTTGTTTGGAAAGTCGCACTCTATTTAACTCAAATTCCTTATTTGCTTTTCCTAGTTTAGCTTGTTGGCTGATCCAAACTCATCAAGGATATGGTCATCCTAACATTCTAGAAACTTTATCAAAACATTCTCCAGCAGCATCATCTAAAGTTTGTCAAATTTGCTCTATCTCATAATCTCAATAATATAATTTATTGTTTTCTCTTCATTTATCTTTGTCATGTTTTGATANAATATAAAGATTGTTGTGTCATCCAGATGCTGTTAATAGTGCCATTGGAAATGGGATTTCATTTATATTTCTTTCTAAGAANAAAGCAAAAATATGTCATAGAATATGATTTACCTCTATTATTGGTTTNTCAAAATATTCTCACAATAAACTAGCAACTGTTTTTCCTACAACTAAAGATCATGGTAAGCCAGGTTCTGTAGTTACAGAAATGCTGTTTATATNTTTTATCTTATCTCGTCAAATCTGGCTCAATACGGTTATAATTTTTTCACTATGTAGTCTGGAAGCTATTTCTGGTACCACTCCTCCAAAAATATTGTGTTCTTTTACTTGTGAGTATGCTAAAAGTTCTTCTACTAAAAAAGTATTTCAGTCAAAATTTACAATTCAAATGGATGTATCGTCACAACTAGTTTCTATTGCTAAAGTTCTTTGTATTTTCATAAACTTTTTACACTTGTTAATTAAAAATTTATACATTGAATAAAAATATATATTTTATATTTTAATCCTTAGCTACTGTTTTTAATTTTCTAAATCATCGGGTCCTTTTTGGGTTAATCCAATAGATACTTTTTTGATAATTGGTAGTGCTAATAATATTCCTGGAATATTTAAGATAAATGCTATTAGCAAGAAACGGAATATTTTTGTATAATCTAAATCTATTAAATAATATCATATTAAAAAAGTAATAGCACTGATTCATAAAAGTACTCACATTCTTTTCCAATTTATTTTTGGCAATAATTTGTACCTATATGCGATGAATATTGCACCACAAACAAATAAAATTTCTAATAATAGTTGAGTATATATTCATCACTTTATTCCAAAATTAGGAATCAAATATAATCATAAACCAAGCCCAATAGCTACTCAAAAAGCATTTATTCCCAATAGTTTATTTTGTTTTTCATGAGCAACAAATATATAGTTAAATACCTGCTTTATGAAGCTCAAAAATAAAACAATTCCAAGAAATGGAAGGACAGTATTTGCTCATGGGCTATTGAAACCTGTTCCTATAAATTCTTTTCCAGATACTGTGTATATTATTTCATTACTAAATAATACAAAATTTAATAATAATATGGATCAAATCCGTACTACCATGGTCATTAAGTTTCAAAAAGATTTTCTTTTATTTTCGTCTGTATATGCTGCGACATTGTGCAATAAACTATTACCTAAGGCGGATGGTATAATCAAAAAGATTTCAATTAAAGTTAGTCCCAATCACCATATTCAAGTGAAAACATAACCTTTTGCNGTCGGGAAAAAGTTTGATAAAAATATTAAAACTATAAGNGTATGAAAACTACTAAGATAAAAAGATAATCAGTATTTCCAATTTGATTTCAAAATTCATAATGTAAATTTATTGTCAAAATCTACTTTTAATTTTAGTTTTTTATTTGACTTATATAGTACATAGAAAATTTGAGTTAGTCAGCTCACTACGACAGATAATAAGATTAAGCAGAAAGCTATAATGGATTTAGGATCTCAGCTTGTGAAATCTACACTAGGGAACAAAACAAAGATGGTAATTATTAGTATGATTATTTGACTAATTCTAGCTAGAATTAACCCAACACTTAAGTCTTTCATCCTCCAAAACAATTGTAGAGGTAATTGTAGTATTCCTGCNGCCATAAAACTTGCTGAAAAAATCATTCATAGCGGTANTCATCGNACTATGTATGGGTTACTAGTATATGCTGGCAAAAAGTATGCTACTATGATTGCAACAAAATAAACAACAAACATTATTGAAAATCTTGCTCATACAAATTTACCGTACATAGATTTTAATTCAGGTTTTTCTATACTGTTTTCCTCTTTCTTTTTTATCTGTCCGAGTTGTCTTACTGCTATTACATACAATCAGAAATCTGCCATCGCTGACCAAATTGCAAAATATTTCAGTATAGTGCTATAGTCTCAATATCTTAAAGATCAAAGATAAGGTGACATAAATTTTACTACCAAAAAACCAGCAAGTCAGCTAATAACTCTTCATATCAATTGTCGTATGGCGTCTTTTATTACTAATCTGTGTGTAGACAAAACTTTGAAGCGTTAAAATATTAAAGTTATGAAATAATATAATTAAAAAATAATGAATTGTTTGATATTTGAAACAATATTTTGTTTGATTCTTTATTATAATTTTATTTTCCTGATTATTTTTTCTCGAAATGTTTGCGGGAAATCTGATAGTATTGGTAATGTTTGATTTAATGTTTCTAGAAACACTTTTATATTTTCTTCATTATCGTTGATAGTATAAATACTGTGTCATCTTTGGTGAACTAATACGATGTTTTTTATAGTTTTCTTTTTGATTTCTAATTCTATACAGTATCATACTAGATTATTCCAAGGAATAACTTTTGTTCAAACCAATAATCAATTTTCTGAAATGGTAATAGTTGTTTCGTTTATATTTATAATACCGTAATATATGTATGCCCCCAATAAAAAAAACATTAAAATAATTCACACAATATTTTTATAGAAAGCTGATAGAACAAAAATTAATATAAATATTGATGCAAAAATGATGTATCGAGTTTTGTTTCTTTCAAACTTTTCTCAATTAAATACTTTTAGTTCCATTTTTTGGTATATTAAGTAAAGTTTATGCTTGTAGTATAATTAAGTTAAAGGTTTATTCAAGAAAAAAGTCGACTTTATTTAGCCGACTTTCCCTGAACCCATCATCATGGGTTCTTTTTGTTATAGAAATTTGATTTTTTTTTGTTTTTGTGTTTTTGTTTATAGTTCTATTATATTTAAAAATACTTTTTTTGTCAAAAATTTGATGTTAAAGTTAATATATTTGTTTTTAATGAATAAAAAGACCCTTTATAATATTTTTTCTTGTTTTTAATTAAGAAAACACTAACTTATTAGTATTGTATAAATTAAGGGATTATTTTTTAAGTCTTATTATAAAAAATCATGGATTTTGTAGAGATTGGAAAAAAATGGCAGAAATTTTGGAAAGAAAATCAAACTTATAAAGTAGTGGAAAAAAAGGACAAAAAAAGTTTTTATATTTTGGATATGTTTCCTTATCCGAGTGGAGCTGGATTACATGTGTGACATCCAAAATGATATATTGCCACTGATGTAATAGCTCGTAAGCATATGTTACAATGAGAGATGGTCTTGCATCCTATGGGTTTTGATACTTTTGGATTAGGTACAGAACAATTTGCAATTGCAAATAAAATAAAACCACAAATAGCTGCAGAACAAAATATTGCAACTTACAAAAAACAGCTTGAGATGTTTGGTTGTACTTATGATTGGGATAGAGAGGTTAATACGGCAGATCCTAATTATTTTAAGTGGACACAAAAAGTGTTTTTGGATTTGTATAATTCTTATTTTGATGAAAAAACTCAATCTGCAAAACCTATTACAGACTTGGAATCAAAAATTGAAAATGGACAATTGAATATCCCTGTGTGAATGACTAAAGAACAATTTTTGGATACTCAAAGATTAGCATATATTGATTATAAACCAATCAATCGATGTCCAAGTTGTAAAACATGATTGGCAAACGAAGATTTAAATTCAGATTGAACTTGTGAAAGATGTAGCTCAAAAGTTGAACAAAAACCGATGAGACAGCGAGTTGTTAGAATTACAAAATATGCAGAAAGACTTTTGGATTGATTGGAAAGTTTACCAGAATGGACTGATTCAGCTAAAGAACAGCAAAGAAATTGGATATGAAAAAGTGAATGAACACAATTCAAAATGGAGGTAATAATTACCCCATCCCAAGTTAAAAAAAATGAGGGTGAGGTAGACTATATAGAAGTATACACGACTCGTATTGATACTGTTTTTGGGATGAGTTTTGTTGTTATGGCGCCAGAACATAAATTAGTAGAAAGTTTGAAATTAAAGGTTGAAAGTGGAGATGTTCAAATAAAAAATTGGGATAAAGTACAAGAATATATAGAGCAAGCAAAACATAAAACTCAGCTGGAAAGAACAGAACTACAAAAAGAAAAAACATGAGTTATTCTGGATGGCGTTTATGCTATCAATCCATTTAACTGAGAAGAGATCCCTGTTTATATTGGAGATTATGTTTTGGCAAATTATTGAACGGGAGTGGTGATGGCAGTTCCTGCTCATGATGAAAGAGATTTTGAATTTGCAAAGAAGTATGATATTAAAATAACTCAAAGTATTGCGCCTTTGAATAAAAATCATCCTGATTATGAGTTTATTACAAAATCAGAAGTTTGTTACACAGAAAAAGGAATTCTTGTAAATTCAGGGCAATTTTCAGGACTTACTTCTGATGATGCAATTACTAAAATGCAAGAACGACTTGAAGAAAAACAAATATGATGAAAAAAAATAAATTATAGACTTCAAGATCGAGTTTTTTCTAGACAAAGATATCGATGAGAACCATTTCCTATAGTGTTTTGTAATCATTGTGATAGTAAATTAACTATTAATTTTAGAAATAAAGATACTCGAAATGGTATTCTCTCTGGAAACAAAACCATTGAAACAAGAGCTCTCAATCCTGAAGAACCAGAAAGATTTTTTGGTAATATAAAAGCATGAGATATTGTTGTAGCAATAAACAAAGAAACCAATGAAGAATTAAGACTAAAAATTATAAAAACTTATCAACGAAAAGATCTTAGGGATATGCGAGAAAACGAGGATCATGAAACAATCAAAAAAATATACCGCAATAAAGAAATGTTTGAAAATACTAAAACATTTGATGATTTTGAATCAAAACGAGCTCTTACTGAATGATATATTGAAAAAATTAAAAAAAATGGTCTAGTATGACGAGAATTTGAACTTATAGGACCAGCTATTGTGACTATGAAGGAATCAGATTTACCACTTCTGTTACCAGATGTAGAAAATTATGAGCCTACTGGTACAGAAGAAGGACCGTTAGCAAATATTGAGGAGCGAATTAATGTAGAATGTCCAAAATGTTGATGAAAAGCAAAAAGAGAGTCAAACACTATGCCTGGTTGGGCTGGNTCATCTCGATACTGGATTAGATATATGGATCCTCATAACGATAAAGAATTGGTGTCTAGTGAAAAAGAAAAGTTTTGGCATCCTGTGGATATATATGTCTGAGGAGCTGAACATATTACGAGACATATGATATATGCTAGATTTTGGCATAAGTTTTTACAGGATTTATGAATTGTTTCTGTAGATGAGCCTTTCAAAAAATATCAGCATGTTTGACTTATAATGGCTGAAGATGGGCGTAAAATGTCCAAAAGGCGATGAAATGTGATCAATCCAGATGATATTATAAATGAATTTGGGGCGGATGTTCTCAGAATGTATGAAATGTTTATGTGACCTTTTGATCAAGCTGTAAATCGAAATACAAATGGGGTAAAGTGAATAAAAAAGTTTTTAGATAAAGTAATTAGTTTAAGATCGAAAGTTGGAAGTTGAAATTTAGATGACAAGAATATTATAAATTTATTACACAAAACTATTAAAAAAGTTTCTGAAGATATAGATGTTTTTGGTTTTAATACAGCAATATCTCAGTTGATGATTTTTGTAAATGAGTTAAATACAAAAGAATATATTTCTGAAGATACTTTTGAAAAGCTGACTATACTTTTGGCGCCTTTTGCGCCTCACTTAGCAGAGGAGTTGTGGTCAGAACTATGAAATCAATCTAGCATTTTTCATCAGGGAGTTTGGCCCAAGTATGATGAAAAATATTTGGTAGATGATGTCCTTACTATAGCTGTGCAAGTAAACTGAAAGGTAAGATGAACTATTGAAATTAGCCCAGACTCTACTCAAGAGGAGGTATTTGCAATGGCCAAAGAAAATGAAAAAATAACTAAATACTTAGATTGAGAAATATTGAAAATAATTTATATTCCTTGAAAAATTTGCAATATTGTTGTAAAATAATTTTATATCGCTTGATTGTTTTCATTGAATATTAATTGTCTCGTGAAAGAATATTTTTTGTGGTTTTATAATAAAAATAAATTTTGTAAAGTGATTTTTTTGTTTTTGACAAAGTAGACATCATGTTTAGGTGTTGTTTTTTTTAAACTTTGAGAATTGATGTTTTTGTGCAAAATTGCTGTCTATATGGTTTTTTTGTCGATAATGTCTATGTTGAAAAGTCTTGAAATACATAGTAGATATGCTAAATTTGTGTTTGAGAAAAATTTTTTATTACAAAAAAAATGTTAAAAATTTTGTTCTAAATTTTTTATTGTTTGATAGTGCTCAGTAGTTTTTGAAGGTATAATTATTATTAAAATAACTATCGTTCCGGTGTTTTATTTAATGTGTTTGTTGTTATGAAATTTATTAGAAAAGCTACATTAGTTATAATGTTTTTATCTACATTTTTGTATGTGGTTTTTTCTGATGAGGTTAATACTAGATATACCGAATTTCACTTGTTAAGTTGAGATGATCATTATGATCATTTGGTTTTAAATTTAACTTGAGCAGAAACAGGCACTGTTTCTCTTTATTTAGAAAATAAGTCTGATATTTTGTTGAATTGATTAGTGTCTTTTGTAGATTGAGCTATAGTTCAATATGGTTCTACTTGAGTTAGAGTTTGTAAAAGTGAAAATGAAAAAAGTATATTTTGACAATATATCACAACGGACTCTAATGTGTTTTCGATCTCTACTAATGAGCATGTCACAAAAGTTTTAAATTTACTATTTCCCTCTTGGTATAGTGGGATATATTATTGATGTGTCGTGTATTATCCTCAATTTACGGAAAATGATGGTAATTTAAATACTGTGCCTCGTAAAGCCATATTTTTAGATGTAAATGTTAGTCCCTTAGATAGTTTGTTTAATCTTAAGGTTTATCCATCGGATCGTTCCAGTTATTCTAAAAAATGAAACATTGGAACTATGTTGTTGTATAGTATAAATAATACTGGGCAGATTTTATTTAGCTGAGAAGTACAGACGGACTCTAACTGAGAGTGAGTTGTTACTGCCAATATTCCAAATTGAGAATATTTTGTGGTATATAAATGATTATCTCATCTAGCATCATATCTTAGTTGATTTGTTATTGATTGAGAGAGTGAAGTTATTTTTGATTTTACAACATGAAATAATTTATTCAGCACTAAACAGTATTCTACATTAATCGATGATTGATATCGCTATCAGGTTGCTTGAGATTTACAAAATATAAATTGATTATATGATTGAAAGATAAATGTAAATGATATAACAGTACTTGTTAGCGACATTTGTTGATATAATTCAACTATAGTTGATCAATATCATCATTGTAATTTAAATGGAGACAGTATGGTAAATATGGCAGATATATGAGTTATTATCACAAACATTTGAAAAGATTGACCATTTTTACAATGACATGAGATTTTTTGATGATTCTAGATTTTATAATTTGATTTTAATTGTATGAGGTTTAAATTAAAAAATATTATTACTATTATTTTGTTCCTTGCCATTTTGTTAGGATATTCATTTTCTAATGAATTTGAGTTGTATCCTGCCTCATGAACTACATTTAAATATCACTGCGATCAGCCGTTAAAGATAAAAATAAAAAAATGAGATTATAATTTTACTACTTTTTCTTCGGTAATAAGGTTTAATCCTTGAAATGTTTTATTAACTCACAACTCAATCAATTCATTTTTTAATACTTTTCCAACATGATATGTGTTAAATAATTTGTATTTTGCCGAATGAGCAAACATGGTTAGTCTTTGAACTTCAGACATGTATGTTGCTAATTTTACTTTAAAGACTAAAGAGTGATTTACATGAAATAGTGTATTATTGAAATTCACCGACAGATTTGGAAATGATCCTGACCTTTCTTCTCCTGAAAATACTGATGATAGCATTACCATTACTTCTCCTGATTTCGTATGAGATACTTTAAGTTGAGTTACGAATGCTACATATTACTTAGAAGCATATCCTTGTGTTGAAGACACGAATGCACCAATAGTTTTTAATAATTCTTGGTCTCCAAATATAAATTGATGAAGAATATTGGGATCGTGAAATGATATAAAACTTTTGCTTATTGATTGGATCTGAATAAATAAACATTATTGGTACCAAGGACTACCTGTTAATATAAACAACTATGTTCCCGCTTTAAATAATGTTGATAATCAAAATTGAGTAAATAGTTGAACGATAAAAGTAAAAATTAACAATTCTGCTAATTGATGAAATATTGAAACTCCTATTTTAAATATTTATCCTTATACTGGTTCTGAGTTTCCAAATAGACGAACATGGAATAGTTTGGACAGAGGATATTGGGTTGAGTTTAAAAACGAGATTCCATTTGAAATTGAAAAGCAAGTAACTATTACGGTGTCTGGTTACGACAATTATAATTCTTTAGGTAATCGTTTTTTGATGAATAGGACATTCGTGTTTAATATTTCTGAAAATCCAAGTATCAATATTATTAATCCTATCAATGCTTCTGATAATCAAGACTATAACTTATCTGGCATTTATTTTTATGCTAAAGATTCTTGGGCATGAATTGATACAGGTAATGTATTTATTACCATACCAAGTATATATTCTGGTTCAGAATTATTATTAACTGGTTATACTTATTCATGATCTGAACTGGAATTTTATTTAATTAGCTGAAGTTCAGAAATAGGGGGTGCTAGTTCTTATGAGATAAAATTGATTCCTAAACGAAAATTACCATCCGATACGGAAATAGTAGTGACTTGAATGGTTTTAGATTTAGTGTGAAATACGGGATTTGGTAACTGGAGCTTTTCTACCAGACCAAGTTGTTTGGATTTGTGATGTTTTGATATTTTAAATATCAATTTTCTGTCTGGAAATTCTTTTATATCCAATCCACGATTGTTCTCATGAGAATATCTAATTGTTACATGATTAGCTTATAACACAAATTATCCATATTTTACATGAATTAATTCAGATATTTTAGTGTGTTGATTTGAATATGAATGAACGGTTTTAACATGAAATGTAAATATATATTCGGATACTTGAGTTTTGATAAATTGATACTTCTACACATGAAATGAATTGTATATTACTGGATTAAACTTTGTGTATAATAATTGAACAATTACAGTAATAGATTAATTAGCTTTAGTATTTATATTAAAAAATATATGAAACAAATTACATCCATTATGTTGTTTATATTGTGTTTTGTAGCTACTTCTTTGTGAGCTAATATTTCTGTTTCCCCTGAAAGTGGTCATTTTGGTAAAAATTGTATTATAGAATTTGATATTATTGTTGATACTAATTCTGAACAAATTTTATGAACAGATATGTATGTGGAAAGCTCAATGGAATATATAGATTTTGTCCCTTCAAAAGCTTTTAAATATTACTTACCACCTAAAGTAGAAAATAAAAATATTTACTTGTGAGCATTCTCAGAACCATGAAAAGAGCTTGTGTGAAGATCAAAGTTTGGTACTTTGTATCTGAAAAGCGACGATGTTGATCTGGATTGATATATAAATTTTGTTTTTATTTGAAAATGAGAAACATCTGATACAAATTTAAGTATAATTTGATGAGTAGATAAATTAAATGAAGTTGGAAATTGAGTTTATTATTTTGATTGAGATGCTTGTGAACATAGTGTAATGGATATAGAATGATCGTTCTCTTCTATTGATGGGGATAAGTATATAAAAGATATGATATCGTGATTCAATAGAAAGGCATTTTTTCAAAAATTTGTGTTATTGTGTTCTAAGTATTGATTAAATATTGTTTTATTTATTTTAATATTAGTATCATTATACTTTTATATTAGGAGTAAGAAATTATCAAGTAATGAAAAGATTAAAAAAGATAATTAATATTATATTATTTTTTTCGATTTTATATATATGTGTTGATGCACAATATTATTATTTTTCTGAACCCACAAATTCTAATTGATATCAACAAGGTTGTCAAGAGCAGTTGGAAGTCAGGTTCAATACTGATTGAAAAAAAACGGTATGATGAATTTTTCATTTAATTTTAGATGACTCTAAAATTAGTTATGTCACTTGATGATCTTTGTCTTCACTTTTGTTCAAGTGAAGTACTTTATGATTTCCTGACTGGGTCCCAACTTTCCCAAAACGGAAAGCATGATCCAATTATACTATACTTGAAACAGAGCGTTATAATGCATCAAATCCTACATCCACAGTCAATTGAAACAAGCCTTATGGGTATGTAATTTTTATACCGAAATATAGTTGATCTATATATACTGTAGATTTTGGTATGTCTTATATTTCATGATATACTTGGACAACTGAAACAACTTTAAGTTATGATTGAGTTGATATTATAAATCCATCACAACAAGTTTTATATTTAACATGAACTATTGATGTTCAACAAAAACCTTGTGTAAATGATTCTAGTGGTCCTAGTATTGTAGATAATATTTACACAAATTGAGCTACTAAAATATCCAATAGTTGATTAAATATCTCATTGTTCGACTCGAATGGACAATGACAAGTACCTTTTGTTTGGAAAAATTGAGAGCGAACTTGAAACATTTGGTCTATTAATAACCAGTATTGAATTGATACGGGAACTATAAATATACAAGTTTCATGAAACAACCACTTTGTTAACTTAAATCACACTAATTTTGATGTTGAACCATTGATTTTTAAAACTTGGCAAGATTTAGATAGAGATTATACGATTACTTTAAATCATTTAGAACTTTTTGATTTTTGAATAGAGAAGCAAATTTATATTACATATTTTGCTAAAGACCGTGTATGAAATACAACAGAAACCTCAATCAGCTTTAATAAACCGAAAGAACCACGATTAACTCAAGTTTCACCTAGTAATGGTCAATCTCATATTACATATGATGCAAATATTTCCTTTAATATGCATGATGATCGAGCATGAGTAGACTCTGGATCTATTGTTGTTATATTTAGTTGAATATGAAACGCATTTTATGCAGAATATTATTCTGGTGACTTGAGCTTTGAAGCGATTTCATGAGATGCAAATATTGATGATTATAAAATTGTTCTTCAGTCGCATTTAGAATTTCCTACAAATTCTGATATATCTATGATTATATATTGATATGATTTAGCTTGAAATTGAGGACAACTTTATAATTGACTGTTTTTAACTAAGCCTAGTTGTTCAGATTTGTGATGTTGTGATGTAGTAAAAATTAAAACATGATATGAATTAGGTTTTATATATTATCCAAATAGTGTACTTTATGTTTCTGGTTGAATAAATCCTTATTTTTATTTGGATTGAAATACATGATATATTAATTGTAACCTACAAAACAGTTATCTATCATTATATAAGTGAAATTGAGAAGATTTGACGGGGACTCTCGTTTGACTATCTAATTTCCATGAACTAAATATTATGTGAAATAATATAAGGGCTAGGCTGTCTTGAAATACTTTGTTTTTAGAGAAGATAGTCACAACATGATATGTTTGAAATAACTGACATGGTTGAGCTTGATGATCTACTATAGTTAAAGATAATTGTTGTGTAAACTGATGATTGCCATGATGAAATGAATTATGTGAAGACCATTCTGATAGCTATTATGATTGAACTTGTGAATGATGATATCATTGAAGTGCTGATATTTGCGGTGTCAATCAATCTAATCATCCTGATGAGTTAAAAATAGCATATCTATATGCATATAATTATGGAATCACAACATTGTGTCCTATTCGAGAGTCTATGTTAGATGGCTATTTATATAGGAACCATTTTGCAAAAATGATATCAGAGTATGCGGTAAATGTGGTGTGAAAAACTCCAAATATATGAAAAGAATGATGTGATAGTTTCCAAGATATAGAAGATGATACAGAAGAGTTAAAATATTTTATGAAAACGGCATGTGAATTGGATTTAATGTGATTGCGTGCTGATTGAAAAACACCAAAAAATAAATTTGATCCTCATGATATAGTCACAAGAGCTGAATTTGGGACAGTGTTTTCTAGATTGTTGTTTGGTGATAAATATAATGTACAAGATGAATCCTTGGTATATAAAGAAGAATGATATTGGTATAGAGATCATCTAGCTTGATTAAAATCTCATTGAATTATGACAAAAATAGATTGAGATCGACCTAAATATCAAGAGAGAAGATGACGAGTGATGTTAATGATGCTGAGAGCCGATAATTTTTGAGTGTTTGCTGGAAAGGTACCAGCATTGATATGAATAAAGTCATTATTTGAATAAAATAATAAAAAACCAGATTTTCTTATAAAACAAAAAGCCACGAGGAAGTCCTCATAGCTTTTTGAAATACCTTCTAGTGCTTTTCTACGGAATACAAAGTTTTTCCAATTCTTACTAACAATTGACTCTCAGACCAAACGTAGTCATCATAGGGTCCTTCATAAATCAGTTCTGGTTTTTTATCCTTTCTTACTGTAAAGAACTG
>JGI24710J26742_10003463_pt1 | contig 13362 bp, 11 predicted proteins | sample BioPla2DNA2_FD_26742 | JGI IMG/M metagenome (IMG submission 26742) | reverse complement strand
GTAACATATCCCTCTGCCATTTCAAGATAACGGGGACCCTTAGCTAGAGTTCCATACATGGTACCAATCTGGCTACGAAGACCTTTACCCAAATCCTCAAGGCCTGCACCAATAGGAAGACCACCCTCTGAGAATGCACTTTGAGTACGGCCATAAACTATCTGTAAGAAAAGCTCTCTCATTGCTGTATTTATAGCATCACATACCAGATCAGTATTTAATGCTTCAAGGATTGTCTTTCCAGGTAGTATTTCAGATGCCATAGCTGCTGAATGAGTCATACCAGAGCAGCCTATTGTCTCTATCAATGCCTCCTGAATGATACCTTCCTTAACATTTAAAGTTAGCTTACAAGTACCCTGCTGAGGTGCACACCAACCTACACCGTGAGTAAAACCAGAGATATCAGTTACTTCTTTAGCCTTAACCCATTTCGCTTCTTCAGGAATAGGTGCTGCCCCATGATTAACACCCTGGGCAACCGGACACATCATTTTAACTTCATGTGAATAAATCATGTTGTTGAAACTCCTTTCAATTTACATAATGTAGCATATTACTATGCTTGTTTACCTTAATTACGCCGTGGATATTTACCACGGCACAATATTTTATCCTATAGAAATGTTAATCCAATCCTATAAGACAAATTTCAATATTTAATTGTTATATACTTAACATATTTTCGCATAAATTAAACTATAAGTCCAGTAGTAAATTTAATAATCCCAGTAAAGATGGATCAATCTATACGTCTGGATACTATTTCTCCCGCTTTCTTGTAAATACTTCCTGCTGCTATAACCCCTCTCACCATAGATAAGGGATAAATACTTACATTCCTGCCGACAACAACACCTGGATTTAATACGGTATTACAACCAACCTCTACATTATCTCCCAGTATAGCTCCGAATTTCTTTAGTCCAGTTTCTATCCTATCCTCGCCATAGTTTACCTTGACTAAGCTTTTATCTGATTTTACATTGGATGTTATGCATCCAGCTCCCATGTGTGAGCGGTATCCTAGTATTGAATCTCCCACATAATTAAAATGAGGCACCTGAACCTTATTAAACAATATAGAATTTTTCAGCTCGGTTGAATTACCAACAACAGCTCCCTCACCGACAATAGCACTCCCTCTTATAAAAGCACAATGTCTGATTTCAGCATTCTTTCCAATTATAGCAGGGCCACTTATAGACGCAGTAGCCGCTACTTTAGCGGATTTTGCAATCCATATATCCTCCCCTAGCTTATCATACTCTTCTTCAGGCAGTTCCTGTCCAATTCTTAGGATTTCTTTAGCTATCTGCCCTAATACCTCCCATGGATATGTACATTGTTCAAACAACCGGGAAGCAATAGTCTCATTCAAATCAAGTAGTTCTGATATTTTCAACTGTTGATACATCTTACTCCTCCTTATAAATGCTACCAGACACCATCAGAAAATGTTCAAATTCTAATGTTCTTTGTTATACTGCTTAGCACCACTAAGATACTGAGGTGGATTGCTTATATCTACCTAGCATGCTTGCTGCATCCTCATCAAGAATAACAGTAGCTTTTCCTTTATGTAGCTGAATAGCAGATGCGGTTACCTGATTTGTTACTGGTCCCTCCAGCGCATCAGCCACAATTTTGGCCTTCTTAGACCCATTTGCCAGCATAAGTACACTTCTAGAATCTAGTATGGTTCCAATTCCCATAGTTATGGCATAGTGGGGCATCTCATCCCTGGAGAAGCCTGCCTTCTTATAAAATGCTTCATAATTATCATCCAGAGTCTCCTTGCTAAGCTTTTCAACTCTTGTTCTGGAATCAAGGGAAGCACCGGGTTCATTAAAAGCCCAATGTCCATCTCCACCTATTCCAAGAATTTGCAGGTCAATTCCACCCACTTCTTTTATGGTCTCTTCATATGCCATGCAAAATTCATCAGGGTTACTTGTCAATCCATCGGGTATATGTATGTTTTCATCTTTTATATTTATGTATTTGAAAAGCTCTTCATACATAAATCTTTGGTAACTCTGATCCAAGGCATATGGCTTTGATAAATCCATACCTAATCCATAGTATTCATCTAGGTTAAAGGTAATTACATTGGAAAAGTCCAAGCCTTCATTATGCATACGTATTAGCTCGCGGTAGGTCCCAATAGGCGTTCTTCCTGTTGCAAAGCCAATAACACAATTGGGCTTTTTATTTATAAGTGTAGCTATGTACTCCGCAGCACATTTGCTCATTTGCTCATAATCTTTTTTTACTATTATATCCATAGTCCCCTCCTAAGAATATGATTTTAGATTTCATCATAGGCGTAATAATATCACATTATACTTTCCTTGTCATTAAAAAATACTTTCCATTATGTATTTTCTGTATATTCTATTTGTAGTAAGAGGACACATTCCTGAAATTATTTATCAGATACATCCGATTATCCTTTGCCTTAACACCATTTACCATGCGCCTTACAAAGCCTTCAAGCTTATCCATATACTCATCATTAGTAATACTTCCTTCCTCTACATAGGCAAGGCCCTTTTCCCAGCTTGCAGTAAGCTCAGCATTAAGCAGGGACTTAATTGATGCATTAACTACTTCATATACCAATTCACCTAAAAGCGCAGGAGTTATTATCTGAGTCTTTTTATTCAGCTCCAGATAAGATATCTTGACAAGCTTATTTAGTATCTCTGCTCTGGTAGCACTGGTTCCTATTCCGCTTCCTTTTATCTGAGCGCGAAGTTCCTCATCCTCTATTAGCTGTCCAGCATTCTCCATAGCAAGAATCAATGTTCCCGAGCTATATCTTTTAGGTGGTGATGTCTCACCTTCCTTAATGGATAGTCCATTCACAGCTAGCTTCATTCCTTTTTTTAATCTCATTACCGCCTCAATAAATTTCTGGTCTCCTGTATCATCCTCCTGGTCATCCTCTAGCTCAGCATGGGTCTGTTTCTTGTCCTGCTTGCTACTGTTACTCTGTTTATCTTTGGACTTAGAAGGATTTCCTGCCACTTCAAAATAACCCTCCTGCTCCAATATACGAAATGTTGAGAAAAAGAATTCCTCTTCTACCTGTACTGTAATATTAATCCTGCGATATACTGCGGCCGGATAGAATATACTCAGAAAACGTCTAGCAATGATTTCATATACCCTTTGGGCAGTTGCTGATACGCTATTTAGCGCATTAATACCTTGCCCAGTGGGAATAATGGCATAATGGTCAGTAATTTTACTGTCATTGACATACCTTGTTTTCTCTAAGCCCTTGAAAGCTTGCGTATCCAGTATCTTATCAGCGAATACATTTAGCTTTGAATAGTTCTTTAGCCCTCTAATATTCTTATCTATTTCCTTGGCAACTGCTGTGGATAAAACTCTGGCATCGGTTCTTGGATATGTTACAAGCTTTTTCTCATATAGTTCCTGGACTATCTTTAAGGTCTGGTCAGGGCTTATCTTATACAACCTGGAGCAATCATTTTGAAGTTCTGCTAGGTTATATAGTAAGGGAGGGTTCTTATTCTCTTTCTTCTTCTCCATCTGTGTAATAAGGCCTTGTAGCTCATAATCTGATGTATTACTAGTCCAGCTACCATCCTCATTATAACTTGGTCGCTCCTTAGCTAGTTGATTAATTAGTTTAAGGGCTGATTCTCTTTTAAGAAATCCATTCTCCTTATAAAGCAGGGGAGAATTGTAATAGGCTGAGCCCTCCACTGCTTTGAACTCACCAGTAAGCTCACCGGTATAACCCTCACTATTTAACCCAAAGGTTGAGATAACACGGTAAAATGGAGTCTTCACAAAGCTTCTTATTTCCCTTTCTCTTCTAACAACCATTCCCAATACACAGGTCATAACTCTTCCGACTGATATTGCAGACCATTTTTTACTTGCTAAGAAATCTTGAACTGATCGGCCGTATTTTAGGGTTAATATTCTAGAAAAATTTATTCCCATCAAATAATCTTCCTTAGCACGAAGATAGGCTGCATTAGACAAGTTATCATATGCACTCAGAGGTTTAGCCTCCTTGATCCCTCTAAGTATCTCCTCCTCTGTCTGCGAGTCAATCCACACTCTTTTCTTAACCTTGGTATTGGGCACCCTTGCCAGCTGGTCTACTAAGCGATATATGTATTCTCCTTCCCGTCCCGAGTCTGTACAGACATATATGGTAGTGACATCCTCACGGTTAAGAAGTCCTTTAACTATCTGAAATTGCTTCTTAACACTAGGAATTACTTCATATTTAAATTCCTTTGGAAGAAAGGGTAGTGGCTCCATTCTCCATTGTTTATATGCAGGATCATATGCCTCAGGATAGCTCATAGTAACTAAATGCCCTACACACCAAGTAACTATACTATCGCTAGATTCAATAAAACCATCCTGTCTTTTACCAGATATTTTTAAAGCCCTGGCAAATTCCAATGCCACGCTTGGTTTTTCTGTTATATATAAGCTTATAGCCATTACTTACCAACTTTCCTGTTCTTATTTATTTCTAAGCATATATATAGATTCAGTATATTGAGCCTATACACATATTGCGGATAGTAATAGTATATCGTAAATTTGCGAATGCGACAAATAATTCTTATAACATTATTTACATTATAATTTGTTTAGAAGATAGCCTCTTATTAGTAACATTTATATTGAATACTGCTTAAATATCATATACAATAAATGTAGTAATGAAAACCACTAAGAGTATTACTATATCATTATTTAGGAGGAAAATCCTCCGTTATTAACTGTATTACTATATCATTATTTAGGAGGATTGGGATGAGGCCTTATCAGATTTTTAGTGATTCCTCATGCGATTTACCGGATAATCTGCTAGAGGAACACCAAATAAAGCTAATACCCTTTTATGTGAGCTTCGATCAGGAGAGTTATTATAAGGACAATATTGATATCAGCAAAGATGAATTTTACGAAATAATAACTCAGAAGAAAATCTATGCAAAGACTTCTCTTCCTTCTGTTCAAGATTATATAGCCATGTTTAGACAGGCCCTTAAGGAGGGTAATGATATCCTTTGTCTATGCCTCACACAAAAATTTAGCGGTTCCTACAAATCAGCACTACAAGCAAAAAACATCTTAGAGGAACAATATCCCCAATCTGTAATATCTGTAATTGATAGTATTCAGGCCACCGCAGGACAGGGAATCCTCCTAATGCAAATAGCTGCCATGAAAGCAGCAGGACTTACACTGGAGGAGGTAACTCATAAAGCAAATATCTTAAAAACAACTGCTAGGATTATGTTCACAGTGAATACTCTTGATTATCTTGCTAAGGGTAGAAGAATTGGTAAAGTAATTTCTTTAGCAAGGAATATGCTAAACCTAAAGCCACTTATTCAGCTNAAGGAGGCAGAGCTAATCCCCTACTCCAATATTCGAGGAAGAAAAAAATCCTTGGATAAGGTCCTTGATATGGTAAAAGAGTATTTTCATGAGTCAAATGAGCAGCCTACAGATTATGATTTCTGTGTAGTCCATGCAACTACCAAAGAAGATGCCTATTATCTAAGAAATAGGCTGGAGGAATATCTTAATAGAAAGCTTACACTACCTATTTTTAAGATAGGTGCGACTATCGGAGCCTATACTGGTCCCGGGGCTATTGGAATATGTTTTGTAAAGAGATATACATGCATATACTAGTACTATTAAATCAATTTTAAGAAAGGGAGATGGATATGTCAAAATTTAACTGCTGCGAACCTAAGGTAAAAGGCGGATCCAGTGTAAACATATCAGTGGATGTAACCAAAATAGTTAAGTATGTATGCTTAGCGGGAATAGTTATTGTAGGAATTATATTTGGAGCCAAATGCTATCAGAAGATGATAAATCAAGGGATTGATATGATTGACTGACAAAGAACAATAACTATATTATCCTATAAGTCTACCAAAAAAAGAGACTATACCATTTGAACCACCAGTAGTAAGCCTTAGAAGCTTACCTGCTGGGGCTGGTTCATGGGTTAGTCTCTTGTCTCTTTTATCTGTATATATCTATTTCTTTACTAATATAATGGATATTTATCAGTCAGGCCTTTCACCATCTTTACAGCCTTATCCTTATTAGCCTTAGCATCCTTGATAAGAAGGTAAATCGCTTCAGCAATAACATCCATATCCTCAGCACCAAATCCTCTACTGGTCACAGCAGCGGTTCCAAGACGAATTCCGCTGGTCACAAATGGCGAAGCAGGGTCATTGGGTACTGTATTCTTGTTACAAGTGATATTGGCCTCCTCTAGAAGCTTCTCTGCCTTCTTACCGGTTACACCCATGTTCTGAAGATCAACAAGCATCAAATGATTGTCAGTTCCCCCTGAAACTAGATTGAAGCCTCTATTAATTAATCCAGCCGCGAGAGCCTGTGCATTCTCAACTACTTTTTTAGCATAATCTTTAAAGTCAGGCTGTAGCGCTTCTTTAAAGCAGACAGCTTTAGCAGCAATAACATGCATTAAGGGACCCCCTTGAATTCCAGGAAAAACAGCCTTATTAAGCTTATACTTATCTGCAAACTCTGCACTGGAAAGAATCATGCCACCTCTGGGTCCTCTTAAGGTTTTATGGGTTGTAGTGGTGGTCACATGAGCATAGGGTATAGGACTTTCATGATAACCAGCAGCCACAAGACCGGCAATATGAGCCATGTCTACCATAAGTAAGGCTCCTACTTCATCGGCCACTTCCCTAAACTTTTTAAAATCGATGCTTCTTGCATAAGCACTTGCTCCAGCTACAATCAATTTAGGCTTGCTTTCATGTGCAATCCTTCTAACTTCATCATAATCTATATAACCGCTGTCATCTACACCGTAAGGAACTATCTTATAGTAACTACCACTCATGTTTACAGGGCTTCCATGGGTTAAATGTCCTCCATGGTTAAGATTCATTCCCATAATTGTATCACCAGGCTTAAGTAAGGCAAAATATACCGCCATATTTGCCTGTGCACCGGAATGGGGCTGAACATTGGCATAGGAACAACCAAAAAGATCTTTTGCCCTATCTATAGCCAAATTTTCAGCTATATCTACAAATTCACATCCTCCATAATATCTTTTTCCTGGATATCCTTCAGCATACTTATTGGTTAATTGACTTCCCATAGCTGCCATGACCGCTTTACTTACGAAATTCTCTGAAGCAATAAGCTCAATATGATCTCTTTGCCTGCCTATCTCTAGGGTTATTGCATCAGCAATCTCTGGATCAAACGATTTCACATCATCAAATGAATACATTCTTATCATCCTTTCCGGTTAAATTCGTATGATAGCTTCTACTATAGCTTGGTACAAGCTGTTTGGTAAAAGTATACCATATAGGACAACTCTTTAAAAGTAAAAACACTAATATATATATCATGTATTCATTACTTTATCTAATAATTATACCTGTAAAATTTTATAATTGACATAGAAGGATAGCCATTACCATCCCCCTTTATCATTTATGGAAAGGATTGCTAATAAGGGCTAATCATCTACTCAGATAAGTAAATATTAATCCGATCAATAATACGCAATGCTGTATCCTCTATGGATAGACTGTCATTTAGGAATTCTCTTAGTTCATCCTTTATAAATGCTAAAAGTGGTTCATTCTTAACGATTCTATTGGATATCCCGGCATACTTGTCAGCTAATTCTTTCTTCTGGTCCTTATTCATGGGTTCAAAATAATGTATTTCTTCGCTTCCATCTTCCCTTCTTATCCCGACAGCAGCGCCATAATCACCTGTTTCTTTCTGAATACATAATTCCATTGCTTTTTTGTTCACTGGAAAACCATCAAAAAAATCCTCCTTTTGTACCTCCTCTGATATTACCAGAGAAACAAATTCCTTAGAAAGTTCTTTTCTATCACTGGCTTGATTTACAGCCAATTCACAGACTGGTATAAAGGAGTTTTCAAATACAATATAGTTTCCCTTCACCAAATCAACCATGCCTATTGGTATCATCGCATGACTAAATCCCATTGGATGGGAGAAGGCCAGTTCAATTTCATTAGCAATATTTATCTCACTGTTTATGTATTTTTCATCACCTATATATTGATCAACTAGACCGATACTATCTCCAATAGTTTTCAATAAGTCCAGCTGGAAGGTTAACTTATTATTACTGACTGTTCTATCCTCATTAAGTATTTTATTTATAATGTAAGGAGCAAACTCATTAATAAAATCTTCATATGTCATTTTACCGAATACAGTCCTATCTCGGGCCTTTTCTAAATACTCTGATAAATCCTCCATCCTAGATAGCTTATCTGCATCGGAAGATCTGGTGCATATAAGATTAGGTATAATGCGGGTTGGAAGATAGTATATTTTATCATTTGTGTTATAGTTGCTCATGATATCAGTATATAACTGATCCTTATCAATCATAGGCTGAATTATATCACTTATATCTAGAAGGTGCCCTTTCGCAATATAGGAATCTATTGGAAGATCATCTAGTACTAATATGTCAGGGCCATTACCAGCCAAAAGCTCTGTGTTAAGTGCCCTCACATAATCATCTATAATAGCCTGGTCTGCCTCTAAATATTCCTCATCAGTGATGATAATATTAAAGTTGACTTTTATATCTGGATGTGTTTGACGAAATACTGCTGCAGCCTGTCTTAGGGTGGGATTATCTTTTATTGAGTATATATTTAACTCATTTGAAGGTACAGCATTAGCAGAATCATCATAGGAGTACTTCATAAAGGAATAGCCATTTTGAGAGATGTAGAGGATATAATAATTGGAATTGGCTGCTGATACAAAGCCAACCATATACATCGTCTTCATGGTTAGGGATGTCATATCTCCGTCCACTATAGTCTGCCATGTAGAAGTCCCTTCCTCTAAAATATGAATACCAGCTTGATCACACAAAGCCAATTCCTTCTTATCATTCATATCGAAATATGTTTCTGTGTTTTGGCTAAACTCGTATTGATAAGGATATGTAAGCTTACTATAATCATTTGTATCATAAATGTCTATCCCCTCAAACTGTCCACTGTCATTAGTTTTTCCAAGAATAATCTTATCTTCCTTAGTGCTTAATATGAACTCTGTATAGTTATTGCCACTTTCTAAGGAAAAGATTAAAATCTGTACATAGCCGTGTTACCATAAAGACCATACGATCTATCGGATATCAACTGGAGGAATAAATATGTTTAGCAAGCTCAAGAGGCGTTTGGTACTTTTATATGGCATTACCTCTAGTCTTATTATTACCATAATTATAATTGGCGTATATCTAATAAATCATAAGCAGGCTGGTGAACAAAGCCAAATTCTCTTTCAAAAAAATGTTGAACAAATCTCTGAAAGACTTCGAACAGAGGATGTAATCAATAATTCCTGGCTGGTTAAAATGCAGGAGGATAACCGTTTATTTGTACATATAGAGAATAATGGGATAAAACTCACCAAATACAGCCAACTAAGGACTCTAGTCAATTCTGAAGGGTTAATTAATGAGGTCAAGCAACATTCTCTTGAAGTAGGTATTAATCTAGATAGAAGACCTCTATACTCTACCCCCAGTAAGACACCAGTATTTACTCTAAGTTCTATGGGAGGAAAAGCTCATTATGGTATGGCAGTTAATATCCCGAAGAGTACAGGCTGGTTGAGCCTAATCGTTATAGGCTATGACAATCTGGTAACTGGTATCTTTCATAGCCAGATAATTTTCTATATCATAATAAACTTTATCGGTATAGCCGCCTTGTTTTTGCTCAGCTCTCTATACATTGGTAATATACTTAAACCATTAGAAGAAGGCCATAAAAGACAAGTTGCCTTCGTAGCAGCTGCTTCCCATGAGTTAAGAACCCCTCTAACTGTAATGAAAGCCGGCATATCATCTATGAGGGAGGATGCTTCGAAAGCAAAGATCTTCCTTCCCTATATTGAAGAGGAATGCGACAGAATGACAAGGTTAATCAGTGATATGCTCTTATTAGCCTCCTCTGATGCTAAGACCTGGACTCTTGAAAAAGAACCTGTTGAAATTGATACTATTCTCATAGAAACCTATGACATGTTCTGCTCCTGTTACAATAGCAAAAATTATCGCTTAACTCTTCAGTTACCAGAGGAAGAGCTTCCTATAATCTTTGGTGACATAGAACGAATAAAGCAGATATTTGCTATATTAATAGATAATGCCATGAGCCATACTCCTATGGAAGGAGTCATTGCACTCAGGGCATTTAATCAAAAGGATTATGTTATTGTAGAGGTCGAGGATCATGGACCAGGTATCAATGATGAAGATAAAAAGCTTGTGTTTGAAAGGTTCTATAAAAAAGACCAATCTAGAAATAATAAAAATAATTTTGGCTTGGGACTAAGCATAGCAAAGGAATTAGCAGAGCTTCATGGGGGAAATATTACTATTAAGGATACCCCTGGANNTCGGTGCTACTTTTATGCTACGGCTTCCCTTACACTAAAATAACGAACTATAAATATTCCGGTCCGAATCCCATAGGCAATAGCTCCTCTAGGAAATAGACAAGATAATCTTCCTCGGATTTTGCTACTATCACTAGAAATCTATGAGGATTTACAAACTCTCTTATTACCTGCCGACATACCCCGCAGGGTGGACAATAATCTGTTATAACCCCATCCTTTCCTCCTACGATGGCAATCGCAGCAAAATCCTTCTCACCTTCACTTATTGCTTTAAAAAATGAGGTTCTTTCACCGCAATTTGTAGGTGATAATGAGGCACTCTCAATATTACATCCGGTATATATCTTCTGTTTAGCCGTCAACAATGCTGTACCCACCTTGAAATTGGAGTATGGTGCGTAGGCATGCTCCATGGCTAATATAGCTTCTCTTATTAAATTCTTAATAAGAGATCGGCTAACCAGCTCACTCTTTGCTAACAGCTCTCCCTTCTCCTGACGAATCAAACTGTGCATTTGTTCATGCTCTTGTTTCATCCCAATCCTCCTAAATATAATAAATATATTCACATTATCAACGGAGGATTTCTCCTCCTAAATATAATAAATATATTCACATTATCAACGGAGGATTTCTCCTCCCTCTGACTCTAGTATCCCTCTGCCTCTTGATTCTTAGCCAGCTTAACTATTCTACTGGTACCAAGCCTTTCAGCACCTAGTTTAATAAATTGCTCTGCATCATCAAAGGAGGCAATACCTCCCGCTGCCTTTATTTTAACATTCTCGCCTACATGCTTAGCAAACAAGGCTACATCCTCAAAGGTTGCCCCTGCCTTAGAAAAGCCTGTGGAGGTCTTTATAAAGTCGGCTCCTGCCTCTGTTACCACTTCACACATCCTGATTTTTTCATCATCAGTTAATAGGCAGGTCTCTATAATAACTTTAAGAATTTTTTCACCACATGCTTCTTTGATAAGTTTTATTTCATCTAATACTTTAGAACATTCTCTGTCCTTTACTAGACCAATATTAATAACCATGTCAATCTCATCAGCACCATTTTTTATAGCATCCTTAGCTTCAAATACTTTTGTCTCTGTAGTCTGATAGCCATTGGGAAAGCCAATTACTGTGCAGACTGCCACCTGGTCCTTTACATATTCCTTGACTCTTTTCACATAGGATGGTGGTATACATACGGATGCCACTCCATAGCTAATAGCATCATCACATATCTCTTTTATCTCATCCCAGGACGCTGTCTGTGTAAGTAAGGTATGGTCTACCTTGCCAAATATCTCTTTTCTATCCATTTCTAAAATCACCTTTCTCTATTGTCTATTATGCCAGCTCTAATGCAATTTCCATCATATCACGGAAGGTGTTTTGTCTATCCTCTGCTGATAAAGCTTCCCCAGTAAAGACATGGTCTGAAATGGTAAGTATGCATAAAGCCTTCTTACCAGCCCTAGCTGCATTCATATATAAGGCCGCCGCTTCCATCTCCACGCATAAGACATTCATTTTCTTCCATAGTGAATTTGCTTCGGAATTGTCATCGTAGAAGGTGTCAGAAGATAAGATATTACCTACTACAGTTTTTATATTAAGCTTTTCTGCTGTCTCCACGGCTTTACGAAGGAGTCCAAAATCTGCAATTGGGGCAAATGTTCCCGGTAGTTTATATTGGTCGGCAAACCTGGAGTTGGTTGACGCTCCCATGCCTATAACTATATCCCTAAGCTTTATATCGTCAGCTATTCCACCAGCTGATCCAATTCTAATAATATTATCCACATCATAAAAGTTATATAGCTCATAGGAGTATATACCAATAGATGGTATCCCCATGCCACTTCCCATTACTGAAATCTTTTTTCCTTTATAGGTTCCTGTGAAACCTAGCATATTTCTAACTGTGTTAAAGGTCACTGGATTCTCCAAATAATTATCTGCTATGAATTTAGCCCTTAAGGGATCTCCAGGCATCAAAACGGTCTTAGCTATATCACCAGCCTTTGCTCCAATATGGGGTGTTGGTATATTCATATTCATTTCCTCCTTCTGATAGTTACTCAAGTATTTTTAGTATATACAAAAGCTCATAAACTTAATAATATAAGTAATTTTAACATCTATTCATTTAAAAGGCAATTCTCTATGACTATGATAAAATAATAATTTTGTATATCTAGCATTAGAAGTNACTACATTGATTTTTTTATCGATGATGATATAATCTACAATATTAAATGTTTTTTAATCANACGACTTACATAGCTAAGCAAAAATTGGAGATGAAGATAATGAAGAAGTTTTTCACGGTTAGTGGTATGATAAAGCCTAATCAAAGATTAGGAGACTTGCCCACGACAAAGACCATATATACCAACTTTATTAAGATGGCATGGCCATCAGCACTTGAAGCACTTCTAGTAGGCCTTGTAAGTGCAGTTGATACTATGATGGTTGGAGGTCTTGGTAAGCATGCCATTGCAGCGGTAGGTATAACAAATCAGCCCAGATTTATACTGCTTGCTATGATCTTTTCACTCAATGTCGGAATCACAGCTGTGACCGCAAGAAGAAAGGGACAGGAGGATCAGACAGGTGCTAATAATACCTTAAGAGCAGGTATTTTACTTGCATCAATAATCTCTTTGGTTATGGCTACCTTAGGATATATATTTGCCAAGCCAATTCTTTTATTTGCAGGAGCAGAAGATTCATATATTAATGAAGCTATGACATATCTTAGAATTCTTATGTTTAGCATCCCCTTTCAATCCCTTAACCTTACTATAAATGCCGCTCAAAGAGGATGTGGAAAAACAAAAATATCTATGTGGAC
>JGI24710J26742_10003461_pt1 | contig 13369 bp, 5 predicted proteins | sample BioPla2DNA2_FD_26742 | JGI IMG/M metagenome (IMG submission 26742) | reverse complement strand
ATCCAGTACAGTTTTGCGCTTGATAACGTGTCACCTTTGATACATACCCATTCTCAGAAGTCACTTTTCTTTCACCTTTATTGGTCATATGCTGTCCCATCTAAGGGGGGTAAAACGAATTTGTAATATTCCCTTAGCTAGCTACACCCAAAACTAAAGAATTCCAATCAGAATTGTTGTTGTTGTCCTGTTGGAATGTGGGAAACTCGGGAGATACAATTGTGGAATCTCCTCATATGGCTTCTTGTGCAAATACCGCAGAAGCCGAGAGTACACAACACACTGTGAAAACTAGTTTCTTCATATTTTCTGGATTTGTTTCTACTTATTCTCTTTTTAAAGTTATGAAAATACACAAATTTGTCCATTAAGGCAGTTATAATGTAAACAGAAGCGACTTCACCCCTTGAGGGATGAAGTCGCAACCATAATCAGTTATTTGCTAATTGGTCTTCCGTTATGGTTTCAATAGCTGAATTGTATTCTCTGGCAGCAAAGCTACTTCTGTCTTTTCTACAACAGCTTCTTTCAATGACAATTGAGCAGTATGCTTAATATCCTGAGAAGAAGCAGCTATATGGATTAAATAGTCACCAGCTTCAGCAATCCAAATATTCCTACTGCTATCAAAGGATGCAAGATCCTTTTTAACAATTTTGAATGTCAATGTCTCGGCTTCACCTGGCTTCAGCTGTGCAGTCTTACTAAAGGCCTTAAGTTCTTTAGCAGGTTTATGCAAATTACTTTGAGGTGCAGAAACATAGACCTGAACAACTTCCTTACCTGAAAATTCACCATTGTTACTTACTTGCACTGTCACTTCAACAGTATCACCGGTGTCTTTAACTACAGGAGCTCCATACTCAAAACTGGTGTATGACAGACCATATCCAAAGGGGTATGAGACAGGCTGATGGAAGGTATCAAAGTACCTGTAACCCACATATATATCCTCCTCATATACTGTGTAGTCAACATTTCTTACAGGATTACCGTCATCATTACGGCCCTCCATAAATGAATTGCCTACAACTTTAACCACTTCAGGATCCCATGGAAAGTTAATGGAAGAAGGTATATCCATATAATCGATGGGGAAAGTCATCGTAAGCTTTCCAGATGGACTAACTACACCTTTGAGGATATCTGCAACAGAGTTTCCTCCCTCCTGACCGGGTTGCCATGCAACCAAAATTGCATCAGGAAGAGCTTTCCAGGATGCTGTCTCAACAACACCACCAATATTCAGTACAACCACGGTCCTCTTACCTGCAGCACGAAATGCTTTGCTAACTACCTCAATAAGCTTCTTCTCATCGTCTGTCAAATAGAAGTCGCCTTCCAGTCTTCGGTCAGCAAATTCACCAGAAGTTCTTCCTATGGTTACAACAGCAACATCAGCCTCTCTGGCTTCCCTTGCTATAGTTACACTTGCAGGAAGCTTTTCTGAAGGTCTTGTTTTGGGAAAGAACATAGTTGAAGGATCTGGGTTCTGTTTTTCATACTCAGCAGATATATAGGCTTCATACTCAGACTTCAGTTCTTCATTTACATTATATCCGACATTTACCAAACCTTCCGCCAAAGACACTGAATATGCCTCATTGACATCACCACTACCTGTTCCTCCAATTTCAAAGTCGTAAGATGCTATACCAAACAAAGCTATATTCTTTGCCTTGTCACCAAGAGGAAGGGTATAGTTCTCATTCTTCAGAAGAACCATACCTTCCGCAGCAGACTCACGTGTAACCAGTGCATGGCTCTTAAGATCAGGTTTGTTTGAGTATTCATATCCTTTAAAGACCGGGGATTTTAGTATCAGGTTAAGGATATTCTTCACATTACGGTTCAGATCATCTTCGCTGATCCGTCCTTCATTAATTGCAGCAATTATATCTTCATATTGCTTGGGCTCACCAGGCATCAGAAGGTCATTACCTGCAATTACCATAGCTGGAGCATCCTTTCCACCAAACCAGTCAGTCATAACCATGCCATCATATCCCCACTCGTTGCGCAGGATAGTAGTCAACAAGTCCTTACTTTCGGCAGTATAGGTGCCATTAATCTTGTTGTATGATGACATAATGGTCCAGGGAGCAGACTCCTTGACTGCAATCTCAAAGCCTTTGAGATATATTTCTCGCAAAGCCCTGGTTGTTACCCTGCTATCATTACCCATTCTGTTGGTCTCCTGGTTGTTGGCAGCAAAGTGTTTCAAGGATACCCCCACACCATTTGACTGAACACCGCGAGTGAAGGCAGCAGCCATCTTTCCGGTTAGCAGCGGATCCTCGGAGTAATATTCAAAATTACGACCGCACAATGGATTCCTATGGATGTTCATCCCGGGAGCCAAAAGCACATCAACTCCATATTCCAACACCTCATTTCCCATGGCAGTTCCTACCTGCTCAATAAGATTTGTGTTCCAGCTTGATGCAAGTGTTGTGGCAACAGGAAATGCTGTTGCGTAATAAGTGTTATCATCCCCTTTTCTAACGGGTGTTATCCTGAGACCTGCAGGTCCGTCTGCAAGAACTACTGCCGGGATGCCCAATCTGGGAATTGCATAGGTAGTACCTGCAGCTCCCGGGACTTTTTGTTCTGTCATTCCTACAACAGCTGACTCCCCGGAGAATCCGGCCATACCGGTGCCTACAAGTAATCTTACCTTTTCTTCCGTTGTCATTGCAGCAATAACCTTGTCCAAAGATGAAGTGCCCAACTGAGGGATCTTCTCTTCACAGGCTGTTAGTGCCATTGCAACAAGCAGGGATAAAGTGATTTTTGAATGCTTCATGGTACTTTGTTATTTAAACAACATTGGTGCAAACTCTGACAGATAAATCCTCCAGTTTCTCCAAATGTGTCCACCTTCAGATTCTCTATAAATATACTTAAATCCAATCTTATCCATCCTATTCATGCTCTCCAAAACTCCCTGATATAGAAAATCTGTTTTACCACAAGCAATCCAGTAAAGCTTGAAACCATTCTTTTGTTGTACCTTAAGTTTATTAACAAACTCATCAGCCATTTGCGAAGCATCCGGATTATTGTCTGTTGACAATAGAGCAGGAATTGGAGGAGCTGAGAAGATACCAACGTAATCAAATGTGTTGGTGTACTGAGCTGAGATGCTAGCTGAATGCATACCTCCCATAGAAAGACCTGCTACTGCACGGTATCCCTTTCCTTTCTTGACCCTGTAATTGCTTTCTACAAACTTGATAATGTCGCCAAAACTTTCTTCCATACTGGCAACAGCCTGACGAGGACCACCACCCATCATTGGAATGTATTCACGGCTCGATTCACCAGGAGCTGCAGCGTTTTGAGTATGGCCATTAGGCATTACAACGATCATAGGAACAGCCTTACCTTGAGCAATCAGGTTATCAAGAATCTGAGCTGCACGACCTAATGAGACCCATGCTTCTTCGTCACCTCCAGATCCGTGCAAAAGGTAGAAAACAGGATAGCTCTTGTTGCTACTTTCGTAACCCGGCGGAGTATAGATTGTGATCCTACGTTGTTCTTTTAGCGTCGGACTGTTATACCAGCGACGAGTTACTGATCCGTGTTTTACATCCTGAACCTTGTATAGATCACCCCGATCACCCGAGATGATAAAGTAATTTGTCACACTGGCTACATCACGTACCAAAGCAACATTTGAAGGGTCATGCATTCTTTGTCCATCAACAAGGAAGGTATAGCTGTATAATTCTGAAGTCAGTGGTTCAGGGGTTGTATATTCCCATACTCCACCTTCACCTTCTTTCAACTCTGCGACACCCGGACCTTCAAACTTTCCGAAAGGCGTGTCTATAAGTTGCGGAGCTATGAAGTCACCTGTTACTTCAACCTTCACCGCTTTGGGTGCCCTGATTCTGAATGTCACCGTGTTGTCCTCATGGATTTCAGGTGACAGGATTTGAGCCCCCCCCCACAAAGCCTGTTGTGAATAGGAAGTGACTGTTGCACACAGCCACAATACCAAAAACATCAATCTTTTCATCATCTCTTTAAATTTTACTTGTTAAGTGTATGTTAGGTGTGAATTGAAACTTTCATTTTACCATCCTTCATTCTGAACCATGTTGGGGTTCTGACGAAGTTCAGTTGCCGGAATCGGAAGGAGATAGTGCTTGGGTTTAAAGCCAAACCTGGAAGGGTCAGTATTATACACCTTATATTCCACTACAACATTATCAGGTTCTTCATCAGATGTAGCCTTGTTGACTAACATAGGTGTTACCGAGCCTTGATCTTTCAATAGGCTTTCAGCATCTTTCCACCTGATAATATCTTGATAACGTGTGTATTCAAAACAGAGCTCAAGCCTTTTCTCCAATTTGATGGCTTCCATAGTAGCAGCCTTGAATGGAAGTTCTGCCCTCTCGCGAACTTCATTTAGACAAGCATCAGCTTCAGACTGGTTGCCTGCCATTAGATTAGCTTCAGCTGCAAGAAGTAATACTTCTGCATATCTCATCCATCTGTAGTTATTGAAAGAGCACCAAAAAGTTATAGGAGCTTCCTCTGCCATAAATCTGCGCTTCCAGGTAAAAAGACCCTCGTTGATAATAGTCGTACCCTTTTTTAGTTTTACTCCAAGTTCTGTCATTTGATCATAGGTCTTCATAGTGTGATTGAGTCGGTAGCCATCAACACCTTCTTCCGCTACAAAAGCATCGTACAGCTTCTTTTGTGGAACATTGAACCCCCATCCTGCATCTTTGTATGTAGAGAATGTAGGGTTTGAAGCCTCAAGATTATCCATTCTCCAGTGGTTCATAACTTCAAAGAAGCTGAATTCATTATAAGGATTACTCAAGTCAAGTACCCTGACACTTTCAAGCATACTTTCAGAATTACCCTCAGCCTTGTAGGTCAGAATATCTTCATAAGGACCATCATATAATGCATATTTGCCGCTGCTACGTACTTCATTCAGCACTTCAGCAGCTTCCTCATACTTATTCTGCCACAGATATGCTTTACCTAACATGGTTTGGGCGACCTGTTTTGTAATTCTCCATGTAGTATTGTCATTTACATCAGACTTCTCAGCAAGATAGCCAGAGCTGATAGCTTCAGTAAGGTCTTTTTCCACAAGTGCCCAAAGTTCACTCTTTGGCGATTTGGATAATTGATACTCACTGGGAGCCAACTCATGATCAACAAGAGGAACTTCACCCCAGAGGGTGATCAGATCGAAATAGGCAAATGCCCTGAAAAACTTAGCCTCAGCAATAGCTCTATTTTTCACATCAGACTCTGGTGCAATGTGGCCTAAGATAACATTGGCTTTATAGATTATATTATAATAACTCTCCCATACACCTCTGATAAAGCTTTGATCAGAACCAAAGGAATACTCATTACATCCTTCGAGCTCAGCATTGTCATTACGTCCACCACCACCTGCCCAAACATCATCCGAAAGAGCATTCTTAAGCATCGCATAGTTGTAGTAAGAACCTTTCAGCTGAATATATAAAGCATTTGCAGCAGCATCAGCTTGTTCGTCAGTCTGATAATAGGATGAATAATCCAACACCCCCTTTTGCGGGATATCCAGCTTTTCTTCACATGATGACATAACCATGCAAACCAGCATCCCGGACAATATGTATTTATATCTGTTTTTCATTTCTCTGTGTTTTAGTTGTGATTATCAGAATGTGACAGAAAGACCCATTAACATCTTCTTGGAGTTGGGGTAGCTACCCTTGTCAACACCCAGTGCGTTACCAACACCAGTTACTTCCGGATCAAATCCCGGATAATCAGTAAATGTGAACCAGTCTTCAAGTGAGAAATATACTCTCAGGTTATCCAGACCTGTACGTGCAAGAATACTCTTTGGAATAGTGTATCCAAGTTGGAGCTGCTTTATTTTAAAGTATGAACCATCAAACACAGATCCTGATGAAGTCATATATTTTGCAAAATCTGTAGCATATGCCCTTGGTGTAGTACCATCAGGATTGCTGCTTGTCCAGCGATCTCTTGTAAAATAAGTAAGCTGGTTAAGATTATAGTCTACACGGTTCAGCCCACAATAAATATCGTTACCATAAGCTCCGGTACCGAATGCAATAAAGTCAAAGTTTTTCCATGCAGCAGTCAATGTAATACCATAGGTAAAATCTGCTATACCTTTACCGATTTCAGTTTTGTCATTATCAGTAATTACATTGTCACCGTCTATATCTTTAAACAAAGGTTCACCAGTTTCCTTATCTACTCCAGTAAACTTGTATCCATAGAAATACCAAGCTGGCTTTCCAACTTCAAAGCGCGTTATCGCACCATATGTTACCAGTGTTGCACCATCGATAGCAGCAAGGGATTCGTGGATATAGGTGACTTCATTCTTAAGCGTTGCAATATTCCCACGGATTCCATAGTTAAAATAACCAATTTTGTCTTGCCATCCAAGCTCTACTTCTATACCCTTGTTAGTGATATTTCCTGCATTGACAGGAGAGAATGTATTACCGACAATAGTTGAAGCCTTAATACCTGTAACAATAAGGTCCTTGGTTTCCTTGTTGAAATAATCAGCTGAAAGAGACAGTCTGCTGTTCAACATGCGAACATCAACACCAATGTTGGTTTGCTCTGAAGTTTCCCATTTAAGCTGGTTATTACCTGTAGCAGTTGGGGCATAACCATTTATATAGTAAAAGTCTGTATTACTACCAACAGGTATATTTCCTGTAGATCCAATTGAAACATTCCACAGGTAGTTACCAAGAGAAGCAGTTGAACCGTTTTGACCCCAGCTTGCTCTAATTTTCAGAAATGACAACCAATCCCTTGCTCCGCTCATAAAGCCTTCTTCAGACAGCACCCAACCCAGAGACACTGCCGGGAAGTAACCCCAACGTTTCTCCTTAGGCAGCACTGAAAGGTCAGCAGCATCACCACGAAGTGAGAATTGAGCAAGATAACGACCCTCATATGAGTAGTTCAAACGTCCAAAATAAGCAAGCTTTCGTATGTAGTTTGGCTCACCTCCTGAAATATCCTTATTGGCATCCGCGGTTGCATAAGCAAAATAGAGGAACAAAGGATCATCCTGAAGGAATCCCAAATTCTCATCATCTCCTCTTTTATTACCGCTAACACCAAAAGTACGTGATTGACTATATGAAGAACCCAACATAAGAGTGAGGTCATGGACACCAAATGCTCTGTTATAGTTCATAAAGTTCTCCCATTGGTAGTAAGTAGGACTTGAGTCTGAAGCATTTACCTGTATATAATCCTGCTTGGCAGTACCATGATAGTAGTAATCATGACTTACACCATAGGATGATGAAGACGAGAGTCTGTAGCCCAGTCTTGATGTCAATGTCATTCCTTTGATCGGAGTCAGATTCAGATAAGTAGTACCATTAATGTTGAATCCTCTTGACTTAGTAAATGAGCGATCACGCATTGCAAGAGGATTCAAGGCCTCTGCATTACCCATAAATGGAGATACTCCATAAAGATTACCCTTACCATCACCAAGCATATTGGGGTTTTGAGCATAGATATCAGCCATAAACTGTGGCAGGGCATTTATAGGATACAAAGCCTTTGTCATAGGATCCATTTGAAGCACTGATAATAGCAGACTGCCATACTCATTTCCTTCTGCTACGGATTGAACCTTGTAGTGTTCAATCTGATTGTTTGATCCAATTTCCAACCAGGGCTTTATTTTCCTGTTTGCATTGACCATACCTGTAATACGATCATAGTAGTCATAGTCGCCAACTATCATGCCATCATTCTTGAGGCTTGACAGTGATAAATACATACCTCCATTCTCATTACCTCCTTCGAAAGTGATATTATGTCTGGTCATACTGCCGGTCTCAAATGCAACATCAGCCCAATTTGTGTCGGTTACGCCATCCCAGTACAAATCAAATGCACCTTCAGATATCTTACCACTTTCAATAAAGTACTCTTTATATTCCTTGGCATTCATCACCTCTGGAATATTTGCCAGTTTTTGTGAAGTGTGCTGTACACTATAAGTGATCTTTCCTTTACCTCCACCCTTTTTTGTAGTAATTAGGATAACACCATTACCGGCAGCAGCACCATAGATAGCAGCAGATGCTCCATCCTTAAGTACTTCCATAGACTCGATATCATTAGGATCGATACCACCTATGTCTGATGCTATTCTACCATCCACAACATATAGAGGGTCACTTGATCCGTTTGAACTGATACCTCTGATTCGTATTGATGGTGATGCACCCGGACGTGCACTGGCACTTAATACCTGTACACCGGCAGTTTTTCCTTGCAAAGCCTGCTCAGGACGAGTAATTGTTCTTGCTTCGATATCTTCCGACTTAACAGAAGATACTGCGCCTGTCAGGGAGCTTTTTCTTTGTACACCATAACCAACTACAATCAACTCCTCAAGAGATACAATCTCTTCCTCCAGTGTTACATTTAGAGTTTCAGAGTTTACAACATGCTCCTGGCTATTAAATCCAATGAATGAGAAAACAAGGGTTGCTCCTTGTTGTACAGTCAACTGGTAATAACCATCCAGATTTGTTACCGCACCATTGGTAGTTCCCTTCTCAACAACGCTTACTCCAAACATTGGTACTGATTGGTTGTCCACCACCCTGCCTTTTACCTCTATGGTCTGTGCCATTAAAGTAGACAAGGATCCTATCAGTATTAATACTGATAATAGATACTTTTTAAAATAGTAGTTCATCATAGCAGTTCGCTTAGGTTATTGTGATGTTTAATTATTTCTCACAATGCAAGTTTAGCTTGAAACTGCTACAGGCTTTTTCAGATATGTTCACATTTGTTGTCTATTTCGCTTATCTAACTGTTCTATTTGTTTAAATGTTTATACATTTGTTAATANTGGTATCATTATATATAAACATACTGTCTTCGCTATTGGGGAAATCACCATATAGTTCTAATTTTCGGTCCAAAACTCACGAATTCAGTTTAGGATGGAAGCAGGATTATACAGGAGATTTATTATTATACTCATCTTAGCAGTACTAACTGCAAGCTGTAGTGTTAGAGAAAGTGAACCGGACATTACTCCAAGTCATTATACCAGTAACGATATTTCCAATCAGCAGATAAACTCATTTGTTGAAGACAGTTTCGGGCATGTATGGATTGGTACATTCAGGGGCTTGAACAAGTTCAACGGATATGAATATCACCAATATTTCAATACTGACGATACAACAAGCATAAACGACAACCAGATAAGGGATATGCATTGTGATTTTAAAGGGCGACTCTGGATAGGAACTGTCAACGGCATCAGTATATATACAAATCAGGATGGTTTTCACCGCATACCAATAGAGAGTTCCAGTTATTATGTGCTGGAAATCTTCGAAAGTAGTGAAGGAAGAATATTTCTAAATACAGGATTTGACATTTGCGAATATGTCCCTGAAGAGGACATATTCAAAGCTGTTATACCCCAAGTCACCCTCAACGACTCATTCGCATTTGCATGTTTTATAGATAAAGATAACAAGCTTTGGGTTGTCAATTCCCCAATTGTCCGGTGTTATAACCTGACTACTATGGAACTGGTTCAATCATTTGACAGAAGCAATGCCCCTGTAAGTTATGCCTGGATGCGCGACAATGGAGAATTGTGGCTTGTTTCTGGGAGTGAATTGTCAATACTAAATACCCGTTCGCTTTCATTTAATAAATTGCCTGATGCTTTACAAAATGACGATAAGTTTACAGGAGCTGCAATAAACTACATACATCCTTATAATGATGATGCCCTGCTTATAAACACTTCACACGGCTTATTCTGCTTCAAATTTGCAGAAAATAAGGTTATACATGAAAGCGAGAATGGCTTTCCTTTTGATCCTCCAGCTTTCAAGATTACTTCGATGTTTACAGACTCTCAGAAAAACCTTTGGATTGGATCCTCAAATCAGGGTTTTGTCATAAGATATAATTCAAAACAACGGTTTAACGGAAATAATTTTCTGAGAAAGCAGCTTGAGAAGCAATCTGTCATTGCCTTGAAAAAGGGCAATGACGATAGATTATGGATTGCAACAGCGATGGATGAGCTTTACATGTACAATATCCAGTCTGGTGAAATAAATAGAATAGAGATTAACCATATACTCAATAATAGCAACTATACAAAGGGGCAAATGAAATCCCTGTTTTTGGACGATGAGAATCGCCTATGGTTGATAGCTAACAACAAGCTAATATGCTGCAAGTATAACTCGATCAATAACCTGTTAAATGTCGTCAAGATATATAGGATGTCAGGTCTGACACATGAAATGGCTCAGGACCGTAATGGTACTATCTGGGCAGGAAACAGCGATGAAAATATTTATGCCTTGCGCAAAGGAGCTGATGAATTTGAAAAGATTATGGTTTTTCCCAGATCTATTACTTTCACTTCACCTGTACTCAGACTTTCAACAGGTGAAATTATGATAGCTGCCTTCCCTCATAGCCCCATGATTATTGATCCGGACACCTGGGAGATTACAGAAGTCGATGTATCACCCATGATCAAAAGGTCCCAGTTTATTCCAATTTGCCTTTACGAAGACTCATATGGAGATATTTGGATAGGTACAATAGCAAATGGTTTGATAAAGTATTCACGACGAACCGGGAAAATGGAAAGTATGGAGAATACCACATGTAGCGATATCTCAGCTGTAATTGAAGACGGTTACGGTAATATCTGGGTTAGTACACTTTTTGGAATGAGCAGATTTGACAGGAGTACAGGAACATTTTCAAGCTATTATAAGAGTGACGGGATAGGTGGAAATCAGTTCAATGAACGTTCATCATGTCAACTTGAGGACGGAACCATCATATTCGGGGGTACTCATGGACTGACCTTGTTCAATCCATCGCATTTTTCACCGGTTAGAAGTATCCCCCTAATATTTGAAGACCTGAAAGTTCACAACCACCAAATCACACCAGGCAAAAGCGAGATTATCGACAAAAGCTTAAGATATAATCCGGTAATAAACCTTAGGCATGACCAAAATACATTCTCCATTTCGTTTGCTGCTCTTGACTATTCGGAGAATGAAAATGTGCATTATCATTATATGATGGAAGGCTTTGACAAGTTATGGATAAATGCTCGCAATAATAGGGAAGCTTATTACTCAAACCTGCCATCAGGTTCTTACAACTTTATAGTAAAAATCACCAACAACGACAAGAGTATAATAGAGGCACAAAACTCAATTCAGGTTCATATCAAGAGAGCGCCATGGCTAAGCTGGTGGGCCATAGTGTTTTATATAATATTCTTTGCTTGCTCTATTTGGATTATCATCAAAGCCTACTTAGAGATAAGGCAAAGCCAGGAGCAAATAAGGAAGGTAAGGCTTGAGAAAGAGCAGGAACAAAGGATCAACAAGATGAACATGAGCTATTTTGCTAATGTATCACATGAATTCAGGACACCCTTAACCCTGATAAATGGTCCTATCACCCAACTATGCAACGATGAATCTATTCAGGAAGATCAGAAGAACCTGCTATTTATAATTAAACGGAGCGTCAACCGAATGCTGGAACTCATCAATCAGCTTCTGGACTTTAATAAGCTTGAAAATGATGCTCTCAAACTTGAGGTACGAAAGACTGATGTAATATCCGTATTAAATAGAATGGTGGAATTATTTGCATTAAATGCTAAATATAAGAATATAAGATTCAAGACCTACGGTCTTGAAGACTCCTACAATACATTTCTTGATACAAGTAAGTTTGAAAAGATAACCGGTAACCTGATAAGCAATGCTATCAAATTTACACCAGTTGGTGGGCACATTGAAATTACATTCGATGTTATAAAAAAAGAAGAGGCCAGAAAGTTGTTTTCAATTTCCAACTATGCCGGAGAGGAATTTATAAAAGTAACAGTTTCAGACTCTGGGCCTGGAATTCCAGACGATAAACTGGAGAAGGTATTTGAACGCTATTATCAGATGGATGGTCAATCCAAGGGTGTGTATAACTGGGGAACCGGCATAGGTTTATATTACGCAAGAAGGCTTGCTGAACTTCATCACGGCTATATCAGAGCCATCAGCAGACCGGAAGGTGAAGGGGCTTGTTTCTCATTTATACTTCCAGCCTCTGACATTGCGTACTCTGAACATGAGATTATGATTGATGAGGCAGATTTGGAAGAAGGAACTTTTGTATATTCAGATGATAACATTCAGGTCGATAACCAGGAACCCTCTGAAAAGCTGCCGAATATTTTAGTTGTTGATGATGAGGCTGAGATTGTGCATTATTTAAAAACCCTTCTTGGGACAGACTACAATATAATTAGTCATTTTGACGGTGAAAGAGCCCTTAAGACAATGCATGAAGAAGAGATAGACCTTGTATTGTGTGATATTGTAATGCCAGGTATGAGTGGAACAGAACTTTGCAGGATGATAAAAGATGATATACAACTTTGTCATATTCCGGTGGTATTAATTACTGCAAAAGCAACTGTTGAAGATCAGGTTGCCGGATTAAACACAGGAGCTAATGCCTATGTTACAAAACCCTTCGATCCCCGCTATCTGACTGCCCTGCTCAAGTCTCAACTCTCTAACAGGGAGAAGACGCGCAAACTACTAGGTGAAAGTACCAAAACTGATAAAATTGCAGAGAGTATACTAACTCCCCAGGACAAAGCATTTATGACAAGCCTGTATCAAATCATGGAGAGTGAACTATCCAATCCAGAGTTGAATATTACAATGATGACTGAAATCCTGAAAGTATCCAGAACCAAGTTTTACAACAAGCTTAAGAGTCTGACAGGAATGAATCCTAATCATTTCNTTAGAACATATAAACTCAATAGAGCATCGGAGTTGCTCAAAGAAGGAGTTTACAATATATCAGANGTAGCAGACATGACAGGCTTCTCGACCCTTTCTCATTTTTCTGCATGCTTCAAGAAACAGTTTGGTATCACTCCAAGCAGATTTGTGGGAGCTCCTGAAGAATGAGTTGTACCAAACTAAAGCAAAAGTTCTTTGTTTTATAGAAACAAAAAACCGTAATAAGATATGAAAATTGGAATCACAGGAGCAACCGGTCAACTGGGCCGACTGGTTGTAGAATACTTAAAAAACAAAGTATCTCCATCGGATATAGTTGCATTGGTTAGGGATCCTGCAAAAGCAGAAGGTATGGGAGTTGAAGCAAGGCCATTTGATTACAATAAGCCGGAAGCATTGGAGGCTCAGCTAAAAGGTATCGATCGCCTTTTGCTTATTTCAGGCAGTGAAATTGGCAAGAGGGTGCAGCAACA
>JGI24710J26742_10003458_pt1 | contig 13377 bp, 10 predicted proteins | sample BioPla2DNA2_FD_26742 | JGI IMG/M metagenome (IMG submission 26742) | reverse complement strand
GTTTGTCACTATACCTTTTAAGTCTATTTTGCCGTTTGCGACAGCCTCAATAGCCATCGGATAGATATGACGATACCTGAACACCGATGTAAAAGTCAGCTCTTTGTCAATAGCAAGACTTATCGGCAACGTCATCTCGCCACTCTTTGAGTAGCCGACCAACACTATGGTTGAACCCTTTTTCGCCACGTCTATGCACTGTCTTGTTGTAATTTCACTGCCGGCTGTTTCTATGGCAAGATCAATCCCTTTGCCTTCAGTCAGTCTGATGATTTCTTTTACCGCGTCGAACTCTTTGGCATTAATAACAGCGGTAGCTCCCAATTCAAGAGCCTTATCAAGGCGATTTTGCATAAGATCGACCACATATATAGTAGAAACACCCATGGCTTTTAAAGCTAACATTGAAACTAATCCTATACAGCCAGCTCCAAATACAACCGCTGTCTGGCCAGCATGAGCATGACCCTGCATAGCTGCATGGAAACCAACTGCCAGTGGCTCTATAAGTGCTCCTTCCATAGTGTCTACTTTCTCCGGTAACTTGAAGCACAAATCTGCAGGATGGGCAACGTATTCTTGAAAAACGCCGTCCACTGGCGGAGTGGCAAAAAAGATTACATCAGGACAGAGATTATAAACTCCCTTGCGGCAAAACTCACATTTTCCACAGGTTATCCCGGGTTCAAGGGCTACTCGGTCTCCTGTTTTTAAGTTCTTTACATTTTCTCCTACGGCAACTACCGTGCCGCTGGATTCATGCCCCAAAACAAATGGGGGCTCGACAATATAGTTACCTATTCTGCCTGTCTCAAAGTAATGTAAATCGCTGCCGCATATGCCGCAATACTCAACTTTAACCAAAACTTCATCGGCTGAGGGTTTAGGTATATCTCGTTCTGTGAACTCAATTTTTCCGATGCCGGTCATTATAGCCACTTTCATTTTTTTAGTCACTGTTATAGGCCTCCTAATATAATCTACATTAATCGAAAAATTTGCCAACTAAGAGTAGCCGTTAGATGACTCACCTACGGAATAATCAGTATTTTCCCTCTCTTGCGATAACCGTCATCGGTAAAAACTTTTATTGCATCATCCAAAGGTACTCGGTCTGTGATTACGGTATCCAAATTGATTTTCCCTGACGCCAGCAAATCTATCGAGCGCTGGGTAACCAAAGGATTTATAAAAGAAGATGTGATTATTAGTTCTTTTCTAAACACCTCTTCCAGTGGCTTTATACTCATCAGCGAGTTTGGCGGAGTGAGACCGAAAAGCAAGACGGTTGCACCGCGCGAGGCAATATCAACTGCCTGCTCCATAGTGGCCGGGTTGCCGACGCACTCAATGACTGTATCGACCGATACGATTTCGGCGTCAGAAATTGCCTTCTTTACATCCTGTGAGAGCGGGTCTATTAGATGGCTGGCTCCCAATTCTCTTGCAACTTTACGCTTTTCCGGAACAGGTTCAATTACAATGATACGGGCCGCACCCGAATACTTTGCAAGTTGCAACATAATAAGTCCAATCGACCCGGCGCCGATAATAGCTACTGTATCGCCCGGTTTTATGTTGGCCCTGTCAATTCCGTGTAGACAACATGCTACCGGCTCTACCAATGCGGCATGTTCCAGTGAAAGTGTATTCGGAATGTGATAGACTACTTTTTGTCTGACAACGCATTGTTCTGAAAAGCCGCCGTCCATTGACACTCCGTACGCCTCGGCATGGTCGCAAAACTGGACTTTTCCGCGCCTGCATTGATGGCACTCGCCGCACATAAGATTTGGATCGACAGTAACACGGTCGCCGGGCTTAAAATCCTTAACTTCCGAACCGGTTTTTAAAACGGTTCCCGAAAACTCATGACCCATTATCAACGGTAGGGTGCTTTTTCCGGCACCTTCTTCTCCGTGGAAAAGATGTAAGTCGGTTCCGCAAACCCCGCAGGCCGCCACATCAATCAGCACCTCGTCTACCTGTAATTCTTTACACTGTGCGCTTGTGACTTCGAGGGATCCCGCATCTGTCAAAAGTAACGCTTTCATAGTAACCTTAATCCTTTCTAAGAGGCGGCACCGCTGCTACAATGTCGTCCAGAGCCTCAAAGGTTTTTTGATACGTTCTGTTAATAAAAGCGTGCAACATTCCTTCATAAAGATGGAAATCCACGGGGACTCCGTTGTCCTCTAACTTAGCTGCATACATAAGGGCATGGTCTAAAATGGGATCGCATTCCGCCGAAATAAAGCAGGCGGGCGCCACACCCTCAAAATTAGTTTCAAGAAGGGGAGAGGCATAAGGGTTTTTTGCATCCTCATCGGGGCTAGGAAGGTAGGTATGGCCTAATTTTCTGTCCGTGCTGTCATATTTTAAGAAGTAATCTCCGCTTCCGTAACGCTCTTCCGAGTCGAGCTTTTTTTCAGTTGCAACAAAAGTTGTCAACGGATATATGAGAATCTGTTTGTGCATCTTCGGACCTTTGCGATCACGCGTCATAAGCGCCATTGCTGCACAAATATTACCGCCCGCAGAATCACCGCATACTGTTAGACTTGAAGGATCTCCTGAGAAACTGTCGGCGTTGGTGACCGACCATTCAAGCGCAGCATAACAATCCTCCAACCCGATTGGAAATTTATATTCCGGTGCTAGGCGATAGTCTACCGCAACAACCGCAACTCCGCCAAATCGTGCAAAATAGCGGGGCACATAGTCATATAGGTCTAGATTATTAAACATGAAGCCGCCACCATGCACAAAGAGCATTATGGGGAATGGACCATCGCCTTGCGGGTGATAGACTCGCAACAACACCTCTTCTCCGTCCGGGCGTTTTATACGCACATCATCTGTAATTGTTTCCATCAGAGCGTCATAGCAGTTGCAACGACGAATCAACATGGTCAAATCTGTCAGAGTTTCAAAATTGCTTTTTACACGCCATGCTTTTAAATTATCCATATCCGCCACCTGCGGAGGATCTATTTGGACCCAGGGGGCCACTTCACCGTATTTTGGCTCAAAATATTTTCTATACACTAGAATCATCTCCTTTATCAGTTTCTACAGACTTCACAGTTACCACTCCTTTATTATGTTGATAGCTGTCCAATAATACCGCTCCAAGGAAAATAAAACCGCGAACCACCCTCTGAACGTAGTCGTTAATATTCAATAGGGTCATTCCGTTTATCAGCATATTTATAAGAAATACACCTAAAAATGCCTTGAAGACCTTTCCTTCACCGCCCGCCATCGAAACACCGCCGATTACTACCGCGGCAAGCACATTCATCTCAATCTCACTTCCGGCTCCCGGTTGGCCCGAACCCAGGCGGCCATACTGTATAATTCCTGCAATGCCGCACAGAATCGCACAGATAGTGTAAGAAATGATGCGCACTCTCGTGGTATTAATACCTGCCAGCCTTGCAGCCTCGTCATTGCTTCCCGCCGCAAAGATTTTACGCCCCATGTAGGTCTTGCTAAATAAGAAGGCAGCTGCAGCAGCAACAATGACGAGTATTACGACCGGAACAGGAATTTTCCAAATAAAACCTTGACCGAGCACCTTAGACTCCTGCGGAATACCGAAAATAGGCAAGCCGCCGCAAATAATATAGGCAGTTCCGGAGAGGATCATTTGTATTGCAAGCGAGCCTATCATCGGGTTTATCCTACCCTTCACTATGATAAATCCCTGGATGGCACCGATTATCCCGCTTACAATCACTGCAAGAATCATGCCCACTACCCAGTTTTGACCCCAGTTCACGGTCCAGACAGCCACTAAAACCGTAACAATAGACAGTATCGAACCGACGGCAAGGTTAATGCCTCCCGCAATCATGCAGAACATTATGCCGATGCCGCAGATTCCCATAATGGCCGACTGTCTCATGATGGTTATAAAGTTGCTGAAAGTCAAAAATTTGGAATTGCCGATTGTAAAAACAGCGGCCAAAAGAAGCAGGACAAATAGAATGCTGTATTCCTTTACAAAATTCCTAATTCTAAAACTTTTCATTAGTTATACCCCTTTATTAGTGATGTCTCTCCGGATGCATACTGAAGAATCAGTTCCTGAGAATAGTCTTCTTTTTCCAGCGTGGTCATATAGCTGCCTTCATAGAGGATAATCATTCTGTCTGTAAGTCCGAGCATCTCCTCCATCTCGGAGGAAATCACTATGATTGCCTTACCCTCTTCCGCTAAGCCGTTGATCAGTTTGTAGATTTCATGTTTTGAGCCAACATCAATGCCTCTGGTCGGTTCGTCCAGAATGAGAATATCCGAGTCATTTGCCAGCCATTTGCCGAGCACTACCTTCTGTTGATTTCCACCCGACAAATTGCCTGTAAGCTGGTATGCGCTGGGAGTCTTTATGTCCAAATTATTAATTTGCTTGTTAATAACTTCTTTTTCTGTGCCTGAATCCACAACGGTCAGGCGGGAAAGCAGTTCTATTATTGGCAGGGAGATGTTGAAACCCACCGATTTGCGCAGGAGTAGCCCCTTGGATTTACGGTCTTCGCAGACAAGACCGATGCCATGCCTGATGGCGTCATGAGGGGATCTTATATCCGCTCTTTGACCGTCAACATATATTTCACCGGAATCCTTTCGAGCGGCACCGAAAATCATCTCTGCCAACTCCGTACGGCCTGCACCTACAAGGCCGCTAATTCCAAGTATCTCGCCTTTTTTCAATTTAAAGGAAACAGGACCGACACCGCCGCCAACGAGATCTTTGACCTCAAGTGCAATATCTCCGTAACTTTCCTTTCTTTCGGGGAAACGCTCACTCAATTCGCGCCCGACCATGTACTTTATAAGCTGCGGTTTATCAACCTCATCTATGTTTTTTGTGGTTATTATTTCCCCGTCCCGCATAACGGTAACACGATCCGAAACACGAAAAATTTCATCCAAACGATGTGATATATAAATAATCGTGATACCTTGAGCTTTCAACTCTTCGATTATTTTGAATAACTGATCAACTTCTTCGTCTGTAAGCGGTGCAGTCGGCTCATCCATAATAAGAAACTTTGAATTTTGCGCCAGACACTTACATATCTCAATCAGCTGTTTGTATGCAACACTTAAATTGCGCACCAACTGCCTGGGATTTATTGTAACACCAAGCCTCCCGATTATTTCTCCCGCCTTCTTGCACATCAATTTGTAGTCGCGGACAATACCCTCATTTACCTTTTGGCCTAAAAATATGTTTTCGGCGACACTAAGAGTCGGTGCGAGTGTAAATTCCTGATATACAGCACCTATACCCAAGCTGATGGCAAGATGGGGCGTTAAAGATGTATATTCTTGTTCCTCAAAAGTAATGATTCCAGAATCCGGAACATAGGCACCCGTAATTATTTTTATCAAGGTCGATTTTCCGGCTCCGTTTTCTCCGATTAGAGCGTGTACTTCTCCGCGCTTTACATCAAGAGACACATTCTTGAGCGCTCTAACACCGGGAAAACTTTTTTTTATATTTGAAAGTTTTAAGATAGTGTCTGCATTATTCATACTGATAGTAATCACCCCACCTGTTTTTATAGTAATGGGGGTATGAAAACACACCCCCCATTACAAAGGGTCAATACACTATGTTAAGTGTTTGTTTATTCCGGATCCTTGATGTAATACTCGGAATACTGGTCCAAGTCGGCAGCTGAGCCTGACTTCATATATGCCTCTACGTTGTCATTTGTTACAAACCAAAGACCGCCATAGTAGTAGTGTTCCGGATTGCCTTGTGCCATGTTTACACAGATGTCTATAAACTGAGGAGCGTAGTACACAAGACCGGTCAGAACGGTGCCGCGATATATGCTGTCCGGCTGTGTCATGGCATTTAGCGCATCGCTGACCGCATCGCCGGCGTAAATAGCGACTTTGTCTCCGCCATAACCGGCAGCGTTAAAGGCTTCATAAACACCGAGGCAGCCTGCGTCGTTGATACCTACCACCAGATTGATATCCACGCCCATCTGCAACCAGTTTTCCCCGGCCGTTACTCCGTTTGCTGTGGTACCGCCGACTGCTTCTCCTACCCAGTTAACCTTGTCTCCGCACAGCTCATTTATAGCGTCAATGTATCCCTGTTCACGAATTACAAGGAATTCATATGAGGGATAATTTGCCGATACCGCATTACAAACCTCGCCGTCTTTAAAGTTTTCATTGACCCAATTTGCTGCGGCAGCACCGATTGCATAGCCGTAATCGTAGTTGTCCCATCCGAAGAAGGCATCGCAGCCCTCGATAGCGGTGTCATAGGCGAAGAACTTTATGCCTTTCGACTGAGCAAATTCCATTGAGTCTTTGAGTGTCTCTGCTACACCGACATGAACAATAATGACATCGACACCCATCTCCACATAGTTCTCAATAGCCGAGATTTTAGCTGGGTCATCTTTACAAGGTGTGTTGAGGAAAGTAACTCCGATTTCGTCAGAGTACTTTTGCATTGCTTCGACTTGAGTAGCAAAGATTTCATTGGCCAAGTCGCCGCTGACATAGGCAATCTGAATATCAGACAGGGATTCTTCCGAGCCGGTATCTTCAGTAACTGTCTCTTCCGTAGGCTTATCCGCGACATCCGGATCTTTCTCTTCCGCACCTTTATTACAAGCCACCAGCAAAGAGAAAATCATAATGAGGACCAGAAAAATTGCCAATAGATTTTTGTGCTTCTTCATAATTTACCTCCAAAACTCTTTCCTTTTCCTTTCTTATGAATATTTGTGTTTCTATTCCAAAGGCATCCCACCTTCAAAATCCATTATGTATAATTTGACTGCTATAGAATATGTCTTATATTAACCGGAATAGTTTTATTCTATTAATTCGCGGAATAAAAGCGATTAGAGTCTGGGAATCGTTCTGATACACTCCTCTATCTCTTGATGTGTGGGCATGGCGGGAATTGCTCCGTACACACTTGTCGCTAACGAACCTGCGGCGTTCGAGTAGTCGCTTATCAGTCTTACATAAGCTTCCGACATCCCGTCGATTTCGTTTTCGACTTCAAGCAGTTTGTTGAGTGTCGCAGCGAAATATGCGTCGCCGGCGCCGGTTGTATCTACCTTTTGCAGATCGTATGTTCCGGCCTTATAGAATGTGTCCCTGTAAAGGACTATGCTTCCTTTGTCGCCTCGGGTGACTGCGAAATATGTAAATTCAAATCTGTTTTGGAGAAACCGCATCTTTTCTTCTATATCGTCTTTGGAGATGGCGTCTGTTAAAAAAAATAACTCCTCTTCAGACAACTTGAGAATATCCACAAATTCAAGAGAATTCATGATATTTAATCTGGCATCGTCCAAATTTGGCCAAAGAAAGCGACGTAAATTTATGTCGCAGGAAATAAGTATATTGTTGTTCATTGCATATTTCAGTGCTTCAAATGTAGCAGTTCTCGCGGGGTCGGTTGTCATAGATACCGATCCGAAATGGAAAATCCGGCTCTGTCTGATTTTTTCATAATCTATTTCGGACGTTTGGAGCATAACATCGGCGGTATTGTCGCGGTAAAAAGAAAATTCACGATCGGCGGAATCGTCAAGTGCGACCATGGCTAAAGTGGTCAGATAATCTTCTGACATAATCATACCCGAAACATCCACGCCCACACTGCTTATTGCATTTACCAAAAACCTACCGAAAATATCCCGACCCACCTTTCCGATAAATGCGGTTTTCTTTTCCAACTTTGACAGACCGGCCAAAACGTTTGCGGGCGCTCCTCCGGGATTACCTTTTAGGTTTAGGCTACTGTCCTGTGGCTTGCTTTCCGTAAGAAAATCAACAAGACACTCTCCCAATGCAATAACATCATACTTCTTCTCTATCACTGGTACACACTCCGTTTTTAAGTAGTCACTTTACAATATTTCGCACAAAAAGTAAGAACAATGTTATGATTTTTTTAATACGTAACGGGTTAACCTATTAAATTTATTATCTTCCATATAAGAATTTTTGTCAATATGTGATATTAGATGAATAGAAACTTTGTTTTTTGGTAATAGTGCATATGCTTCTTCTGTCAAATTCATGTTGTATTGACATATTTGGATGTGCAGATACAATAATATTGAGATATAGTTAAAATGTTAATCGGTTTACAAACACTTTTCGTTTATTTCTTTAGTGGATGGGGTTAATTTATGCGACAACCTACGATTCATGATGTAGCAAAGCATGCCGGTGTTTCCAGCGCCACGGTTTCACATGTTCTCAACAACACTCGCAGAGTCTCTGAGAAAACACGACTCCGAGTTATGGATAGTGTCAAAGAATTGGATTATAGACCTAATCTGCAAGCTCAGATGTTTCGATCGGGGAAAAAATATTTAATCGGATTCATAGTACCTGATATTTCAAATAACTTTTGGGCGGTAATAATTGAAGCGATTGAGACGGTTCTTGCACGACAAGGCTATAAATTATTGCTGGTAAATACCAAGAAAACATATACCCGTGAGGTTGAGAACGTGCGAATTCTGTCCTCAGGAATATGTGACGGGCTTATTATTGCTTCAACGGTAACGGATTGGCGCGACTTGCAGGAAGTGCTACCCCATAATTACCCGATAGTGCTGCTGGACCGCAAGCTAAACGGATCACCATGGGAAAACCTGACCATATCAAACTACAACTCCGTATATACCGGGGTTGAGCACCTCATTATCCACGGTCACTCGCGCATCGGATTCATTACCGGTCTGGAGCATCTAAGCACCAGTAAAGAGCGACTTTCGGCTTACAAGGATGCGTTGACGGAAAACAACATAAAAATTGATGATTCTATAATTCGTTATGGTGACTCAATGGCAATGAGTGTCTTTAGACATGTTGATGCAATTTTAGAGGCGAACTGCACTGCCATAGTTGTTTCAAACAACGTTATGACTCAGGATACCGTCTATTATCTTACGGAAAAAGGCCTTCGGGTCGGCACTGATATTGTCGTATTAGGATACCGGGAACAGGGGCAAAACGACCACGATCTGCGCTTTATGAGTCTGATTTCTCAGCCAAGCGAAGAATTGGGACGTATTGCGGGTGAACGTATACTGGCACATGTCGAAAATCCTGACACGATCATTCAAAATGTTGTTCTCTATAGCACATACACGAGACGAAGCGGTTAGGAAGATTAGAAAGCCAACTGTTTGAAAAAGACACCTGATTGTGCCACTGATCCTTATAGATAGAAGCCATATTGCCATGCCGATGCCACTTCCAGAAAAGTCATCTTAATACTATTTTGATATTCTCATATAAACTATATTTGCTTTCCATTAAACAGGATATGTGGTGCATTAAACCGGAAATTGTTGCGCATTTAATTATAAAAATTCAGTTTTAACCATACAGCATCTGTTTAAAATCCCGGGTTGCAAGGGAAATCTTTACAACCCGGGGTTTAACACTTTATACCCTAAAACGGAATTACTCTGTCAATGTTTCGCCGTATTCTTCAAAAATATTTAAAAAATATTCCGCAAGCCCCTTGCACCACAACTCTTCCGGGTTTCCGTCCACATAAAAATATATCCTTTCTCCGCTCGCATATTCCGCTTTAAAAAACACGGGCGAATAGGGGGGCGGAAGCGCGGATGTATGTTTATCCGTTCCGTTAAGCGCGGACAGATTAAATTTTTCAATGAGCTCTTGAGCGCCGCCGAGCACTTCCTCGCCGACCTTTATGCCTGTGTCGCAACTGTCTTTTTCGCTCAGTATAAGCTCGTTGTTTTGGTTTCGTTCAAGTTTAATCCGCAGGCAATCGTAATCATAGTTTTCGTCATCTGTCATGTAAAAAAACTCGGTCTCCATTGACGTCAAATCCTTTGAATTAATCACTTTCGGCGCGTCAAAACTTCTTTCAACAGTTCCTCCGCATTGAATTTCTTCGTCCCTTTTAATATCGCTACCTCCTTTACCGGTGCAGGCGCTGAGCGCCGATATAAGAATAATTATTATCAAAAAATTTATTAAACGATTTATGGCACACCTCCTTTGTTTTTTCGCAGTATTTGTTTGACAAGTGGGGACCGAATGATTACGGAATGGCAAACTGGAATATTTTAAGTTTCGCTATGGAATTAAATATTATTATCTTATAATCGCTTTCAAAATCAGTACTATGATTAAGAGCCAAACCGAAAGAATGGGAAGCGCATAATACCATTTTTTCGGTTTGCCGTTCTGCCACATTCCTTCCGCCTGTTTGCGGCTTTTTTCAAGCACTTGATTGGGAATAAGTTTTACTGTTAACGCAACAAGCATCGGCAACAGGATAATGTCATCCAAATATCCGAGTACGGGTATAAAATCGGGTATTAAATCGATTGGAGACAGGGCATACGCTACGGTAATTCCGGCCAACACTTTAGCCAAACACGGGGTGTCTTTATCTTTCAATGCCAAAAACAAAGCGGGAATATCCGTTTTAAGCTTTTTGGCCCGTTCCTTAAGATTCATTAAAATTATCTCCGCAAATTACGACTCGTTTCCCGTTCCATCAGCGGTTTTAATTAAAACCCTCAAAATCGGCAAAGCGTGGTTTTACGCCGTTTCTATTTATACTCCAAATCCTGTTCTTTATCGAATATATAACTGTAAAAGTAGGCGTTTGGGTCGTTCTCCGGGGTCAGATACCACATGCCGTCGCTGTTCTGCATTAAAATGAGATTTTCCTTTTCTTTTTCTTCTATGATATTTCTTTTGCAGTCGATTTCATAACATGTTCTGCTGAATGTGTATTCGGGTTTTTCCTCGAACATTAAACTGACGCCGTCGCTGCCTTCACATACACGATAACTGAGCTTTCCGTCTTTTATTTCAATAGGAAACGCATACTCCCGAAGTTCGTCGTTTTCATACTCGTTAATGTTTCCGCTTTTGACGGCTCCGGTATAGTTGAAACAGAATTTACCCTCTTTATAGAAATCGGTTCGTCTCATAAAATACGGTATGGTTTTTATATCCCCCTCAAAGTCGAGACAGATATCCCAGGTGTAAACTCCGTCTTCCGGAAACTTGTCAAATCTCTTTTTTCCGTAAATCTCGTAGGAGTTCCATGCCCTGTTCGGCGTCCGCTCATTCTGATAGTTTCCGCTCTCCGCGAGATAATCCGTCAATATTCGCGGATCAAAGAATTCATCATCCTGAATGGCGAATTCAATATTAAAACCCGAAATCGGCGCGTTCTTTAAAAAGGCTTCGGCGCGTTCATCTTCATCCGCCTGATTAAATATAACCGGCAACATATCCTCAATATCGATGTAGGAATTCGTCTTATCGCTTTTTCCGTCTATTGCTACATCGTGAGAGTGAATTGTGATACACGCCTTTGCCCCCTGAACGGTAAACTCTCCGAAAAAGCCATAGCGTTCGCAATAGGGTTTAAGCTGTTCTTTGATATGCTCGTTTAAATCGAATATATAATAGTTTGAATATATTATACCGGTTTCAAGATCGGCTATTGCCTTATATTCCGCTTTGTCCGCGGTGAAATTTACTGTAACCGCATTTGCGGGAAAGCGTCCTCCGTAAATCAACGAACCTTCCTCTGCGGCTTCCGTCATATAAAAGCTTTTCACTTCAATGTTTTTTGAGGGAATCGACGACAAAAACTCCTCCAAAAGAGGCTTTCCCCGTTCAACAATTTTATCTTCCTGCCCGCCAGTATATTTATCGCGCCCCATGCATCCGGCAACACATGGAATTATTAAAAATAACGCAAGGAATATAGCGAGAATAACGCGCTTGTTCATTAATTTTTACACCTCAACGAATTTGTCGGTTTCAGAACAGCATCCGTGCAGCCAAGCTGCTGATTATCGGAGTGTTTTCCCCTTTAGTATAATTATGACACCCGTTCTATGGCAAGTCATAGAAATCTTTACTTTAATATTAAAAGCAGTTTAACAAAGACTTTTTCATCTGCCTTTCGGTTGACATAGAGGGGTATATTTATTTAAAATGTTCTCACCGTATTTAATCGGCGCAGTTTACCGACCGCCTTTTCTTTTGCGATTATTCTGCCTTTGCGAAATCTTCCTACATTAATCTACTGAAAAACGCCTTTGAAATGCTTCCTGAAAAAAGACAATAAGACAGAAAAGGAAAAGACGCTTATGAATATACCGATAGAATTAACATACCTTTTTGTCCTTCTTATTACAATTGTAGTTGTTTTTGTTATTTATAAAAGACCCATCTATGAGGCGATGTTCATCGGTTTCCTGGTTATGGTCGTGGCTTTTGGCCGTTTTGACAAGATACTGGATTATTTGGTGAAACCGATGACAAACACCCTGTTCTACGCAATAGTCGCCTTTTTAACACTTGCCTTTGTATTCGGTGAAACCAATGTGGTCAAATACGTTATCGACTTTATCCTGTCAATAGTCGGCAGGTTTAAAGGCGGAGCGGGATGGGTAACCTTAATCTCCAGCGCCTTTATGGCATCATTGTCCGGCACGGGACCGGGGAATGTGGCGGCAACCGGCGTCTTCACCATACCGGCAATGATTAATACCAAGTTCCCGAGGGAATTGGCGGCGACTACGGAAATGGCGGCAAGTTCGCTGGGACCTGCGATTCCCCCCTCCGGAACCATTCTTTTGGCTTTCGGAGTTTTGGACGCGCTTTATCCCGGAGAGTATGAGCTGTCAACCTACTGGATGGCGGTATGGGGGGTCGGACTATGGTATATTCTCCAAAGAGCCATAACCCTTTACGGCTTCATAAGAATCTACAAGGTGGAAGCCGTGCCGAAAGAAGAGAGACCGGTTTTGAAGGAGACGGTAAAAAAAGGCTGGAAAGCATTGCTGGTTCCTTTAATAATATTTCTGCCCCTATTTTTGGACTTTATGTTTAAAGACACTTTTTTTACCGCCAGATTGGGAGCGGACGGTGCAAACGCCCTGTCCAATTCGGTAATACTTTTCACCCCGGGAGTGGCAACCATCTATGCGCTTATTATCAGCAGGAAAGACTTAAAAGAAGGTCTTAGCCCGAAGGGAATTTATAATTTATTTAAAAAGGGAATTACTCACATTGTGCCTGTAGCCGCCACGGTATATTTTGCCTATTGTTTATCGGCCTTGTTTTCGGATGCGGATGTAGGAGCTGCGCTGGGGGAATATATAGCGTCTTTTAACCTCAACAGAATACAGCTGTCAATATTCTTTCCGATTTTTACGGCCTTTTTAGGGATGTTTCTTACGGGGTCCGCACAGGTTGCGATATTCGGCGGCATGATAGTGGCGGGTTTGGTTGCCGTGGGAGTTGACCCGTTATTGGCTGCGGCGGTTTTGCCCGGGATAACGGGTTCCATAG
>JGI24710J26742_10003454_pt1 | contig 13383 bp, 5 predicted proteins | sample BioPla2DNA2_FD_26742 | JGI IMG/M metagenome (IMG submission 26742) | reverse complement strand
TCGATTTCATGCGGCCTCCCTTAGGGGCTCCTGTGGGTCTCCTTTGGGATCCACAAGTAACCCAAAGAAAACCCAAGAGTTACGCAAACGAGAGCCAAGGAGTCCCGAGAGGAGGTCAACCTTTGCAAAAAGTCAACCTTTGAGTTAAGTATCGGTTTTTTGCAAACAAAATAAGGGCGAAAACGAGCTCCGTACGGGCGGTCGCTGAACCGCCGCTTGCCATAGGGGCAAAAGAAACATGGCTTCCGTTTGATTTAAATAGCTGAGCACATAAGTTGCAGGGATAGGACAAAAAGCCGGTATTAAGTATATACAGCTCTTTGAAAAGCGCCGTTTGCCCCGGGTGAGAAAATAGTATTTGACAAATAGCTCAAACCATAAAGTATGTCCCAAGTTACCTGTAGGCTACTAAATGTGGGATATGGATAACCTTGAACATACTAAAGTATGCTGTTTTTGATTTGGGGCATATGGTGGCCTCAAGTCTGTTGATAATATGGTTTTAACTCATCAAATCAATAAGGAACATAAGATGAACAAGCTTTTTAAAACTCGCATCGCTATCATGCTGGCACTTTTGGTGCTCGGCATTGGGCTCTTTGCCCAGACGCCGGTCATTTCTGTCTCTATGAGCAGGTCTTTGCGAATCCCTCATAGTTACGATGATGTAATCATGCTTCCCAATGGTGATTTGCGCTTTTTGAGCTTCACCACCAACAGGACGGGGCTCAGCGTTTCTGATTTCAGGTATCTGGCTGCGAGTGATACCTTTACGGTGCCTACCGAGCTGGGCGTGATTTCGGGTCTCAACGGAACGCCGAGGCGGTCTATCACTGCAGACAGGTTTGGCAAGCTCTACACCGTGTACAGATACCCCAGGATCGGCACTCTCAAGGGGATAGTGGTCATCAGCTTTGGTGCTGAAGGCATGGATTACCGGGTGATCAATGATCTGGATTGGGGATATGGTTTTGATCCGCAGCATCACGTGGACGTGGTGGCTGAAAACACTCTGGCCATTGCCTTGGGAACCGGGATGATTTGCTACAACTTGAACGATGGCAGCCAAATGACCATCCTGGATGGAGCCGGTTACCCGAGCGATGCAGGCTTCAAAAAAGCCATTGCCCTCCCGAATGGACGCTTTTTGTTCACCTATTTCTCCGGGTTTGATGATGTTACGCACACGTTTATCGTGTTTGACGCTGCCGGAAACCAGGTGTGCACCACCTCGATCACAGACCCGAGGTTTGAGAATTTTACCTGTTTTGATTCCTCTTGGGACAAGGATTTTAGCTGCATCAACGATAGATTTTATCTTACCATGCCGGGCATCTTGTATGACGAGATGATCCTCGAATGTCACTTCCCCACGCCGGATTCATTGCACATCTACCTGCGTCCGGATCACGCCACCGAGAGTCTGCCCATGGGGCCCAGCTACAGCTTTGCCGGGTTTGCAGACGATATGATTTTCAGAGCCTATTGGCGCTATGGAGATTGGGAAGAGCTATCGGGCTACGAGGTGGCAGACGGCCTTTATGCAGATAATCCCAACGTAGTTATTCAGACCGACTCCGGACCCAACATGACTCATATCAACGAGATAGGGAATAATTTGGTGGCAGTTTCCACGCGCAGGCCAGACCACGTCGGCATCACTGTCTACAGCCCGCTGGACTTTCCGACAGCGCATCTTTATGTCTTCGATGCGCCAATAGATTATGATCTGCGCTATGGATACAGCAAAATGTTTTCCCAGGAGGGCAAGATGCTCTTTGTGAGCAGGCAAGACCTCTTTGCCTTCCAAATCAGCTACAGTGTCGCCAACGATGACGAGGTGGCAACTCCGGTGGTAAACACCTTTTCCGTATTCCCAAATCCCGTAAGTGTTCAGGATACCATCAGCTTTAAACACACGCTGCCTGAGCCGGTGGAGCTGGTTATTTACAACATCCGGGGCCAGAAAGTGCAAAAGCTGAATTTGGGAGCGGATGGCAGTATAGACTGGGATCTGCGCAACATCAAAGGCGAAAAGCTGCCCGCAGGTGTGTATCTGGGTAGAGCCCGCAATCGCAAGGACTTGCTGCCCTTCAAGTTTGTGATCACACACAAGTAATGCAAACAAATACGCTCAGCCCGCAACCGGAAGTACCGGAGCTTTCTGATAAAATATCTCTTGACTCCGGCACTTTCTCATCAGATAGGTATCATTCTTGCATGATAATATGCACAGCCCAATTATACAGGAAGAATCAATGAAATTCAACACATTCTGTCTCATCGCTTTAATGCTGTTGATGGGGTCTTATCTGGCCGCTTACCAGATCCATCTTGAGGCTCCGGATTTTGCCCTGCAACAGCAGAATAAAAACGTGCTCATCCAGGCGGGTGAGCCGATGTTACCTTATTATCCCGCAAACGTATTACTGCCCTTTGGCCTGGACGCGGCGGAGGTGCAGGTGCAGCTATCCAATCCCGTGCTGCAATCCGGCCGCATGGAATTTCCCATGGCCAGAAACCAGCAGCCTGTCTCCCTGCCCGGCGTGGATACCACGGTTCCAAACAGGGAAGTCTATGAGAGCGACAGCTTTTGGCCGAGCAAAGATTATGACTATCTGGGCACCCAGATGCAGCGTGGCTACAACATTGCCATCCTCAACATCTATCCCTACAAATACAATCCCATCAGCAAAGAGTTGATCACCTATACGGATATTTCCATCACCATTGAAGGCAGCCGCAACGACCAGCTCAAGAGCCTGCAGGCCAATATGTTGCGCAGCGATGCCAAAGCCATCAGTGAGCTGAAGCAGATGATAGTAAATCCTGAAAACATCGGCAGCTACAGCCAGAGCTCACTCTGGCGCACTCATAGCCCCAAGAGCAGGCTGATAGACCTTTCGCAGCCCAAAAGCATGATCGTGATCACAGCCAATCATGCCGCAGGGTGGTGGGACGAATATGTGGCGTGGAGATGCGCAAAAGGCGTCAGCACTGCCGTTTACACCACAAATGAGATCTATGCCGCCTATACGGGTGAAGATAACGCCGCCAAGGTCAGAGCCTTCATCCAGGACGCATATCAGAGCTGGAGCAATAGCGCTACACCGCTGGAATATGTGATCCTGGGCGGAGATGATGAGCTGGTGCCGGAACGCGGAGCCTATGGCCGCGTGGGTGGCACGATAGACACGCGTATGCCCACAGATATCTACTTCAGCAACCTGGACGGCAATTGGAACGCCAACCAAAACCTCATCTACGGCGAGCCCAACGATCAGGTGGATATGCTCCCCGAAGTGCATATCGGCCGCTTCCCCGCAGAAACAGCAGCCGAATTTGCCAATATGTTCCGCAAAACCATGCATTATGTGGAAAACGATACCTACAGCAACAATATCAGCATCATGTTTGGCGAAAACCTGAACAACAATCCCCTCACCTGGGGCGGAGATTACAAGGATGAGGTAGTCCTCTGCATCCCGGATGATTACGATTTTTACACCATGTACCAGCGCGACGGCACCTACGGCAGCATCGAGGTGTGGAATGCCATCAACAATGGCGCCAACGTGATGAACCACATGGGCCACGCCAACGAAAACGTCCTGATGGGACAAGGCAGCAGCAGCATCGGCCGCCTTGAGAATACGGAATATGGCTTTCTTTACACGCAGGGCTGCTATCCCGCCGCTTTTGATCAGAGGACGAGTGGCGCCAACGGCGAAGGCGAGAGCGTGGGCGAACACTTTGTAACCGCCTCCGGTGGCGTGTTTGCTTTTATCGGCAACACCCGCTATGGCTGGTATATGCCGGGCAGCACAGAAGGCCCATCACAGTTTTTCGATCGTGAGTATTTTATTGGACTCTATGAAGATACAGATACCACCCTGGGAGCAGCTCTCACCTACAGCAGGGTGCACAACCTGAACGCCTCCCTGCAATGGGATGTAATGCGCTGGTGCTACTACCAGATAGTGCTGTTTGGAGACCCCTCCATCGTAGCCAAGCGGGCGGATCATACCATGCCGTTGCTCAGCTTGGAAAGCTATTACTTCTCGGATATCGAGGGAGATAACGACGGCAGCATCAACCCCGGCGAAATCCTGCGCTTCTACCCAACAATCAAAAACGCAGAAGGTTGGGGTGGAGCCGAAAACGTGACAGTCACGCTTACCGGCCTGCCCGAAGGCAGCGTGATGGTAAACGACAACTATGTGATCCCATACCTGGCTTCCGGTGAAACATCCCCCGAAGACCTCTTCCTCAGCTTCCAGCTGCCTCAAAATATGTCTTATGGCGAATTTCATATCAATTTGACTATTGATGCGCAGCACCCACAGACACACCTGAGCATCGGCACGCGTACTTTCACCGCCAGTTTTGCGGCAACCCTGATAGACAACCGCTTCCCCTGGGATTGCCTGCACAGCAGCACCAGCTCACCCATCGTCTATGATTTTGATTCCGACGAGCAGCTGGAGATACTCTATCAAGACGTCTTTGGAGAAGTGTATTTACTGCAGAATAATGCAGAGCAATTTGGAGGCTTCAATTTCGATGAGAATCACAACCTCATGCGCAGCAGTGCCTTTGGAGATGTGAATGGCGATGGAACGCCGGACTTGGTGTTTGCCGGACGCGCAGGCGAGCTGACAGCCTCTACCCTTGAAGGTGACATCATCTTCAGTTACGATAGCGATTCTCCCTTCCTTTTCACGCCTGTTTTGGCCGATCTGGATGCAGACGGCGGCTATGAAGCCATCGGCGTGTCTCTGGATGGCAAAGTTCATGCCCTCAAAGGAGATGGCAGCCTGTTGCCGGGCTTCCCCGTGGATTTGGGCTCTCCCAACGCATCTGAGATCGCCGCTGCGGATCTGGATGGAGATGGATATTATGAAATCATCGTGGGCACCATCAGTGGAATGCTTCACGTGATAGACCATCAGGGCAACCCGCGTGCAGGTTTCCCCGTGAATTTGGAGGGTGCCGTCAAGGGTGCGCCTCTGGTTTTGGAAAACAACCGCATCGCCGTGGGAGCCGAGAGAAAGATGGTTTTGCTCGAGCCCAATGGAGAGATAGTCTTTAGCAAAAACCTGAGCTCAGTTTGCAATATCGGAGCCGTGGCCGGTGATTTTGACCTCGATGGAGTAAATGACCTGGTGTTTACCACCATCAACGGTATGCTCTATCTTATTGACCAGGAAGGCAACGACTTCAGCGGCTTCCCACTCAATGTGGGCGCAAGCTTCACCTCACCGCCACTGATCGCAGACCTCACCGGAGACAACTATCCGGACATCCTGATCCAAAACTATATGAGCAGCGTGTATGCCTATGACAGACAAGGCAATATGTTGCCGGGATTCCCCTTCCAGACCGTGTATAACGGCAACACACCCGGCACCCTGGCAGACCTGGATGGCGACGGCTGGATGAAGCTGGTGTGCGGCTATTCCACCGGAGTGGTGGTGATCAACCTGCGTATACCCATGCGGGACAAAATGCCCTGGACGGTGTATAGAGGCAGCTTGTTACGTCAGGGCAGCGTGAGCTCCACCGGCTATGTATCAAATAGTGACCACACCGTCCCGCCACTGCAAACCACGCTGGCACAAAACTATCCCAATCCCTTCAACCCCAGCACCACAATCAGCTTCAGTCTGGCCAAAAGGGATAAAGTGGCCTTGAACATCTACAACTTGAGAGGCCAACTTGTAAACAGGCTAATGGCAAGAGAACTGGATGCGGGCACGCATTCCCTGGTCTTTGATGGCACGGACAGCTCCGGTCGGCCCCTGGCTTCGGGAATGTATTTTTACCGCTTGCAGACCTCGGAAGGCAGCCTCACCAAGCGTATGCTGCTGATAAAATAGACAAGACCTTATTTAAGGGAGAGAAGATGAAACCCACGCTATATTTGATCGATGGGACGGCGCTGCTGTACCGTTCCTATTATGCCTTTATTGCCAAGCCTTTAGTAAATTCCAAGGGACAACACACCAGTGCCATCTTTGGCGTGATCAACAGCTTCCTCAGGCTCTTGGAGCTCAAAGAAGCCGAGTATATCATGATCAGCTTCGATAGGAAGGCACCCACCTTCAGGCACGAATTGAGCGCAGATTACAAGGCTACGCGTCCGCCCATGCCGGAAGACCTGGTTACGCAAGTGGAGCCGGTAAAGGAGTTTTTTCAGCTCATTGGGCTGGAGGATATCTCGCTCGACGGCTATGAAGCAGATGACGTTTTGGCCACCCTGGCGGAGAAATACAAGCAAGACTATCAGGTGGTGATGGTTACGGCGGATAAGGATTATTCGCAATTGGTGGATAAAGATGTGAGCATCTGGGACCCCGCCAAAGACCTCAGCTACGATGAGGCCGGTATCCGGGAGAAATACGGCGTCAGAGCGGATCAATTCATAGACTACCTGGCTCTGACGGGAGACGCTTCCGACAACATCCCCGGCGTGAGGGGCATTGGGCCCAAGAGCGCCGTGGAGCTGCTGAACAGCTTTGAAAGCGTGGAGGATATCTACAACAACCTGGAGGAGGTGCCGCCCAAATTCCGCAAAAGGCTGGAAGGGCAAAAAGAAACCGCGCTTCTCTCCTATCAATTGGCGACCATCGTGAGGGATGTGCCCATCGAAAGCGAGCCACCCAAAAGCTTTGAAGTGCAGGACCTGAAGAAGGCAATGGATTTTCTGGATCATTATGAACTCTTCACGCTCAAACGCAGGATTCTGGCCCGCACAGCTGCCGCAGTAGAGCCGGAAGAAACCATTCAGGCCGACATCTTTGCCGATGAGGCTGCACCGGAAGAGGAGCCTGAAGCACCCGTATTCAACGCCAAAATGGCCACCAGTGCAGACCTTGAGGGCATCCTGGAAGAGATGCAAAACTATGAAGAAGTGGCTTTGGATACGGAGACGGACAGCGTGGATCCCATGCAGGCAAACCTGGTGGGAATCTCGCTGGCTTACAGGGAAAACGAGGCCTGGTATCTGCCTTTGGCACATCAGTTTCACGACAACTTACCGCTTGAAGAGACCCTGACCGGCCTCAAAACGGCGCTTGAAGGGAAGCTGATTATTGGCCACAACCTCAAGTATGACCTCATCGTGCTCAAAAGGCATGGCTGGACGCTGGATAACCGCATCTTTGACACCATGTTGGCCGCCTATGTCCTGGATGCCGGCAGTGCGAGCTTTTCTTTGGACAAATGTGCGCAGAAAGAGCTGAACCACGAGATGATAGCTATCAAAGAGATTATTGGGAGCGGCAAGAGCGCCATCACCTTTGATCAGGCAGACATCCAGAAGGCAGCTGTCTATGCGGCAGAAGACGCCTGGGCCACGCTCAAGCTGGCGCCAATCTACCGGCGCAGATTGCAGTTTTCCTCTCTGGACAAGCTCTACGACGAGATGGAGCTCCCCTTGATCCGGACTCTGGCGCGCATGGAGATGAATGGCGTCTGCCTGGATTCGGCTATGCTCAAAGAGCTTTCCAAGACCATCAATACCCGCCTGAGCGAGCTCACCGAGCGCATCTACGACTATGCCGGCTACCAGTTTAATATCAATTCCACGCAGCAATTGGCCAAGGTGCTCTTTGAAGAAAAGGGACTGCCGGCCAAGAAAAAGACCAAGAGCGGCTTTTCCACGGATAGCAGCGTACTGGAAGAACTGGCCATCGATCACGAGATCGCCAAAGACCTGCTGGAATACAGGATGCTGAACAAGCTGGATTCCACCTATGTGGCAACACTTCCCACACTGGTAAACGAGCAGACAAACAAGATCCACTCAAACTTCAACCAGACTGTGGCCTCCACGGGCAGGCTGTCCAGCTCAAACCCAAATCTGCAAAACATCCCCGTCAGAACGGAGCTGGGACGCGAGATACGCAAGGCATTCATACCCTCTGCGCCAAACAGAGTGATCCTGGCGGCGGATTATTCACAGATAGAGCTGAGGCTTTTGGCCCTCTTTTCGCGGGACGATACACTGCTCAAGGCTTTTGCCCAAAATCTGGATATCCACAGGCAGACTGCCGCCATCATCTACAATATTGCCGTGGAAGACGTGAGCGCAGATCAGCGCCGTGAAGCCAAGACCATCAACTTTGGCATCCTCTACGGCATGGGACAGGTGAAGCTTTCCCGAGAGCTGAGTATCACCAGAAATGAAGCCAAAGAAATGATAGACAACTACTTCGAGCGCTTCCCCACTATCCAGTCCTACATCACCAGCAGCGTTGAGAGCGCCAGGCAACAGCATTTTTGCAGCACACTCTTTGGCCGCAAACTGTACCTGCCCAATATCACCAGCTCCAATCAGCGACTGAAAAGCGAAGCGGAACGCGTGGCAGTGAATATGCCCATCCAGGGCTCAGCCGCCGATCTGATCAAGATCGCCATGCTGGAAATAGACAGGCAGATCAAGGATGATCCACGCATCAAGATGATTTTGCAGGTGCATGACGAGCTGGTCTTTGATGTGGAGGAAGACCTGGTGGAGGAAGCAAGCGCCCTGATCCGCAAGGCGATGGAAGGTGCTCTGCCGGCACAATATAGGGAGATTATCAAGCTCAAGACGGATATCGGCATTGGCAAAAACTGGTTTGAGGCACACTGATAATCCCGGGCCCGGATAATCGCTTTTTCACATCCGAATCAAAGTATACAAAAAGGGGCGAAGTCCTTTTGGAACTTCGCCCGCTTTTCAGAGTTAAGGAGTAAGTAGTATGTATGTTATTAGTTATATCCCTGGCTGATGGCATCACCGAGATCGAAGATGGGCAGGTAGATCACCACAATGATGCTACCCACGATGGCGGCCATGATCACGATCAGGAGGGGTTCGATCAGTGATGTGAGCCTGTCGATCACGGAGTCCACAAGTTTCTCATAAAACTCGGCTGCTTTTCCCAGGAGCTTATCCATATCTCCTGTTTCTTCACCGGTGGCAATCATCTGCAGCAAGGTGGGCGGGAAAAGTCCGGTTCTGCGGAAGGCATTAGCCACGCCATAACCCTCCTTCACCAGCACTCTTGCCTTGCGTATTCCGCCTTCTACGACAGCGTTTTGGACCACGTTTTCCGTGAGTTCCATGGTGTCCATAATCGGCACACCGGCTGCCATGAGGATGGAGAATGTGCGGGCAAACTTGCTCATGATGGAGTTTGAAAGCACCCTGCCGATGACGGGGATTTTGAGTTTCAAGCCATCAATTACATAGCGGCCTCTATCTGTGAGATAGATCAAAAACACACCAATCACTATTGCAATCACAATGAGAATCGTGCCGAACACGTTGTTCACAATGAAGTTTGAAATGGCAATTGCGGCGAGTGTGGGGCCGGGAAGTTCAGCTCCAAAGTCGCTATACACTTCAGCAAACATTGGGATGATGTAGTAGAAAAGGGCCCAGGTCACGAAGGCCAGGAAAACCAGGATAAATATCGGGTAGGCCATTGCTGAGACCACCTTGCGGCGCGTGTCTTCGATCTTTTCCAGGTATTCTGCCAGTTCGTCCAGGACGGTGTGCAAGGTACCCGAAACCTCACCCGCTGTAACCAATGCCACATATAGGGGGTTGAACACGCCGGGGTGTTGCTGCATTGCTTCGGAAAGCGAATATCCCTTGCGGATGTCGTCCGAAATCTTGCGTAGCACGCGGCTGAATCTTTTGTTTTTCTCTTCCTTTTCCAGGTCTGTGATGGCTTTTTCGATGGTGAGACCGGCACTAAACATAGTGGAAAGCTGGCGCGTGAAGAACACCAAAGTGCGCAGGGAGACGCCCGTACGCCACTTGTAGAAGGTGAACATCAGTTTGTCAAAGAGCGAGAGCTTTCCTTTGAAGGCTCCTTCAGATGCCGCTTTGACACTGATAATGGTGCTGCCTTCTTTGGCCAGTTTATCCACTGCCATATCCAAGGTATCCGCTTTGATAACTCCCTCAACGCGAGCACCTTTAGCATCTTTTACGACATAAGCGAAATTTGGCATGGTATTACCTTTCTATTTTTATTAATCGACGATTGTCATTTTGATGACCTCACGAATAGTCGTGACGCCACGTTTCATTTTGGTGATAGCTGCATCGTGCAGGGTACGCATTCCGGCTCTCAGTGCAGCATCTCTGATCATATCCTGGTTGCCGCCTTCATAGATGATACCCCTGATTTCGGGATTCACGGTAAGACATTCAAAGATACCGGTTCTACCGGAGAAGCCGGTGTTGCCACAGTGGATGCAGCCTTTGCCCAGCTTGAAGTTGATGGTAGCAGCTTCTTCAGGCGTGAGGCCGGCGTCTCGAATTTCCTGTTCTGTGGGCTGATAGTCATCTATGCAATAGGGGCATATCTTTCTCACCAAGCGCTGGGCCATCACCAGAGACAGCGACGAACCCACGAGGTAGGGCTTGATGCCGATATCTATCAGACGTGTGATCGTGGACGGGGCATCGTTGGCGTGAAGCGTGCTGAACACCAGGTGACCGGTGAGTGAGAATTTGATGGCGATGTCAGCGGTTTCTTCGTCACGAATTTCACCGATGAGCACGACGTCAGGGTCTTGACGCAATACGGAACGCAGGGCAGCACCGAAGGTGAGGCCGATCTGCTCCTTTGTCTCTATCTGTGTGATTCCGTCCAGACGATATTCCACGGGGTCTTCCACCGTTACGATGTTGGTTTCGATATCCTGAATCTCCTTGAGCGCAGCGTGCAGCGAGGTGGATTTACCGCTACCGGTGGGTCCGGAAACGATAATGATTCCATAGGGTCTGCGGATGATCTTGTCAAAGATCTCCATATCTTCTTCTTCAAAGCCCAAAGTGGAGAGCGTGAAACCAAATTCTCCCTTGTCGAGCAGACGCATCACGACCTTTTCGCCCAAAACTGTGGGGGTGATGGACACACGGACGTCCACGCTTTTCATGGCTGTTTTGAGTGAGATGTGACCGTCCTGAGGCAGGCGACGCTCAGCGATATTGAGCTTGGACATCACTTTTACGAGTGAGATCAGGCCGGGGTGCATGCCTATGGGAGGAGTCATGACCTCACGCAGGGCGCCGTCTACACGATAGCGGATGCGTGATGTTTTGGTAAGTGGTTCGATGTGAATATCGGTTGCACCGGCTTTGATAGCTTCGTTGATGATGAGGTTCAAGAGCTTGACTACCGGGGCATCTGCATCGGAGGAGGCAGCGGAAATGGTGATCTCGTTTTCATCTTCGTCGACGGCGACAAAATCAAAGTCTCCCACCGCATCTTCCACCTGGCTGGTGGTGCGGATGCTTTTGTAGTATCTTTCTATGGTATCTGTGAGCGTAGTTTCTCCGATCAACTCCGGCTTGATCGGTTTTCCGATCAGCTTTTTCACGGCATCCAAAACCGTGAGGTTTTCGGGGTCGGTAAGAGCGACCACGACTCCGTCCGCCTCTTCACGGAGAGCGATGACTCGGTTTTGCTGAGCGTAGGGCTCTGGGATCAGAGACACCACTTCCAGATCCAAGTCCATCAGTTCACTGGGGTTTACAATATCGTAGCCCAGCTGCAGGTGCAAAGCATTTAATAGCTGTTTTTCGGTCAGATAGCCAAGTTTAATCAGCGTTTCGCCTATTTTCAAGCCGAAATTGTTCTGCTTGATCATGGCCTCTTTGACCATTTCTTCGGTTACGTAGCCCTCATTTATCAGCACTTCGCCGATACGGGCAAATTGGGGGTTGTAGCTCATTGGCTCTTCCTTAAATGGTATTTTATTAAAGTATAGGCTTTAAGAGCCGCTTGTGTCGATAGCATTCCTTTCATCTTTTTATTGGTTTGAGCACCGGAAGACCGGAAGCCTTCCGGTGCCCATAATGGTTAATATTATTTAGCCGGGGATGACAGTAGCCCAGCGGTATAGTAGTACAGTCACGTTTGCAGAAACGTCATGTCCAAACAGGGTAGCCGTAATACTGGAGGTGCCTTGTCCGGGCAACCCTACTCCTTCGGCTTCTGGGACTTGGTTTATATGGTACTTGATCCTGCCTTTGGCTTTCCCATGGAAGTCCGCATACATGGGGTCTGGTGCTATTGCATTTGGATAGAACATACTTACCGTGGTGATGGTCCATGGTTCAAAGATATCGTTAAATGTTCCAAAGATGGGATCATCATCCTCCGCCGTCAGGCCTTCCTGGAATGAATTCACAAACACAAAGGTACCCAACGACGACGTGAGATGGATTTTCTGCCTGCCAATCAGTGAGCCTTGGCCGTCTCGCACTCTGCAGTGGACACTGACGTATCTCCAGGTTGGTGACGATGGGCCAAAGTTTACGTGTTGAGGATTGGGCAGCACTTCCAGGCGCGGCTCATTGAGCGGCAATGTCAGGTTGGCAATCCCGTAAATCTTGGGATTCTCTCCAGAACCCGTGGAAGCTTGCACGGTGATGGACTCGTTGGTGTAGATACCGGGATAGGTGATAAAGGTGTAGGCTGTGCCTGCGAGAGAGTCGTCATCCACGCTCACATTACCCACCGCACCCCAAGAATGTATGGTGCAGTTGGTAAAGTTGTTGAGCAGCTCAAAGAAAACCGTGGTGTCATCTTGCACGGGGTTTCCATAGATGTCGTGGACGTTCGCTCCTGCCACAACTCTCCACACTCCACCACCCATAGCCTGTCCTGTATTGATGCGGCCGATAAAGGGCGTAATACTGGCTGCAGGACCGCTATGAATGACGATGTTGGTCTTGGTGGCGACGATCTCGACATCGTCCGATTCTCGCGTGTGTGAAGCTCTGACGGCCAAAACTCCGGACTCAGTTCCGGAATTGACCGAAATCTGGGCTTCACCTCCTGTACTCATCACCATCACCGGCTGGTTTGAAGGTTGATTGTTCAGGTTTGCGCCGGAGGGTATACTTCCCACCAGTTGGAACCAAACCGGTTGCTGGGTATCCACCAGGTTTCCGTTGATGTCTTTCAGTTGTACTCTCAAGATGGCCGATTCGTCTCCACCGGTGCCGCGNACTTTCAGCTCCANGACTTCTGTTTGGGTAAATCCAATGGAGTGGATNTGGCTGGAGGTGATAGTGAACACGGTTTCGGCCTGGAGGGTATCTCCGTTGGCGGAGGCAGTAATGGTGGCAGCGCCGGCTCTCAGGCCGGGGATCAAACGTGTATGAGCGACGCCATCGGCCTGTGTGCTCACGTTGATCATCTGGGAGGTGTTGATAAAGGTTCCCAGGTCGGTNCCAAATTTNACTCTCTTGCCGCCGCAAACGTTGCCGTAAGTATCTGTAAGCCTTGCAGAGAGGCGAATTTCGCCTTCAGATTCCAAGGGACAGGTATCGGTCTCGGTGGCTTCTCCATCTTCGATCACAAATGT
>JGI24710J26742_10003448_pt1 | contig 13395 bp, 9 predicted proteins | sample BioPla2DNA2_FD_26742 | JGI IMG/M metagenome (IMG submission 26742) | reverse complement strand
CGTCAAGAAAAGTTGCAAAAGAACATACTGGATACACAACCGGAAAAAATATAAAACAAGCTATTTCTGACCTTTCTATTCGTAGTGATATCCAAAGTTCACACTCCACTCCTTTTAAATTTAATTCAACTAAATCAACATACAGCAAAGGCTCTTGCGAGAGCATTAAAATGTCTTTTTCAAAGGGATATAACCATACCTTTAATTATAATAGTAGCGACAACCTATATTATAATCACCTAAACTCTAACAAAATGGTTGACGCAGATGGCAAGCAAATGGCAGTCGCTAATGTTATTATTCTGTACTTTCCATCATATACTGTTTTAAATTCAGCTGGGTGCATTGATATGAATTTAAGCGGTGGCAAAGGTGTTGTTGCCTCTAACGGAAGCTATGAAGACATTACCTGGGAAAAAGGAAACAACCCTAGTAGTATGATTAAGATGTATTCTCAAAACGGTTCTGAGCTAAAACTTAATGTTGGTAAAAGTTATATTGCACTTGTTCCTGCAAACAATAGCGGTTCGACAGTCATTTCTTAACAAATTTTTATAACCTTTTATTTTAGTGGGCGAGTTTTAATCTAACTCGCCTTTCATTTCAATACTTAAAATTGAGGAGGCATAATTTTGGAAAACCAGAAAAACTCACATATCAAATGGGCAATAACAATTTCTATGCTTATCGCCGCTAGTTTTCTTATTTATATGTCTTTTATTTATAACCTTCCACATATGTATGATTATTTAGGCCCTGCCGTGAACATTAACGCACAGCAAAAAGACCTTTATACCTCTCTTGCAAGTTATGATAGAGAAAGCCAATATCCGTTTATCCAAAGCGATATTGACAATGTTTTTTATGTTATAGAACCTAATAAGGATGTAGAACTTTTCGACTACAATTATGGTAATTTTTCAAAAGTAAAAAATGTAAAAAAAATGGAACTAACTGTTGACTGTCACGGTCAAAAGATTCCCGTTACTATGTCTTACATTACCCGCAATGGTAAAACTATAGGCTATGGTAATTTTGTTTCTCTTAGTTCTAAAAATATGTATAGCTACGCTTTTTTCAAGCTTTGCAATGCGCCAAAAAACTATGATGGCAGTGCAGATTTTTTACTGTTTGTTGATTTTAATAGCGAGAATGTTTTTAGTTTCAAAAAACAATATTCTATGATTTTTGAGGTTAATAGCAAAACAAAAAAAGTGTCTAAAGTTTTAAACCCAAATGATCAAGCAATTTCTATTAAAACGGGAAAACCGCGCGACGATTTTTTTATTGTCGATGACGATATTATAAATTCTTATGACAATCAAATTTTATTTGTATCTTCTCGAAATTATAAGCAATCAAGCGAATTTTATGGCGCAGATGTTTTTTCTAAAAAAGACCGAAACACACCGTCAAGTCTAATTGCAAGTAAAGTTGTTGACGAGTTCGTTCGCCAAGATAAAGATGAAATTATTTATCTTCAAAAGTCAAAAAACCATCAGTCCGGCTCCTTTTGTTTAATGTCCAAAACTAAAAACAATTCAAAAAATACAGTGCTTAGAACTTTTGACGGAGATTTTAAAGAAAATTATATTAGATGTGGTGACTTTTTAATCGACAAAGCTACAATGACGCTTTACGACCTTGTCGAAAACACCGAATCCGTTTTAATGGGAATTTCAATCAACGACATTAAGTGCTTTGCTGTAAGCCCTGACAAAACAAAAATAATCTTTGCTGAAAACTTGAACAATCAAGTTCAAAGAATTGTTTTTTACGACCTTAATATAAAGAGGTTTAAATCCATTGAAAGATACGATGCTTTTTTAGGCGATTTTATTAATCTTAGTTTCGTTAATAACGATATAGTAAGCTATGTTAAACCGTCAAAATCACCAAACACACCATTTTGCAACTTTATTATTTCGTGGGATAAAGTTTTTTCTACAATTCCTTAATTTTTTATGGTATTATATACAAAACAAAGTAAATTTTCAGTTAATAATTCTTAAAGTTTTTATTAATAAAACTTTGATAAATCATTGACAATTGTACAATAAATCAGTATAATCTTTATATAGATTTAAAAATCTATATAGAAATTATAAAAAGAAATTGGGAGGAATGACATCTTATGTTTACTTTTGCGTCAGGCGTAAGTACTGGTCTTGTCTGGCTCGTTTGGATTGGTGTTTTCATTACTTTATTTGGATTTAATGAAGTCACTCGTAGGTTTAAATGGGTTGGATTTGCAGCTTTCGTTATTTTACCAACAATACTTACAATCGTATGGTTGACCGTTATGCGTGATACCACTTATATGGACTGGTTCCATCTTGCAAAAGTCTACTCATCAACTGCTGGTTGTATCGGCTTTTGGTGCATCAGACATTTAGAGGGCACAAACAAAAAAACAGGGGAGCATTGGAAGCTTAGCGATAAAAAATGGGCTTTAGCTTTCCCACCACTTATTCTTGCTATCAACATCGCTGAGGCTGTTGCTCGTGATTTTGAAGTTGGAATGAAATATTCTGCTGGTGTTGTTGAGGCACTTAACAACCAAGTTCAATTCTACATAGGTGGTTCTTGGAACTATATGAATGCCATTGCTGGTATTATTAACATTGTTACAATTACTGGTTGGTTTGGCATTTGCATTAAGAAAAAAACATCTAAAGACTCAAGTAAAGATATGCTATGGCCTGATATGCTATGGTTCTGGATTATAGCTTATGACCTTTGGAACTTTGCATATACTTACAACTGCTTGCCTGGCCACGCTTGGTACTGCGGATTTGCTCTATTGCTTGCTCCAACACTTTGTGCTTTCACTGTTGGTAAGGGCGCATGGCTACAACACCGTGCTCACACTCTTGCTTTATGGTGTATGTTTGCTCAAACATTCCCAGCTTTCCTTGATGAAGGTCGTTTCGCAGTTGACTCAATTGCAGGCTCACAACTCAAGGCACTGGCTGTTGAACAAGGAATCGAGTTTAAGAATGGCACTGTAACTGCTATTGCAGGTGGTGCAAATGTTAATACTACTGCAATGTTCATCTTCAGCCTTGCAGCACTACTATTTAACATTGGTGTATTGGCTTATATGATTTACAAAGTTGCTAAAACAAAGCGTAATCCATACACAAGCGAGCTTTATACAGACCTTGCAAAATATCAAGAAGTTAAGGCTCTTGCTGAATAATTTTATATTTGATTTTTTAAAGGCTCTCGACTTCGGGAGCCTTTTTATTTTTTAAAAACATTTTATCTAAAACTTGGAATTAAATGCAAACACTCTTAGTTTATGGTACAATAAACTAACAAACTATTATCAGGAGTTTTTATATGCAAAACTTATCAAACATTGGTCAAATAAAAGATGTTCTAACACGCCACGGTTTCTCTTTTTCAAAATCTCTTGGGCAAAACTTTTTAATCAATCCCTCCATCTGTCCTAAAATGGCAGAAATGGCAGGTGCAACCGAGGATGTTGGAGTTATTGAAATTGGAGCAGGGATTGGAGTTTTAACAGCTGAGCTTGCAACCCGTGCAAAAAAAGTAGTTTCAATAGAAATAGACTCTAGGCTCTTGCCAATTTTAGATGAGACGCTTAGCGATTTTGACAACATTGAAGTCATAAATGCTGATGTTATGAAAATCGACTTACACAAGCTTATTGAAGAAAAGTTTTCTGGGATGAATGTTATTGTTTGTGCAAATCTCCCCTACTATATCACATCACCTATAATAATGATGTTGCTTGAAAGTCGACTAAACATAGAGAGCATCACTGTTATGGTGCAAAGTGAAGCCGCAGACAGACTGTGTGCAAAAGTGGGTAGCAGGCAGGCTGGAGCTGTTACTGTAGCTGTTGATTATTACGCACAGGCATATAAATTGTTTGATGTGTCCCGAGGCTCTTTTATGCCCGCACCAAATGTTGATAGTAAGGTTATACGACTCGATGTTCGTAAAGAACCACAAGTTGAGCTAACAGACGAAAAGAAGTTTTTTAAAATGGTAAAAGCCGCTTTTGCACAAAGAAGAAAAACGGCACTGAACTCTATAAGCGCCGGTATGGGACTGCCTAAACAGCAGGTTGAAAGTGCCTTGATAAAATCGGGACTTGAAACCAATGTTCGCGCTGAAAAACTGTCGATGACAGAGCTTGCCACTCTTTGCGAAAATTTATGAGGTGATTTTGGTGATATCGGCATTTATAATTTCTGGTATGCTTATAATTATTTCTATTCCATTTTTTATGGGTAAAGGATTGTTTTTGCTCCCAAAATATAATTCAATGACGCCAAAAGAAAAAGAAATGTATCACAAAAAGTATGACGCTAAAAAAATATGTAAAGCAACTGGTTATTTGCTTTTTTCCATTGCTATTTTAATTTTTATTGTTGGATTTTATAATTCACAGATAATAACTTTGTACTGCATTGCAACAGTTTTTTCAATATTCTTGTTTTATTCAACATACATTAACGCCGGGTGTAACAAATAAAAAAAGACCTCGATTGAGGTCTTTTTATTTTATTGCTAAAGCAAATCATTTATATCAAAAAAGTTTTGATTATTTATAATCATTCCTATTTGTGTTTGCTCTTTTTGAGCAAGTGAGCCGTGTATATTAAATATGTCGCTGAAAAAAACTGCGATAATTATTGAAATAATTACAGACATTAAGAGTATTGTTGCAATTATTATTTTTGTTTTTTTCTTCTCTTTATCCTTTTCTACTTTTTGCACTTCTTTAATCTCTTCGGCTGATTTTGTAGGTGGTGGCGGAAAAAGCTCGCCAGTTTTTGCCCACGACTGCACCATCTTAAACAGTTCATTTATTGCAGAAAAAACAAGTTGTGGTGGTGTTTCTCCTGCTTTTGCAAACATCTTTACTGCATTTGCTTGTTGCTCATTTGCTATGCAAACATAAACAAACATCTCGGTTTCTCCGTCCTGTTTTGACGTGGTAAACACTTGAGAAAGGCACGCTCCAATTGGTGAATCGCTACTCTGCTTTGCACCTCTAGCAAGATTTACAGCATATTCTCTAGGTGGCATTTGCCCCTTTTCTACATAGTAACCTGAAAAATCAATCACCTTTGATAAATCTACAATATCATTTGATAATGCGTAAATAAAATCAAGCGTTGTTGTTTGCGCTATTGCAAAGCTAAGTTGCTCGTCAATCAGATTTTGCACCGTACTTTTAATAAGATTTTCATCATACGGCTGTTTGTCTTTTGACTGTTCTAGCTCTTGTTGTTCCAGCTCTTGATTTTTCTCTTCAATTTCTGGTAGCGTTTTTAACAAATACTGAACCACACCTATATCTAAAATTGTTCCAAGTCGCTCAATATCAAGTGGCAAAACTAGAACAATTTGATTGTTCGATTTAATTGCAAAGCCACTATATAGCCCATCGTTTGATAACAATGGCGTTGACCCTGACGGTATTAATATTTGATTTTTGAACTCTGTTGTGTCTGGTTTAATCTCTGGAAAGCTTGCCCTCATAAGTTTTATAATTTGTCTATTTGGCTTTTTTCTAAGTTGAAAAGCCTTTGCAACAAAGCTTTTGAATGGCGCAAAAAGCTCTGGCTCTGTCGCAAGCACAATCACATCATCTTGCTTCACCGAGTTTGACAACTCTGTCAAAAACAATTTTTCGTTATTATATTGTGTGAATTTCTCATTACAATCTAGATATTTTTCTAAAGTTGCCTCTATCATTTCTTGTGCCTTAACTATCTTTGGTGTAGTTTCAAGACCTAGCGACATTAAATTTACGACCATTCTCATCACACCCATTCTTTTTATATATAAACAGGGGGATAGTTGTCCCCCTGTTTGTTATGCTAAACTACTGGTCTCCACTGTTCTGCGCCTTTGTACGGGTTTGAAATGCCTTTTTTGTCATACCACGCTTGTGGGTAGCGTGGATTTGAGTTCATTGCTACGCTATCTGGGTCGATTTCTACACTTTCACCCTCACGCAACATTCTTGCAACAACAACAAGCCTTGCATTGTCAAACTCATATGTGCAAGTTGACAAGGTAAGAATTCTGTCTGTTGGCTGTATGTCTACGCCTGTTAAGTACAAAGCTCTTTGGTTGATTTGGTTTACATATCCGCCATATGTTTTTTCCCACTGATTTCTATCAACATATAATAGATTTGGAAAAACATAGTTAAATACATATCCGTTGTCACCATCGCTTGAGCCGTTTGTTATAAACACTGCATAAACCTTCCACTGATAGTTTGCATAAAGTGTGTTAAACTCAATTATTGGTGCTTTTAAAAACCCTTCTGGCTTTGCATATTCTCTAAGATTTGTAAACATCTGTGTATCCTTGTGCATACGATGTCCAAAGAGAACGGTGTTAAGGTCTAGTGTATCAATATTGTTATTAAAGTTTGCAAAAACGGTGCCATAATGACTTTTTTCCTTGCTAAAATTATGCTTTAGATAATAATCATTATCCTTTGTTTGCACAACTGGCAAATCAATATCTAGCCCATCAATTTTTATCCAACCTACAAGGTCGGAGTTCATCGCATAAAGGTCTGCAAATTTTGTTTGCATTCCGCTTGGAAAATTTACATTTGGATGTTTCTTTTCGATTTTAGCCCATTCTTGCTCGCTATTTTCGCCTGTTTCCATAATTTGAGCTAGTTTTGAGACTTCTTTTTCGTTTTGCTTCTTATCAATAAAATTGCCAGTAAAATAAGTTGCGCAACCTATTAGAACTACGAAAGAGACAATAACGACCACTTTTCTAACTATTTCTTTTGGGGTGTCACCCTTAACCGGAAATGTTGTAAAAAGAAATTTTTTAAAGCCTTTTGCGTCTTCCCTACTTACTTCTTCCTTTATCTTTGTGGCTTTTTCTTTTTTTACTTTTGGCGGCTTTTGCTTTTTGACTTTTTTAGGTTTTTGAGCTTTTTCATATGTATTTTCTAAATCTTGATTGCCACCAAACTCGCCGAAACCGTCTTCAAAGCTTTCTGGCTCAAAGTTGTTTTTTATGCTTTTTTTGCCTTTTGAAACCACAGCTTTGTCTGCTACTTTTTTATCAACATTTTTACCGAAGTTTGATAAATTTTCACGGTCTGGCTCTGCCTCTTTTGGAGTTGTTAGGAAGTTGGATGCAGGCTTGGTTGGTTGCTCTTCCTTGTTTCCTCCAATTTCTGCGTGCACCTCTCCATCATCAAAACGAGATAGCAAGTTGTTCATAAACTCCCAATACTGAGAGTCTTTTTCCTCATCGTCTTGGGATGCTTTAACTTCTGGCTCAGCAGTTTCAGGTATTTTAGTTTCTGCCGGTTTTTGCTCTGGCTTTATAATTTCAGGCATTGATGGATCAACCTCAACTGGTGACGAGGTCTTTTGAACTGGAACTGAATATACAGTTTTTACATCTTCGGCAGGGTTTGTTACAGCGTCTATTGTTTCTGTAAAATCGGGCATAGATTCACTGCTAACATTAACGCTTTCCTTTTTTTCTGCGACTACATCGGATGTGCCAAAAGCAGAATAAAGACTTTGCATTGAATCCATAAAGCTAACTGAATCGCTACCGTCTTCCTCTTTTGGCTCTTCTTTTTCAACATAAGCGCTATCTTCTGGTTTTGCTCCATCTTCCGGCGAATACACCGGTGTTGGTGCAGAAAAAATTGAATCATCAACTCTAGGTTCACGAGTTATCATTTCATCGTGAGGCAAAACTCCTTCGCCTTCATTTATGTTGTTTTTTAATAAATCCGTGGTGTCAATAACCGGTTGCCTTACATAAACCTTGTGACCATCAAGCTCTAGCTCGTCATCCTTTTGTGCGTCTTTTGGTTGCTCATTTTCCGCCTTGGTGCTTTTCTGTGGCTGTGTTTTCACATCATCTTGAGCCTGCTCACTTGGTTGTGGCTCAGGCTCAAAAGAAACCGATGGAGGATTTTGCGACACCTGTGGTGTTTGCTGTGCTTGTGGCACTGGTGGATACGGATAATACATCGGCATCGGCTGACCATTTTCATCAAGCTGTGCTTGTGGCACTGGCGGATACGGATAATACATCGGCATCGGCTGACCATTTTCATCAAGTTGTGCTTGTGGCATTGGCGGATACGGATAATACATCGGCATCGGCTGACCATTTTCATCAAGCTGTGCTTGTGGCATTGGCGGATACGGATAATANNCTGGTTGCCCTTGAGGTTGTTGCTCTTTCGAATTCTCTTGTTGCTTGTTTAAAAAAGGATTTGAAAAGCCTTTGTTATCTTCTGGCAATTATGCTCACTCCTTATTGATTAGGTATCAATATTTAATCGTAATTAAAAAATTACGGATTTTATATTTTTGCTTTCTCTTTTTATCTTAATATGCTTGTGGCTTATATGGATTTGCATTATTTTTTGTGTTAGAAAAGTCTACATCTTCGCTCTCGCCATCTCTTAAAAGTCTTGCAACCACGACAAATCTTGTGCTAGTTTTTTTATCACTGGTATCAGGCACAGAAATTGTAATCAACTTGTCCGTTTTTAAAACATCAACTCCAGTTATGTAGAGCTTTCGCATATCAATTTGTTTTATATAGTTTTCAAAATCGGTTGCAATTAAATCTTGATTTGTATAATCAAAAAAATTCTTGTCATATTTTTCATCAGTTGCAACGGAATATACTGCATAGATTTTCCATCTATAATTATCATAGAGCGTGTCGAACGAAAAAACGGGTGTTTCTTTATAAACTCTAATGTCTTTAAATTCTAAAATCTTTGACAAACTAAAAATATCTTCCTCTTTATTATTTGCATAGATAATTGTGTTTTGAGAGCTTAAATCTGCCTTAGAACTTGCATCTAAAAACGCCGTACCATTCGCCGATTTTGCTTTATAAAAATTATGATTTGTATAATATTTATTATCTTTTGCTTGAACAATCGGACTTTCTATATTTAAATTGTCAATAGAAATTATACCAATTGTTTCTTTATTTGCAACATATAATTTTTTAAACTTTTCTTGAATTTTTTGCGGGTACTCTATTTCGTCCGCTTGACTTGCACCTGAAAAATTTGCGACAGGGTTAATATTTTCATCCCTACCTCCCTTTGTATCGCCTTTTTTTATGGTTGATGCAATCAAAACAACAAGGCAGACTAAAATTATTACACCACTCATTATTGTAAGAACTTTTCGCAAGATTTCTGAGTTGCTGTCAGTATCAACTGGAACGATTTTTTCAAGCTTTCCTTGAATTTTTATTTTATCGTCTTGCTCTTTTTTAAAGTCATCATCATCTTGACCTACTTTTTCAACATACTTTTGGCTGTCTTGTTTTTCGCTTGTGTTATCTTGATTTTTTGTTTTGGATGTATCATCGACCTTAATTTTTTCGATTTTTACGGTATCTTGACTTTTGTCTTTTGCTACTTCTTTTTTTACTTTATCAGTCTGCTCATTACTAGGGTTTTTGCTTTTTCCCTGTGGCTTTTGTTTTGCCATTTAGCACACCTCTTAATTTATTATTAAAAATCAATTCTCTCAAGACCTAATTCATCAATTTGCCCTTCAAGATACATTCTTGCCATATTAAATGCGTGTGATCCAGTAACATAGCGATTATAATCTCTTTGCCCGTTTCTGCCAATTTCTAGCTTTTTTACCCACGCTGACTTACCGTCAGTCAAAGCTATAAAGCTCAGCCCAACAGGTGAGCCTGTTTCGTCTGAATTCGGGCCTGCTATTCCCGTTATTCCTATAGCAATTGAGGCACCACTAAGGTTTAGAGCGCCTTTTGCCATCTCAACAGCAACAGGACCGCTTATTGCCGAATATTTTTTTAGAGTATCTTCACTCACATTTAGCACTTGATTTTTAATTCTATTTGAGTATGAAATAATTCCACACTCAAACACACCACTAGCACCTGATATGTCTGTAATTCTCTTTGATGTATATCCTCCTGTGCAGGACTCTGCAATGGATATTGTCATATTTTTTTGTGCAAGCAGTTCCACTAACTTTTGCTCAATGTTTTCATAATCAACACCATAAATTAAACTCCCAAACTGCGAATACAAATTGTCAATAATTGGAGTAATCATTTTTTCTGCCTCTTCTTTTGTTTCAGCTTTTGCAGTGACTCTTAAAAGTGCCTCACCATCTTTTGCATATGGGGCAACTGTAGGGTTGCTATTGTCAAGCAGGTTGCTTACCTTTTCTGCCAGTGCAGATTCGCCAATTCCAAATGTGCGAACACGGTGCGACACTATAATACTGTTTGAGAATTTTTGTAAAAATGGATTAACATGGTCGTTGAACATTGGAACAAGCTCTCTTGGTGGGCCTGGCAACATAATTATTAGTTTTTTATCCTTTTCTATTACGCACCCTGGTGCTGTTCCAAACTTATTTTTAAAAACTATTGCACCCTTTGGTATATACGCTTGCTTTTCATTTGTCAACGGCATTGGGTGATTAAATCTGTTAAAATACGCCTTCATATTTTCCAGACTTTCTTGATGAAGCTCAAGCTCTAACCCAAAAACCTCACTGCAAACCTCTTTTGTAATATCGTCTGCCGTAGGCCCTAGGCCACCAGTTGTTATTACCATATCACTATGCTCAAGTGCATTAGTAATAGAACGCTTTAGCCTATCTTTGTTGTCACCAACGGTGTTGACATATTGCACACCAATTCCTAGCTTTGCAAGCTCTTGAGATAAAAATTGTGCATTTGTGTTTAAAATATCTCCCAACAGAAGCTCTGTGCCAACATTTAGAATTTCGCAGTTCAAAAAACCATCTCCCAGTTTTGTTATCCAACAGTTAAAATTCGTTTTTCGTCAAATGCGCGCTGTACAAGTGCATCTATATCCAGTTTTTCCTCGCCTTGCTCAACATATTCAAGCGTCGGACGAGTTTTTGGATGCTTTGGTGTAAATATTGTACAGCAATCTTCATACGGTTGAATTGAAATATCAAAAGTATCAATCTTTCTAGAAATGTCTACTATTTCATTCTTGTCCATTCCTATGAGTGGACGCAAGGTAGGCATAGTACACACTGCATCTGTGCAACCTATTGCATTAAGCGTTTGGCTTGCGACTTGTGCTAGGCTCTCGCCTGTGATTAATGCCCCGCAATTGTCTTGTCTTGCTATCATCTCAGATACACGCATCATAAATCTACGCATAATTATTGTGAATAATTCCTCGGGGCAATTTGCCTTTATTTGCTCTTGAATTTCGGTAAATGGCACGATATATGTTGTTATTCTGCCACTATATTCTGAAACCTTTTGCAACAACTCTATTACCTTTTGCTCTGCCCTTTGGCTTGTATATGGAGGTGAAGCAAAGTGGATAGCTGTAAGGCTTACGCCACGCTTTGACATCATCCAGCCAGCAACAGGACTATCAATCCCACCAGACACTAAAAGTGCCGCTCGCCCAGATGTTCCAACAGGCATTCCGCCCGCCCCTTTTAACTGATTTCCTCTTACATATGCATAATTATCTCTAATCTCTATGTTCACGGTAAGTTGCGGATTGTGAACATCTACTTTCAAATGTGGATATTTACTAAGAAGATATCCTCCCACCTCGTTACATATCTGTGGGGATTTTAGTGGAAACTTTTTATCAGACCTTTTTGCCTCTACTTTAAAGGTTTGTGCCTCAAGCAAAAGGTCTTTTAAATAGGTTTGTGCCACTTTTAAAATATCATCCATATCCTTTTGTGCTGCCGCCGCCCTTGACAGACCTGCAATGCCAAATACCTTTGAGAGTATTTCCACGGCTTGTTGCATATTAATATCTTCACTCTTAGGCTCAATTGTAATTGTGGATTGGGATTTTTTAATATCAAACTCCCCAATAGCAGATAGCCTACGGCGCATATTTTTTATAAGAACATCTTCAAAAGTAGAACGATTAAGTCCCTTTAGTGCTAACTCACCGTTTTTAATCAATATAATTTCTTTCATTGTTATAATTCCTTAGTATTTAAATTTTCTAAAATTTTATAGTTTTAAAAATTTGTTTCTAGCCCCAAAAATGCTCTCAACAAGATAGTCCATCTCCTCTTGTGTTGTGTATCTTGAAAGGCTTATTCTAAGTGCACTGTCAATCCTTGAGTTTGGCAGTTTCATACTTTTTAAAACACTGCTTCTATGACCTTTTGAACAAGCAGAGCCAGACGACACATAAACACCTCGCAAGGACAATTCATTTCGCATTACCTCCGACGGTATGCCCTCAACAGACAAGTTTATAATATAGGGCAAACTCTCGCTTGATGAATTAATATGCACCTCGGGCAGAACTAAAATTCGTTTTACAAAATTATCTCTAAATGCTTTTATTCTAGCCATTGTTACATCTTGTTGTTTAAACTCTGTTACAGCCGCCCCAAACCCTGCAATTGCGGGCATTGGCGATGTGCCAGAACGAATTCCATCCTCTTGATCACCACCATAAACTGGTGAAACAATCCTTACCCCTTTGCGAACATACAAAGCTCCTACGCCCTTTGGCCCATGAACCTTATGTGCGCTCACACTAATCATATCTACACCCAAATCATATGGTGTTACAGAAATTTTTCCAAATGCCTGTACAGCATCACAGTGAATAAGAGCCGGACTGCCTGCTCTATTTACTGCTCTCCTTGCTGAATTTATAGGTTGAATACTGCCAACCTCATTATTAACAAGCATAATGCTAATTAAAATTGTTTTTCTGTTTACCTCTCTATAAAGGTCCATCTCATTTATCTTGCCAAATTTATCAACAGGTAAACGAACAACCTCAAAGCCTTGCCTTTCAAGCCTTGCCATTGCGTTTGAAACGCTGGGATGCTCGATTGCTGTTGTTATTATTTTGTTTCCTCTGCGTTTTAAAGCCTCCACGGCTCCAAAAATTGCAATATTGTTGCTTTCTGTTCCGCCGCTAGTAAAATAAACTTCATCAGGGTTGCAAGAGAGTGCCTTTGCAACATTTACCCTCGCTAAATCTAGCGCCGCTTTTGCCTCATCACCTTTTTTGTGCAAAGAAGCAGGGTTGCCGTAATTTTCAGTTAACAAAGGATAAATCTCCCCAACTGCTAAATCGCAAACCTTTGTAGTTGCACTATTGTCAAAATAGCATTCCAAAATCTCTCCCCCAGAAAATTGATTTTTTGGAATATAATATATTCCATATTATTATACAATATTCACGCAACGCGTGCAATGCTATTTAAAAAATTATTTGCCCCAAAAAGCGCTGAAACACTGCGTTTTTTATCACTTTTTGTTTTATGAAAAAACTAAAGTTTGAATATTTTTTATAAATTGTGAAAAAATAGTATCGTTTATAAAAATTTTTAAAAACGGAGGGCTTTG
>JGI24710J26742_10003446_pt1 | contig 13399 bp, 13 predicted proteins | sample BioPla2DNA2_FD_26742 | JGI IMG/M metagenome (IMG submission 26742) | reverse complement strand
GATCACCAATAACCTCTTTGAACTCCTTCTCGATATCCTTACGGATGATAAATACCACATGGTTGAATCCAGCTTCGATTGCATCGTGGATTGAGTAGTCCGTGATGATATGGTTTGCATCATCGACCGGCTCCAACTGTTTTATTCCTGTTCCAAATCGGCTGCCGATTCCGGCCGCCATGATAAGTAATGTTGTGTTCATAACTCTCTCCTTACTGTGCTTGTGCTGCTTTAATCGGGCATATCTTAATGCACTGATAGCAACGAACACAACTGTGGATCTATATGTAGAAAAACAGAACGCACTTACCGATGCCAGCCAGCGGTATCTGCAGCTGAAAAGCATATATAACTGCATGTCAACTTCTGCTGCTCAGAAGAAACGCATCATAGCATATGCAAAGAATATACAGAAACTACAGGCTGAACTTAGCGAGCTTCAAAGAGAAATAACTGACTGCGGGTTCTGCAGATCACTTGATGAGATCTCGTGCTCTATTGGTTTCGACGTGGACTTCGTGCAGTACAAACTTGAAGCCCTCAAGACAAGAGGCTATGACCTGCCTGACATCGAGTTGAAGGCTTACGATAAAATGTTCAGATGGTAGGATGTTCAGATTACGAATATCTCAGCTGATTAGTGGGAGGTGAAGAACTGAAAAAAAACATGGTGTGGAGAAATAAACACACCGGCTCCGACCATCAGTTCAGGAGTACACACACAGTAACAGGAAAAAGCACTTAGAAAAGGAGTGAACACAATGCCAGCATCTTTCTTTACTGATACCGATTTATGCCGCAAAACAGATTTATTCAGCAAAACAGATTTATTCAACAAAACAGATTTATTCAGCGAGAATGAACCTTTCTTTCCTGTCTCTGATGAGCAATATCAGCAGAATTATTCCTATGCTCAGACACAGCTGGCACAATACCACAAGCGGCTCTCCCAGGCCTGTTCCAGCCGGGTTGCCAGCAAAATGAAAAAGGACTTCTCACAGTACTGCACTATTGAATTTATGGAAAGCCTCGGAGAAAGCTGGAAGTCACTTTTTGATTGTTTATCACAGATATACTGCTATTCCTGCATCTGCAATCAGCTTCGGTTTTCCCGTTTAGCAGATCGTGCTAAATTCACAAGAGCAGCCTTTGAAGAAAAGCTGATTATCTGCGGGCTGACTGACCCCCAGTACTCAGAGTTTTTGCAGAGGGATCTTGAGAGAGCTGGTGTTACTGTATGAATATGGAATTGCCTGAAAATCTCCCGGATACTCTTCTCTGCACCTGCGATGCCTGCCATTACACTTTCAACCCCAGTATGTATCACAGTAAGTACCGCATTCCAAAGCGATGCCCAGACTGCGGGAAAATGAAAGTAGATGGCCGTCCTGCTGTACGGGAAGCCACAGAAGCTGAAACCGCTGACTACTGGCACATACAAGAGGAAATGCTAAACGAATTGGGGCTAATTCCATAATCACAAGGGACATAATCACAGGGACATAATCACAGGATCCATAATCACAGGGACTCAAGAACCTATCATACACAATATCAAAACGGAGATATGGATTCTGAAGCTTTTGAGAGCGGGATTGCTGAGAACAGTATTACGAGGAAAAAGCGTTTACTATTTTATAGATATTGGTACGGAGAGGCACAGTAGATGCCTCTCTATTTTTTTGTCTGCTTCTTTCCCACACCTTTACCTCTAAGTTTTTGTTCAACTTCCTCTGGCACAGAAATGATGCCAAAACGCCACAGCATCGGATAGATGTAAGATATGCCTCGGATATCTCCTATCGCCTTCGGCTTTTCATAAACTATGTCCGGATCAACCTTCTGCATTGCTAATAAGATACTGCTCCATGCCAGACTCTTGCTGCTCTCCCGCCGGTCAATAAAGAGTTCCTTGGTATAGTTGCCGTTCCGTCCTTTCTTCAGTATGTAGGAATACTTCAGCCCTGTGACTGTTCGGAACGGATATCCCTGAAAAAGTTCAATACATTCCCACAGTTGTTTTTCACTCTTATTTTCTTTCAGTACTTCCACAGCAGCTTTACGCTTCCTATATGCGATACACCACTCCGCATTAGAACTAATCTCCGTTTCTTTATACGGAACCTTTGTGTATGGAAGATAGCCATTAATGGAAGCCCTGGATAAACCAGTGATTTCTATGATCTGGTCTATTGTCTTTCCTTCTTTCTGCAAAGAGGTTATCGTATCGGTCTGCTCATAGGAAATGATGTTGCCTGTGATCAGGAGCTTGCGGACCTTCAGTTCTGCCAAGCCTAATTCAAGAGCTGTCGCTTTGATCTCTTCGCAATCATCATACACTTCTTTCACAGCCTCGATCTGGGCCTGCAGCACAACAGCCTGGTCATAATACTTATTAGGATGTCGCCCCGGCTTATGTGTTTGATATGTTGTCAATCTAATTCACCATCCTTTTATTTCACTGTCAATCTAATTTATAAGTTGGAAGAAAAGGCGAAATCGAGGTATATTTTCAATTTCGCCCGAATTTTTCTTATCCTCGCTTACTAGCCGAAACCTGATCTGTTGAGTTTACAACTTCACACCTGTACTCATCTATAAGCTTTTGGAACTACAACTCTCTGCCCGCCGCCCCATGAAGATCCGATGCTCTTTTCCAAAGCGTGCAACCAGGATATTGTCAATTCCCATGCCATCCATGCAATAAAATTATAACACAGACGACATAATTTTCATAGTCTTATGTTTTTGTTATTATTTAGATTTAGGCTGTCAACTATACCCTTTATATACTCATTCAAGGAAAAAAAACATAGTTTTCTTTATTCTCCTGATAAAGCATTATTAGGAGATATAAAACCTTCATGTTCCCAATTAATATCCGTTCTTAGTATTCTAGATGGAATTCCCCCAATTAATAAATTGTCTTCTATAAATTCCTTTGAGACACAGCTACATGCGGCTATTACTGAATCGTTTTTCACCACAGTTCCTTTTAAAATCACAACATTTGAGGCAACCCAAACATGATTACCAATAAAAACCTCTTGCGGAAGATTTAATACTTCTCCAGTTTCTTTTTTTACTATTCGATGTCCATCTCCATCAATCACAGTACAATTCCATCCAAACAAACAGTCATCTCCAATGGCTATTTCTTTATTTGACGATACTGTAAAACCAGAATTCGCCGAAAAATTCCTTCCAAAATGTAGCGTTGCATTTTCGCAAACTGTAACACGAGCGCCAGGTCCCATTGAACATTTTCCTTCGAATATTACCTTTGCATTCTTTTTTATATCCCAAAACGAAAGATCATTTTGCGACAAACAAAAACTACCATTAGATACACCAAGCCGAATTGAACCTGTTTGGCTATTTTTCACTATCAATGAGTTTCTATCACCCATATTCTTGATTTTACATTTATACGAAACAAAAATAGGCAATTTCGCTGCCTTCTTAAATGGCAAATAGTAAAAATTGAAAAAAATAGTCTTTGGTAATGAAAACACTTTTAAAATAAGATTCATATTTTCTCCTTATGCATTATTGTTTCTATTCTTAATTCTTAATGCGCCATTTAACTTTCTAAGCATCGACATTAAATCTGATTTATAGAACAGATAATCCGTGGCAATTGTCAAAATCAAAGCAACTCCGGCAACTTCAATCGCAGTAGCAATCCAGTCGATAGCTGTAATACAATTCAAATTAAATACGGAATATGATATTAAATTTGTAAATACAAAAACAGCGATAAATATTAGTAGATGTTTTATAAACAGCATCTTACTCCTTTTCAAAACATGATTTGACATATATATTACATATTGAACAGTTCTAAAAACATTTGCTACTACAGTTCCAATAGCTACGCCGACTAAGCCAATTTTAATCACACAGACAATGGATATACAAATATTGAGTATAGCTTCTACAAAAGCTCCGTTTTTAGTCTGTTTGAAATGGCCTGCGCACATCACAATATTCTGGTAAGGTATTCTTATACAACTAAATGCTCCTGCCATTGTTATGATATATGCAAATATCGGTCGCGCATAATTCACGTCATAAACTCCGCTCGTATACAAATTTGCATATGGGACAAACATTATTACAGTAATTGTATAGATAACAGAAACCATAGAAAAAACAATTAGTTCATATATCCTAAAATTTTTCTCCATTAGCTCCATCTCGCCTTTAGCATACATATTCCCAAATGCTGCACCAAACCCTGTAACAAAAGAATATACAACTTTTCTAACACCCATGATTACTGTGTTATATACTGTATAAACTGAAACTTCCATGACATTTGTGAAGAATGTCAAAACCATTATATCGGTGTTTGTATTAATGAAATTTGCAACCTCGTGCGCTACAGCATCCCATCTTTGAGATAATAGATTATTGTCTGCTAAAACCTTATCATCAATATGATACTTTCTTCTTGCATATGTTTTTATAAATATGGGATTAATTAAAAACACTAACGAACTAACTAACTTTACTGCGTGAATACCAAACCCATTCACAATCAATAATGAGGCAATAATAGTGTTTAATATGGTTGTAAAAATCCTAATAAAAGAAAATACATACTGGCATTGATCCGAGCCAAGAAGTCTTTCATATGTATAACCAAAAAAGTATTCTCCAAACGTACTTATACTTATTATGATTATTAATGATACTGTAAATAGAAAACCAAATTCTTTAGAAAAAAACGCCGCATACAAAATCGAAAAAACCGCAATAAAGGCAACAAAAAAAGCTGCAATCTTATTCATAAAGCTCTGTGTTGTTTTAACTATTGCGCTAATCTCATAATTGTCTTTTTTTGACAAAGCTTTATAAAAAGCAGCATTGCTCGCGCCGCCTATTCCCGCCTTCATCAAAGCAATACAGCTTAAAAACTGAGATATTGACGATGTTATCCCGTTATACTTTGAGCCAAAATAACCTAGGATTAATCTTGGCAATATCAATCCGCAAATAACAGCAATCATTTCATATATCAATCCTGATGCTGTATTTATAAGTGCTTTCTTACTTCTCATAATAAAATCCCCTCCTTATTCTAGCAGTGGCTTAAATGAATTAACACCAGAATTTATATACTCGAATAATTTACTCTCATTTCTATCTAATGTACAATGAATCTATAAAAATCTTAATTGTGCTTAACAATTTCAAAAGAATAATCTTTATGAACATCACCTCCAAGAGTCGAAACCTCGTCAACTCTTATTTCGTTTTTATATAAAACGAAGGGTAGTGACAATTGATCACGCTTAACATAATTTTTAAATTCATACCACCACTGTTCCATTATTTTTATGCATGATTCTTTATTATGTTCTCGAACCAAAATATCACAAGCTAATAAGCCATAGTTTTCTGGAAAACCATTTTCTTTTAATCTTTTAGAATAGTTAAGTATGTTCAATTCAGTTTCTTTGCCTAACAATTTGCATACATTAGCTTCCTGATATGCACATGTTCTTTTCGAATGTAAAAAGTGACTAAATCCCAATTTTGACATTCTATTTACATGCTCTGTAAAGTCAGTACAAATTCTAAAATTACCATCAACGTAAACCGAATATCTATAATTCTTAAAAACCAAATGAGGATTAATCTTGAAATAACGGTTCTTTAACGGTGCTGAAAAATCTTTTATTTCTTCGAATTCATTAGCATCAATTCGTTTCCATTTAGAATCCATTGGTATATCAAAATCCGTGATAGCATAATAATCTATATTATCCGGGCAGACTAATGGCTCTTGCAGCATATCATATTTACCTATTATACAAGTATATACCGCAATTCTATCATCTAAAAAATAATTACTATTATCCCTATTATTAAATGCGGTATCTAGATCCTTTTTATAATACTCCCATACTTCTTCTTGCTTTCTATTCTTTATCCTATTAATAAGAATTTTAATTTTATTTTTTATCGATGCATTCTTGAAATCATACAACCTAACACCGGACTTAACTTTATTACTACTAAGCGCCTTTTGTTTTTCAAAATTAATTTGCTTAATCGCGTTCATCTGCTCGGCATATGCATTTCTAAAACATTCATCTTTTAGTAACATTTATTATTTCCTTTCTCTCGCTCTTGTATACTCAATCACTATATATACGACCAGTAATGGCACCAAAGAATACATTCTATAAAAAGTCACTTGAGCATACTCCAAAATCAACAATGTAACAAAGAATAGTACTTTCAACAACTCATACGAATTGTTTTTCTTTTTAATACGTTGTATTCCTGTAAATAATTGGCTAAAATACAAACTGTAATATGTAGCAAATCCACCAATTCCTAGATCAGCCAGAATTTCGAAGTAATTACTATGAGCATATAAACCATAAGTATTATAATGTGGAAAACAATAATACCCCACACCAAGAAGTGGATGACTCAAAAATACTGAAATAGCTTTTTCTCTTAATTCATTTCGTACAAGCGCGCTATTATCCAATCTTATTCCTGCCCCATCCTTAAAAAGCGTATTAACCAGTGCAAGCATTTTATTTCCTACCAAATCAAACAAAAACGCATTATTTATTGTCAAATAGAACACGCCGTAGACCGCCAACAAAGCTACTATTATTTTTAAAAGAGTTTTCCCTTTTTTTCTCCAATCACTAATAATATAAGTGATCGCAATAATAAATACAGAACTAAATATCGCCTTCCGGCTTCCAGAAAGAATTATATTAAAAATCAAAAAAGAAAAAACCACTTTGTTAATTATTCTTTTTTCTCTCATTACAAAGTATTGAAATGCTTCAATACATACAATCAGCGTTAATTGTGTCGTGAAATGATTATAATTAACACCCAATCCCGATCCATATAATCTTGAATCCATATTGGTGATTATCTGAATAGGTGTGTTTAATAAAGCTCGTATACAAACAAAACATTCTGAATATATCAAAAGCGCCAAGAGATGATGTGGATTCTCTTCTTTTTTCAGATACCCCGATATAGCTAAGGCAGTCAATACAAATGGAATGTACACTTCAACAATCAGCTGAAGTACCATTGATCTGTTTCTATGGGTAGCCCAAAATATAGAAACGAAACAAAAAAATACAAAAGTGGAATACCAAATAATGCTATTTTTTACACTTCTGTCTAAATTCAAAGTAACACTACCACGATTATAAGAAATACCAATTAGGCAAATAAATGTAATAGCCAGTGAAATAATATCGTCGTGAGGGACATTAGTATGAAAACCCAACTGTGCAATTAAAACTAATGTAATTAACATGTCATTTATTTTAGTCTTCCGATCTCGTATCATGTAATACCTCCACAGCTTAACCGAATCATGTTCAATAACATATATAACATTAGCCCATCACCCAAATCTCAATAATGATTTTATTCACAAATGAATACCTTATATTGTACCTTTTATGATTCGTTTTATAGTACCCAGCATTTTTTTTAGCATCAATTTCAAGCTAATATCTTTAGATAAACAAATCATTTTCTTAAAACTGTATTGAGGCCTGCTTTTTCCACAAATAAAAAGCGCTATGATACTAGCAAGCATTGTTTTCTTTTTAAAAAACTGGTGGTACTGTGAATATCTCATATCATCTTCATAGTTATTGAAATCTTCAATGGTAATATATCCTAACTCCACCGCTTCTTTAAATAGTGCATCCCCCAATTTCGTTCTGGTAAAAACGATATTTCGACCTTTGTTTTCTGTAAATACCGGTTTTTTCTCATCATCTAAATACCATGCATCGCCACAAGAAATATCCGCTAATTCACCTACTCCATCAATACAAAACCTACATACTTTTCTTATATCTCTTCCCAAAGTCTTTCCCCAAGCTTCACGATACTCCAGTTTATATTCCTGCCCGCTATGGTCGATAGCTGTAGTATATCCCGGCCAACCATTTCCTCTATAAGTCAGCTCCCTGCAGTTTTCATAACCACACTGCATTTTATCCAATAATTGAATGTTCACATTTCTACTAGGCGCACCAGCACAAAAAAAGGATAAGAGATATGGTACGATCATGCATATGTCGTTGTTTTTTTTGCTCCAATTCCTTATAATTGCAACATCACATGGCTTGCCAACAAAGGCATATTTTTCTCCTGGACGGAAAAAACTAGAAATATCATAAAGCGGCATAGATGAAGTATATCTAGACCCGGAATTGCTAATAATCTGTTCCACACTCCTGCTGCAATACATTTTGCTACCGATAGGATCATCAGGATCCTTGCCAATGTGCAAAATACCGTCAACTCTCTTTGTCTCTAACAAATAACTACAAATCGATGTAAGAACACCGCCAGAAGAAGCATTATATCTAATCTCACTATTGGAAGAATAGGCTAAAAATGAACTTTCTCTTCTTCCCCAGACGCGATTTTCATCCATATCAGCTAATTGTTTTCCAAAACAAGGACATAATCCCTGCAATTCTGTTATCACTGCTTTGTCTAATGGAGATGACGGTGAATAAAATCCATTCTCACCCATTTTCATATCCACATCGAATAAATTGTGGCACAACCCACACCCCGTGCAGTATTCTGTAATAATATCATTTTTAGCCATTGCTATTTCTCCATTTCACTCAAACTATACTGATGCAATAACTTCTTTCGTCTTACAAATTAGGTAAGCATTATTCTCAGCCATCTTTGGAGTACACTTTTTGCTAATAAAGTCATTAATCTCTTCCCTATTCTCAATCCAGCTTATGGTTTGAGAAATTGCCTCATCTGTATTGATTTTTGTTCCGGAAATCAAGTAATGATAATCAAAATCATTATACAGTCCTTCAAATTTTCTACTATATGAGAAAGGAATAACTGGAACTCCTGATGAAAATGCTGCAATGGTAGCATGCATTCTTGCCCCCAAAAAGACATCCATCTCAGAAATAATAGATTTAACATCCATTGGCAGGTACGCACTATAGTCACCTACGTTTTCAAAATCAAACGTATAAATTACATCCGGATACATTTTCTTTAATTCTAAACATGGGGCACAATCATTCTCAACAAGGTTAATATCTGCAGAAATAACATGAGGTATCAAGTAAACATCATATCTTCCATCATTACATAAATATTTAAGAACCTGAATTAAATAACTTCGATAATCAACACTTAAGCCAAACTGATTATCCTGTGTATAACCGCCATTCCATAACAAACCCGATGGATTGATTCCTACTTTAATTCTGTTCGATGTTATACTCTTTTCCGTATCATAAGGTAACAAAAAGGCAATATCGGAGGTAGTAATAGGTTCTTTTCCCGTTAATGAAATAACCACTTTGCTTGACATTGAATCTCTTGAAAAGACTGCTTTCGCATTTGTTAATACATTAGCGGCCCTTTTTTGGGCATCTTCAGATATGAAAGGTCCATAAGTTTGGCTCCCTAATACTAACGGTATACCCTTAGAAATAATTTTTTCTTTAATGGCTGTTCTTGTATCAAAGCGATCTAATCCATAAATATCCGAAAAGCTATCGCCCGCAGTAAAATCAAAAATTACATCGCACTTACCAATTCCCCAATTTATGATTTTATTTAACACTTTCCTTCGTAAAATAGGAACCATACGATACCGCAAATTATTATATTTAATTCGGGGCATCATTTCAGCTTTCCACCCGTTCAGAAAAATATATAACTCATAAACTTCATGGTTTTCTATTGCAATGCGGTTCAATACTTCTAGGAAGCTGTAAGATAATGCACAACAACCCTTGTTTCCAGAATAAAAGGAAAGACCTAATAATCCTATTTTTTTATTTTTCATTTCTTCTTATTCCTCTCGCAATTTTGTGTTCATTTCCTCATCAATAACCCTTAATAAAACCTGACAAGATTTAATATGATTTTCTAAGTAAAATTCAATTTTCCCGTTTTCTTTCGGAAATGCATTATTTGTTGAAGCATCCTCTGCGTGAAAGATACAAATGCGAGGATTATAAACAGTCTTGCCTTTTGCACTAAACAGCTTAGTAAATAAAATCGGTTCCTCGCAATACATAAATGTCCTTCCATCAAATCCATCAAATTTTTTGAAGTATTCACGCGAAAAAATCAGAAACGAACCATGCAGCTCAACATTTTCCATTCTACTTAAAAAGAATGAACAATCCATTTTATCTTTTCTCTTATATGCTTTCATTCTAAGAAAAGCATGATAAATAAAATCCAACTTAAAACGATTCAAATGCAAAAACAGCTTTTCTAATTTGATAGACTTTTGAATATCCTGAACACTCCACACCGAATTTCTTCGTGGACTAGAAGTGTATTTCCCGTCACCGGATAGGATCATAGGCCCCAATAAATCAAATTTACTACCATCAAATTCCTCATATATCACATCTGAAAAATTATCATCTAATAGCCTCGTATCATTATTTAGTACAACAATAAAATCCGGGTCATAATTCTTCCTAGCAAAACTAATACCAAAATTGTTCCCATTTGCAAATCCCAAATTCGTTTCTGTCTTAACAAGAACAACATTTGTCTTTTGCTCAACTTGATATTTTAATAAGTCATAAGAATCATCCGGTGAACAATTATCCACCACAATGATCTGGTAATCAGTTCTAACATTCTTCTCAATAGATTCAATACACTTGATTGTTTCTAAATATGCACCATACTGTAATATCACAAAAGCAATGATATTTTTATTTGTATTTGTTTTGTCTAACAACGTCATTTAGCACCTCCAAATAATCCATGGCACATTTTTCTTCTTCATAATCAAGAACTGTTTGCTTTGCATTAGCCGATAATTCTATATAATCAGTTTTACTTTTTACAATCAAGTTATCAAAGAGTTCAACCAACTCAGCAATAATATTGTTACTATTTACAAGAAACCCGTTAAATCCGTTAATGATGATACCATCAACGCCTTCGCCCCTTGTTCCAATCGGAACACATCCAACAGACATAGATTCTAAATAAGTTAACCCTAAGGTTTCATTGATACTCGGCATGCAAAACACATCTGACTTTGCCATTTCTGATAGGACTTCGCTTCTGGTACGTTGACCAAGGAACGCTACCTTATCTTCAATATTATATTCTTGCACAATGTGTCTTAGCTTTTTTTCTTCTGCACCAGTTCCAATAATACGCAGTTTTATATCTTTTTTTTCTAAGGTTTTAACTGCATCAATTATTTTATCAACATTTTTCCTTTTTATTAGTTTGCCAACGTAAAGAACCTTTAGTGACCCTTCTTTTATATTGTCCGTCCGAACTGAATAAGCACTTTGAAGCGGTATCCCTGAGTTAATAACAGTATTGCTTAATGGTTTAATATTAAACTTCAAAAGTTTATTATAAATACCGTTTGATCTACAATACAAATGATCAAAATTGTTATTTAGGAAGTCCAACATTCCTTTTCTATTATTAATCTCATCTATATCCGTTTGATGAATAACACCAATTGTAGGAATTTTAACACCTAATTCCTTACGTATTTTGTCCAAGAAAGAAACTGAATACGTCGGAACATGAATAACTATTACATCTGGAACGAATTCTGAGTTTATAATAAAGTTTTTAAACTGCTTTATTATATGAGCTGTCTGTAGCTTACTATAATTACTTTTTTGGCCTGGATATTTTTGTACTTCTGTTATTTGCACAGAGACTCCGTCTTTTTCAAATTGAAATCCCTTGCAATAATAATTGAACAATTTCGGAGATAGAAAATGCTTTATATTTTTATAAGAGTGCGGATAAATATTTAGAACTTTAACTCGATTATTTTTTGTCCAGTACTTCGCAAAATAGTGAACTACACTAGTATCTTGAAACAGATCCGGTCGACACTCAACAGAATAAAATGGAGTAATAATTAAAATATTCATTCCAAACACACCTCCTAATCATATATCATTTAATCCAAGCAAATATCAATTTTCACTATTTTCATGTACAGTATATACTCCTGACCTAGTATGTTGGAATCATCTCATAATTTCTTCTATCCTGGCATAAATTAATGACATTCTTTCCTCCCAGGAATAACCATTTGCTTCAGCAATGTAGGCATAATCAATTTCTTTTTTGATAAAATCGATCCATTCTTCTTTTGAATCAGTGATTCTTATGCAATTCTTAAATTCAGCAACACCAAGTATAGGAGTAGTAATAATTGGCTTCTTTCTTGTAAGATATTGATATAATTTCAGCGGATCTCCACCATTTTCATTCTTTCCCACAGAATGGGGGATACTAAGAATATCAAATTCATTCAATGCTGAATACACATAAGCTGAAGGAATTCCATCAACATGCAGAACATTATTTTCCCCGTCAAATAACTCTAACAGTTTATCGTTGATTTGACCTTTGAGGTAACCACCTATAAAAACAAACAAATAATCTGGTAACGCTTGACTAACAGCTTCAATTAATTCCGCATCAAGTCTCAAGCCCAGTTTCCCAATATATCCAATACACTTCTTATACTTCTTTTTTTCTTCCTGAATCTGTTTAATTTGGTGAAGAGTAATTTTACCGCTCACCTCATTCTCGACAAAAACACCATTTTTCACCAAGAATATCTTTTTATCAGTATGGTTTCCCATGTACTTGACAGTCTGATCCGAGTTAGCGGAAATAATATCTGCAAATTTAAAAATAACCTTATATTGCCTCAATGCATCTCTTCGTTCTTGTTCATTCAATGATGGATGAATAGCAAAATTGTCCATTACATCGAAGAAAATTTTGCATCCTTTATCGTGAAGAAATGATAACAGTTTAGACGCAAAAGGATTATCTGAATATACTAAATACTCATTTTCAGAAAAATCAAGTTTTGATTCTATCAGATGGATTGTCTTCTTAAATCCATCCTCCCACCATCCGCGTCTTTTGAGGATCTGATTGAGACTGAGCACTGGATGATATTGAATCGTATCTGCCCTATCCAAAATATCCTTGACTTTATTCTCTACGGTTCCTTCGGGATAATAGCTCTCTTTTATCTCATACCTCTTTGAATCCAATAATGTTCTAGGTTTTTTTATACTAATTACATTATTATAACCCTTATTATGGAAGTAGTAGAGCATGGCAAATTCTCTAGTCAAAATACCATCCGAATAAAAATTATCTTCATCTTGATACGGTACAAAGATTAGTACTTTATTCATAGTAAAAATCTCCTTAATAATCATTTTTTGATAAACAGAAACTCGCCATGCGACTCTATCTACTATTGATGCTCACACCACGAAGCTTTATTTGTCTACAATTTACAATCTCCAATATCTCAGTCCGGATTTTTTCAATTCGTCAACCTTGTAAAGGCCCT
>JGI24710J26742_10003445_pt1 | contig 13400 bp, 13 predicted proteins | sample BioPla2DNA2_FD_26742 | JGI IMG/M metagenome (IMG submission 26742) | reverse complement strand
AATAGGCATAGGAATCTTCGATTACATACAATGATTAGAAAATAAGTCATCTACATTAAGTAGATGACTTATTGATTTAATAGGGTGTATAGACATTACCTACATAATTTTTTGGTAACTAAAATAGGAGAAAATATAATTTTATACAGATTTAGTACATTATAAATAAGCATAATACTTACATGGGAAATAATAGAAAGCCACTAAAATATACTTACATATATTTATAAAAAGAAAGTAAAGAAATTTTGAATTTAGTTAGGAGGTTATTACATGAAGATAGTAAAAGAGAGCAAGGATAGTATTGATATATTCTTTGATAATAAAGAGATATACGAATATACTAACGGTATGATGCCTAGAGATAAAGCGGCAGATATAATGATAAGAATGGCACAAGAGCATAAATTAAGTTTTTTCAATACAGATAAAGGCGATATTATTTCATTTATAGTGTTGTGTAATAACTATAGCATGATTAGGTTGGTCAGGACTTATGGACCTATTGACGAAGAAAGATGCCTCAGAATGGCTGACGAATTTTATGGGACAGCTTTGATATACATGATTGAAATGATGCAAGAGAATGAATATGATACACCTTTAGTTGATACTCATGACACGGTTGTAATGGAGTCAACAAATATAGGAGATTTAAAACAGTGCATTAACAAACTAGGACTAAGCGGTAGGTCATCATTATATAAAAGCAAACAAGTATATAAACTTATATTTCTTTCTAAGAAATATAATAGAATCATACATGAACTATCTGAATTTGCTGATGTTAAAATGTACAGTAAATACAACGTAGAGACTATGCAAGAACATGATAAACTAATAGTTAAAAATAAAGCAATAGATATAATAAAAGAATACTATTAGAGCATGATAGGCGTTAATTGTTGACAATTTATGATATTTGCGGTATAATTATGGGGTAAAGGTTAATTGTGTTAAATATGTTATTATACTCTTTAATATGTAGTGATATCAAAGTTAGGAGTAAAAGTAATGGGTAAAAATAGGCATAACACTTTAGTAAAAAGAAACAAGCTTAATAATATAACAATAACGAAAAAAGAGTACTTAGGAGAACTAAGTGGAATTGTATACGACAATACGGTAGCGCCTCACAAAAGTTGGATACAAACTATGGAAGTAGAAGCATATATAAATAGGATGCATAACATGGCTGATACTCTTAGCGCATTAGACTATAAGGAATCTATTAAAGTATACATAGCGGAGTTAGAGAAATTAAAAATAAAAGATATAGATAGCCTAAAAGCATCTAGCGCATACACATTATGGCATCCACTAGTAAACGCAACAGAGTTTATTGTAGATTTAGACACACAAGAAAACAAAATGAATAAGTTTATGGATAAGATAACGGATGAAATAAAAGACAAATCTGTAGTACGGAGGTTTAAGTACCCTTTTGAAGATATAGTAATAACATTTCAAAAAAATAAAAAATACTGTCCTTATTTCATAACCGTATTTAAGATGTACGAGAAGTATAATAACAAGCGTGGAGAGAAGGAAGATATATTACTTATAAAATTGTGCGTAACAAAGGGAGAAACTAATATAAAACTCATGGAGTCAAGACTACCAGTATTATTTGAGTTTCAATACATAAAAGGATTATTTAATAAGTTAATTATATCTTGTAAATCGTTGTCAAAAACATGCAAAAACCATGTGAAGCCTAAATTTAATATTACATTTGGTGAAGAGGACGCAGCAGATATAGACTACATGTGTCTTAAGTCTTGGAACACTTGTGAAAGTTGTCCTCATAGTAATACGTCTATAGTAGATTTTATACCATCTGGATTAAGGTTCGCAAGACAAATGTACGAGATATTTAAAGTAGTATGCTTTGTATTAGACAGATACGCAAACAGAAATGCTATTGAAATAATTAAGAGTACATCTGGGCATAAAGAAGAAAGAAGAATTACAAATACAAATAAAGAGTATAAAGAGCAACGTATTATTAAAATAACAACAATAAGTAATAAATATGAACAAACAGGTAATGGAACAAAACATAGGCACCATGAGTCTCCTGTAGAGCATATAAGACGTGGTCACTACAGGAAATTAAGTAGCGGAAGGATAGTTAAGGTGCGTGAATCAATTGTAAATAAAGGCAATACTAAAAAACCGATATACAAAATAACAGAGTAATACACGGAGGATATTATGTTGAAGATATTTGAAAAGCCAGTAATGACGCGATTCGTTATCGTAGGAGATTTTGAGTTAGAAGCTGATAAAGTACTCATGACACTTGAGGATTTTGAGCGTAATGACGAGATAAAAGGATACGAACTTGATACGGAAGTAGCTGATATATTAGCAACAGAGGGTGTATTAAAGAAGTACAGAGGAACTAGAATGGTACAACTGTATTCTAAAGGTGAGAAGTTCAAGAGTTTTTATCAAGAGTTTAAAGAGGTCTATTATAAGAATAGTATAGACTAGTAATAAGAATACCCTCAATTTTAATTGTCACTTAGCTTTATTTCCAGCATTTTTATAGTAGGTAGTATCAAAAGAGTTTATTAAAGAAAGTGAGGAGCGGTACGTGTCTGATATAAAGAAAGTGTTGATAAGCAACTATATGCCGTACGCTAAGGGTGTCATAATAGGCAGAGCTATACCAGCTATAGACGGATTTAAGCCAGTAAATAGAAGAATCTTATACACTATGTATAAGATGGGGCTATTGAATGGAAACAAGACTAAATCTGCCAATATAGTAGGACAGAGTATGAAGCTTCACCCGCACGGTGACATGGCAATATATGAAGCTATGGTCAGAATGACAACAGGTAATGAGGCATTAAATGTGCCATATGTTGAAAGTAAGGGTTCATTCGGTAAGGTATACTCAGATGATACACAATTCGCAGCGCCTAGGTATACAGAAGCTAAACTTGCGGATATATGCAAAGAACTATTTGACGGGATAGACGAAGATGCTGTAGAGTTCAATGATAACTATGATAGTACTTCAAAAGAACCAGAAGTACTACCTGTTAAATTTCCAAACATATTAGTAAATGGAAACAGTGGTATAGCAGTAGGTATGTCAACTGATATACCATCTTTTGGATTGAAGCAGGTGTGTGATGCTACAGTAGGTATACTAGCTGACAAAATTACAAGCGCTGAGGAATTAGTTGATGTACTTGGTGTTCCAGAGTTCTCTACTGGAGGATATATTCATGGCTCAAGAGCAGACTATATAAAACTGGCAGAGACTGGTACAGCAAGTTTTACACTCAGCGGTAGTGTGGAGTTATATCAAGACAGAATAGTTATTACTGAAATTCCATACAATACTACAGTAGATAGTATCAAAAATGCAGCTATTGCTCTTTCTAAGAGTGGTGAGATAAAAGAAATAGCTGACGTAAGAGACGAGTCTGACATAAAAGGGTTAAGAGCTGTAATTGATTTGAAGCGTGGTGCAAATCCAAGAAATGTACTCAAGAAACTTAATAGATACACAAACCTTAGAAAAAAGATATCATTTAGAACAAGGGTTGTCATCGAGAAAGATGGCAAGGTTCAATGTGTTGAGTTAGGCTTGTACAATCTGTTAAAAGAGTGGATAGACTTTAGAATGAAGGCTGTCCAAAGGGTGTATAAATACAGATTAAGCAAACGGTTAGAACAAGAGCATCTTCTTGAAGCTTGGGAAAAAATTAAAGACAGGCTAAAAGAAGTGGCAAATTACATAACAAATAACACCGAGGAAGATGTGAGAATCTACTTCGGAAAAGAATTTGGCATGGACAATATTCAGATAGACTCTCTACTTGATATGAAGATAAAAGAGTTTACAAAAGACAGGCTTTCAAAGAAATTAGCAGAACTCGAAGCAACAAGAAAAGATATAGCTGTATTCACAAAGATTGTAGAAAGTGACCAAGAAAAGAAAAATATAATCATAGCAGAACTTCAAACAATCGGTAATAGGTACGGAAAAGACAAGAGAACTATATCGGCAGAGCCTATAGTAGAAGAGAAAGAATCTGAAAAGGAAGAGGAAATAGACAATACAGAGGTAACTGTAGTAGTAACTAAGAGAGGTTATATAAAGAGGTTAATCAGTATCANAGATTTAACAAACTTTAAAATGCACGAAGACGACCAAGAACNATGGAGACTAATGTGCAGGAATAGTGACCACTTGCTTGTATTTACCTACAGCGGTATGTGCTACAAGATACCAGTAATAACTATTGACTCAAGTAAAGGATTACCTAAGGATTATGTATTTAACCTCATCGAGAAGTTCGACGATTCAGAGATTATGTATGTTGCAGCTTCGAACGATTATAAAGGAAGTATAAATGTAGTATATGACTCTGGAAGGGGCACAAAGGTAAGGTTCAGTAACGTATCCGGAAACAGGTCAAGGTACAAGAACGTGTTCGAAGGTGGTACTCGTGGTACAGTATGGTGTACAGCAGAGGATAAATTCTTTATAATCACGAGACAGAAAAAAGCGGCTTACATTGATTTGGAAATAGTAAGTAAATTATCTACAAGGTCAGCTTTTAAAGTAGCTAGAATAAGCGGTGACGACAGTATATTTGGTATACAGCCATTGAATAGAGTGCCTGATAAGAATATAGACCTCGAGAAGTATTCAAGAGGGTACTGTATTAAGATAAAAGATACTCTATGGTAAAACAGGTGGTGTAATAATAAAAATCAATAAGCTGAACGATGGTAAATGTCGTTCAGCTTTTTGAAAATATAAGCAATATAGTGGTAAAAGTATGTCATTATAAAACATTGAAAACGACAAAAGAATATTTGAGGGTATATTAATAAAAGATAAAAGTCGGATAGTATTAGACGTAGAGAGGGTGATTTCGTGGTCAAAAACTGCAAAGTGTGTGAGCAATATCAGTTCGAAGAAATAGGTGATAGCGACTTTGGNGCAATATATGCTAAAACCCCATCATGTCTTAAATGTTATGACACGGACAAAGAAGAGAAAGAAATAAAGGACTTTGATAGAAACATAGAGCGAGATTGTTGTTCATTAGACTTCTTTAAAGTTGCTGATATAGATAAGGAAATAGACGACCTGATTGAGGAAGATGATGAATACATATCATACGATAAAGCGTACAAGAGGTTCAAAGAAAAATACGCAATAATGTAAATAAACAGATTTGGGGGATGTTATGTACGAATATGCTGAAATATACAGCGAACAGGGTTTAAGAGAATTTATAAAAGAGACAGAAAAAGAAATAAAAGAAAAACAAAAGGAATACCAAGCTATCTATGAGGGAAAAAGATATAATCCTCTGTGCAGAGACTCCTGGCTTATGGTTATTCAAAAGGATATTGATGGTTTGAAGAAAAACCTAAAAGAGTATAAAAAAGCACTAAAAGTCAAACAGTCTAAATGATATACATCAAGTTATTTAATATGAATTATCGTGGGGTGCAAAAATGTCAATAGGTATAGACGAGACAATACAAAAGATATTTTCAGCTGTGATTGTAGGGGGAGTTAGGAAAGATAACCCATTAATAGCTACAAAACAAGCTACTTATCAAGTGGCTATGCCAAGGTTTTTAGCTAGGTTCCCTAGTAATATATTTACAGATGAATATGCTTTCTTTTATGAAGTTATAAATACTTTGAAAATAAAAGTATTTAGCAAAAATCAGTTAAAAACGATTTTAGAGAACAACTCAGACTTGATTTTAACTAGTCCATATATAGATATGAGTAAATGGGCTAATACTATAGATAATAGACCTTCTACAGACGAAGAGAAGGTAGAGGCATTCAGTCTAAATGTTCAGGATATATATGAGCAGTTATCCAATCAGGTGGTTACTCCTGAAGAATTTAATTCAGCTTGTAAGATTTATATAGACTACTATACAGATAAATCTATGCTACAAGCGGCTCAGAACATGACATTGATAATGAGTGATACTGGATACCTAGAGAAGAAAACACGAGGTAGAAGTGTATTATACAAAGGAAAAGAAGATGCTCAGAAGTATTATAATGAGAGAGTAAAGATAATACGTGAGTTATCAGAAGAAGCAATCGTAAAGGATACTGTAGTTAACGAGAAATGGCTAGTTGAAGAATTGGAGCAAGAGGATTCTGAGGATGAAGATGCTTTGTTATCTTTCGGGCTAGCTGAAATAGATAGCACCATAGGGTTTATGAGAAGGTCTAATGTAATAGGTATTCTTGGAGCTCCTAAGAGCGGCAAAACACGTGTAACTAATTATTTAGTGAACAAGGCGCTGGAAGCTGGACTAAATGTTGCAGTATGGCCTTTAGAGGGCACACAGGCAGAGTGGATAGCTTGTCAGACAGCTGCATTTATAAGAACAACATCTGGGCAGAGAGTAAATAGTAGAAGGATATTAGAGAAAAAATACGAAAATAACGATATAAAACAATTGGTACTAGCGGCAAAAACTAGGATAGCGACTGACCATAAAAGAGGAAGGCTATCATTCATAGGTGGGACAGCATATGTGGAAGATTTTATAGATATATTGCAATCTCATTATGATAATGAAAATCCATTTGATATAATTGTAATAGACCAGTTAATAAATATTATGTCAAGAACTAGAAAAGGAAAAGTAGAGAGAATAAGCGAAGCATACATGCTTCTTAAAGACTACATAACAAATAAAATGACTCGTAAAGCGTTGGCAATAATACCATGTCAAATGAAACAAGACGTTGTGGACTTCTTAAGGAAGAATCCTGGAGAGACTATAGATGTAACTGCTGGAGCAGAATCAGCAGAAACAATACGCTCGCCAGATGAAGTAATAGGCATATTCAGTAATAAGGAAGAGCGAATGGCTGGGTTAATAAAACTATATAGTGTAGCATCTAGACATAGTGGAAGTTTCGAGGACTTCTTTGCAAGGGCTGAATATGAGTGTTGTAATTTCTATAGCGACGCAAAACTAAATCAATAGCACTAACATTAAAAATAAGCGTAGTAAGTACAAAAATAGTACAGTTNAACCTGTCAAATTAAAAAATTTACACAGTTTTGTGACTAGTGTGAATTTTTTAATTTCAGGNAATAGATTTTAGAGAAACATAAATAACAACATATGGGTGATAATGTAATAACCTTAAGAAAAGGAAAAGAAAGAATAACGGATACGTGAATTTTAGGAGGGGTTAAGTTATGGGAAAACTATCAAAAGAATTAATGGGTATGCTAAGTGAATTTCTTACATCTGAGATACAGAACAAGGCACTAAGCGGTATTACTTATGCTATGTTCTTCAAAGATGGTAAGGACAAAGAAATGGTAGAAAAGTACATGAAGGTAAGGGAAGAGGCTGACAGATGCGGCTACTCTCAGAATGAAGTTTTCAGAGTGTATGAAGTTAGCAACGGATTCATATTTGATATGGACATGAGCGTGGCTAAATATATTACAGCTGAACTATCAAAGGTAGTAGCTAAGCAGAATGGAGGAAAGACACCTGTAGGAGACCTTATTGGTGAGTTCCCTGAAAAGAGACGTATAGAGGATATGACTCTACTGGCTAGGTATGTGAAGGCACAGTTCAAAGATGGTAAGAAAAAACTGGAAGTAGCATTATTCAGCAGAAATAGCGTACCACGTATAATGATTACTGGTGGTGATAAAGACGGTAATCAGATTGCATTAAAGTATAACGCTTATGCAATTCGTCACTGGGATATTGAAGAAATTAATATTAAGCTATTAGCTCCATATGGGATTAGAGTTGCAAAAATTGAACCGTGTGAGATATTTCCACCAAAAACCGGTATACGTTTCATAATGCACGTGGTAAAAGTTTAGTAAGGTTAATAACCTAAGATAAAAATAAAATCACCTATTCTACTTGAATAGGTGATTTTTAGTAAGTAGTAATATCAATATGGTAAAAGGAGGAATTATAAATGGATATACCGAATGAGATATTAAATGCACTAGGTGGAGAAAGATTTTTAGCTATGACAGGAGTAAATAATCTCGTAGGTTATGGGAATACATTAAGAATGAAAATTCCAAGAAACATGAGTAAGGCGAATAGACTATGGATAACACTAGATGGTGACGATACGTATACGGTGAGATTTTTCAGGTTCAAAGCAGGAGGAATAGACAAAAGAACGTATGTATTTAAAGGAGAAAAAACAACTGAAGTGTATCAGGCATCAGGAGTATATTTTGACCAGCTTAGAGAAATATTTACAAGGATAACGGGGTTATATACGCATCTATAAGAGAGGTAGCATATAATAGAGCGCTAATATAGTCAATGGTATAAATAAAAAATAGCGGGGTACGGAATGAAAATATCATCAAAAATAGTCACACTAGATGGAAATAATAACATTATACTTGCCGAAGTACCATTGGAAAGTATATTTATAACTTTTCCTTGCATATTATCTATAGATGGGTCTACTGATAGAACTGGTGTGGGTATATTAAGAGAAAGTGACGGTGCAGTGTGTGCATCATTAGCATTTGAGAAAAAAGACGAAACGGCTGTAGCTTATAAAGTTAGGCTAAAAAGGGCTATACAAGGGCTATTAGAGAGGAATAGATGTATAACACGTGTATTTTACGAGGAACCATTTATAGAATACGCTGAGGCCGCTGCTAAATTATTTATGCTAAGAACATTTATAGAGGAAATAAAAGTTGAGAATGAACCATTCTTTGATTATTTAACATACAAGGAAATAAATAATAAAAGATGGAAAAAATTATTCTTACACCCTCAAGTATGCACAGGAGACTCTAAGTTACATAAGAAACTAGTGAGAGATAAACTGATAGCTCAGTTACCTTTCTTAAAAGACGTATCACAAGATGAAATAGATGCTATAGCTATGGGATTCGTGGCTGTTAGTAAAATGAAGAGTGGAGAAGAAGACGAGCTTGGCTCAAAAAAGAAAACAAGACCTTTCAAATACGAAGTAGAGTTTATAGGGGCTAACGAAGATGATGTAGCTATACAAGAAATGTTTGATACATGCAGTATACCAGCTCAAGTATTGGAAAATGGCATAACAATTTGTAATCTTTCAGCTAGAGGGGTATTCGATAACAAGATATACGAAATTATGGGGCAAGATGATAAATTATTGATAATGAAGTTTTCATCTAATAAGCATGGGGATATAATACTAAAGCATAAATTAGGTTATTTAGCATCTGACTTTGATTACATATATGCGATAGTATGGAGAAAAACAAGAAAAAGAGGGGGTTAATGATATGGGTATATGTACGAGTTGTAAAAAGGAAGTAAGCAGGTTATATGGGGAAGTATGTGTTGAATGCTTATCAGTTAACGCAGGGAAAGAAGAAATGCAGAAAATGGATGAAGAGCATTCATTAAAGGGAATAGAATTAAACACTCCTCTAGGGAGTGACTTAATGCGTGTATTAAGATGCGGACAAGGAAATTTTAATAATCTAAAGAAAGAAAATACACAAGATGAAAAAAAGAACAAGGTTGCCACTGAGGAAAAAAGCAACAAAAATAATGAGAATAAGCCTAAGATTTCAATAGGAGAGGACTTCATATGTATATCGTACAGGCCTAGTAGTGATGTACCATTGGCTGGAACAGCTGAACTAACAAAAATAGATGGTTCTATATACGATGTAGAGGATGAAAATGTATGGTACTTTAACAGATTACTAGTGCCAGAGAAATTAAGAGGGAAAGGGATAGCATCTATATTACTTGACGAGTTGGTGAAAGTACTTAATAAAGAAGGAATAACGCTCATATGTGAAGTAAACGCATACGGTGATATGAGTGAAAAGGAATTGAAGAGAATGTATGTACGTCATGGATTCAGCATGACTAAAGAAGGGTACTTAATATATAGAAAAAGGGAAGGTATAATTTAATTTTAGTTAAGCCTATGTGTATTCATTTAGATATTAGTGTGTAAATAGTAAAACTATAAAGAGGTAAAACACATGATAAATAAAAATCTTCTCGACGAACTAAATAGGCTAGGTTTTGGTGCAGATGTTGATGCGCTTGAAAGCCATGTAGAAAGCTTACAAAACGCAGCTGGAATGGGTAAACCACTAGTGACAGACACGGTTTATGACCAACATTACAGATTGCTGAGGGAGTTAAAACCGGACAGCCCAATTCTAAATAGAAACTGGGAAGTAGATGATAATGAGCTTGATGAATATGATGGTGTACTATCAAAATATGGTATGCGGTCTATAAGAACTATACAGACAATGGATGATTTGTACAAGTTTAAAGTGGCATTAGGAGACCAAGTAGTAACTCTAACAGCGACTCCTAAACTAAATGGTCACGCTATCAGAGCTGTATATTATCATGGACAGCTGAAGAGTGGGTCAACAAGGGGAAGGTACAAAAAAGGAAGAGACATAACAAGGCACTTAAAAGCTGTGTTACCTAACTATGTAGAGGCGTGGAAAGATATAAGAATAGTAGAAGTACGTGGTGAGTTACTAGTGTCTCTTGAGAATTTCAATTTGTTGAGGCATATACTTAAAACTCCATTATCTGCTGTTACATCATTAGTTAGGGATAGTGTAACTGATGATGAATTAAAGTATCTATCGTGTGTAACTTATAAAGTTATTCCTGATGGCGACGATAACATAAAGTTTGATACACTGTGGGATGAATTAGACCATTTGAATGAGTGTGGGTTTGAAGTGCCTCCAAGAGTACAAATAGAAGATGTTACAGCATATAACCTAGACCAAGCAGTAGAGGATTTGCTTAGATACTTTGAGGAACAAGTAGATAATGGATTCATTATGTACGATACAGACGGGGTAGTAGCAGCTGTAGATGATTTAAATACATTCTATAGTATGGGTATGGATGGAAACGCATACCTTGGAAATGTGGCACTTAAGATGGGCAAACATTGGGAGAGTAATATATACAGCGGAACAATATTATCAGTTGTATTTGAACAAGGAAAAACATATCTAACTCCTAAAGCAATCATAGAACCGGTAATAACTGTCACTGGGGCAGAGGTAACTAATGTGCCGCTATACAATATAGGAGTAATGGAAAAGCTGGGGTTAACTCCTGGAAACGAAGTACATTTTAGATTCGGCGGTGAGACAGGCGTGACAACTGTGGCACCAGATGGTACACCTGTAAGTGCGTTAGATTAAGCATATGAAAGAAGATAATATAGTATGAAAAGCATGGTTATATACCATGCTTTTTTATTAACAGCATAAAATATATAACTCAAGCATAACATTAAATCCTGCAATAAGGCATAAATGGGAAGTTAAAATAAAAGTATAAAAATATTTACTTAACATTGACTAGTTATAAATTATAATAGGCGGGGGGTCATATAAGTTGGCTGATAAATTGAATAGTGTCATAGAATTTGACGATGAACTAATACAGGACGCAGACTTTGATATTGATGATATCATTGACGAAGAAGAAGAAATGGAAGAAGACAATTCCGTAGACATGTTCGACCAAGATACCGAAGATTATATAGACGAAGATGCTACTGGGGAAGAAGATTATGCTGACGATATAGGGGTTACTGTTGGAGAGAAAGACTTGAGAGATGATGATGAAGATAACTATGAAACAGCTAGCTTTGACTCTGGATTTATAAATCAAAACGGGGATTTAGTTGTTATGGACACTAGTATTCCCGGAGATAACTTTTCATTTAAGTATATAGACATTGAAAATATAGCAGTTGTAAAAAGAATAAGGCAAAATAAAAATGTAGAGGACTTAATGAGGTCTATACAGAGCACTGGATTAATATCACCAGTAACAGTAGCACCAACAGCGACGGACGGGCTGTATGTACTATTGAGTGGGTTCAGACGTTTGTTAGCCTGTGCTAAAGTTGGTATTAAAAGAGTACCTTGCATAATAAATAATAAAGTAAGTGTTCCTGAAATACCAGTGCTAGAGGCTATGTACCAGCAGAGTAAACCATATAGCATAAAAGAAATTGTTGATTACATAGATTATTTGGAAAATGAAAAAGGTATTATGTCACCGTCAATGATAGAGCATCTATTGCAGTTAGAGAGTGGTGACTATACGAAATTAAAAGACATACTTAACGATAATGATGATGATATAGTGTCAAGATTAATGAATGGACAGCTCACAATAGGAATGGCATTTAAGAAGTTAGAGCAAAGGCGTAAGAACGAGAGTAAAGAATCTCAAGATATAAAGAGGGCTGAAAAAGTCTACGAAGATGAAGAAGAATCTGGGGTAGATAAAATAAGAGGTTCTGGAGAAATATCTGATGATACTGGGTTGACAGATGAAGAAATACAATCTTTATCTATATCAGCGTCTGATTTAGAGGATGGAGCAGAGTCACTGGAAGAATTAATAGAGGAAGGTAATCAGATACAAGGATATCAACCTCATAAGCAATCGCCTGGAGATAGAGAATATCTAGACCCATCACTAGCCAAGGCAGTTAAAGAAAAGTATGATAATACTTGCCAATGTTGCAAAGAAGGCGGTATGGAGTATGTAGACTGTAATGATGTGCATCATATAGTGGAGGTATATTTAGGAGGTTCTGACGATATAAGTAATTTAATACTTGCATGTGTCAAGTGTCACAGACAAATTCACTTATATGCACGTGGAGAGCTTCATATGAGACCTTTAGAGCAAATGGATGATAGAGAAAGAGAGAAGTTCAAACGAATTATTAAATTAGGAAACATAATAAGAAAAGGACTAGCCATGAAAGGAATGAAAAAAGAAGAGTTAAAGAAGTTGGATAAACTTAGTACAATAGGTAGAACTAAGCCTGGGACAGGACAGGTAGCTGGATAACCAGGAGATAGATTAAACCCATACTGTGTGAACGGTATGGGTTTATTTTAATAGAAACAAATCAATATATATAATCATTATATACTATAAAGAGATTCCTTTAGACTATTTTAAATATCAACAGACAATAGTTAATTACTTTTAAATAAGCAGTAATGATATAATTAAGTAATGTAAGTTAATAAGTCAGACTAGCAATATAGAAAAATATGGTACATACGGTACACAGCATAAGACTAAACACTTTCATATTACTAGTTATAAAATTTAAAAGGGTGGGGAAAGTTATGGCTATAGGATTAAAGTACAGTATTCCAAAAAATTATGCTGTTGTAATGTACAACGGGCTAAAAGGCATACAAAGAAAAGACAAAAATGGGGTTAAATGGCTTTGGGACCCGATATATAAGCAACTAATAGTGAGTAAAACATTTGGAAAAATAATGGTAGCCCATTTAAGTGCTCTAAGCAAAGAAGATTTTCTAAGAATT
>JGI24710J26742_10003441_pt1 | contig 13404 bp, 11 predicted proteins | sample BioPla2DNA2_FD_26742 | JGI IMG/M metagenome (IMG submission 26742) | reverse complement strand
ATTTCTCTTACGGTATGTACAGTCAGATATTCGTTTTTTGGCTTTTTGTTCTGCACCGATTTTGTCTTGACTTTCAATAGGCTCTGATAGAACTTATCCATTAGTCTCGGTGTCAGTTCTTCAAGCTTCACATCTCCGATAAGCGGAATAATGTAATTATACATAAGACCTTTCTTTGAACGGTAGGTTGACATCGCCCAGTTGTTTACCCCATACACGGAGCAATATTCTTCAAGCAGGTCTGCTACGGTTGTAGCTGTGGGAACGATGAATGTACCGGTTTGCTGCTCAAATTCTATCTGAGTTTTTCTCTTTTTCGCATCTGCATTTGTATCAAAGGTTTCCCATTTCTGATGTTGAGTGCCGTCATCATCCTTAACTGAAACCTTTCATCAGAAATCTTTCCCGCAACATTATCCTCATAAAGCCTTGTAAACAGCTTGTCCAGTTCGGCAATTCTCTTTTCGGACTGACCAAGCGTTTTTCTTGCCTTTTTGAGTTCGGCAAACCTTACCACAGCAGAGGCCTCTACCGCTGTTTTAAGAAAATCATCCTCATTGTTATGCACGTTATCAAGCAGCTTGTTGATTTCAGTAAGCACGATTTCTTTCAATACCGCTGTTCTGATATAATGAGCCGAACATTCATCCTGAAATTTTGCATAATGAGAACATTTCAAATGCTCCTGCTCCGAAGTAAGACTTTGCGAACGGCACAGATACATTTTTGAACCGCAATCGGCACAGAACACAACTCCCGAAAAAGGACTTATCTCACCATTTTTTTGAATTCTCCGTTTGTTTTGTCGAAGCTCCTGCACCAAATCAAAATCTTTCTGTTTGATAATGGGTTCGTGCGTATTCTCAAAAATCGCCCAATCGGTTTTATCGTTCTTGACTTTTTTCTTGTTTTTGTAGGATTTACGTCGGGTTTTAAAATTTGCTGTGTGCCCTACATATTCAATTTTCTCAAGAATGTCCGCAACAGTTCTCGCAGACCAGCGATACGGTTTATCATCTGGAATTGTACCATTGCTTTTGAATTGCCAGTATGCTGTCGGTTTAAGGATGTTTTCTTCCGTGAGCATTTTAGCAATTCTCAACGGTCCGTTTCCATCAATGCAAAGTTTGAAAATTCTCTTGACAACAGCCGCCGCTTCTTCGTCAACCAGCCAAATGTTTTTATCCTGTTCAGATTTGACATACCCGTAAGGCGGTAAGGTAGCAAGTGGCTTTCCCGATAATCCTTTTGCTTTGAAAACTGCTCTTACCTTCTTGCTTGTGTCTTTGGCATAAAAATCATTAAACACATTGCGGAACACCATCATTTCATTTTCGCTTTTTGCTGTATCAACATTGTCATTGATGGCGATGTACCGAACATCATAGTCGGGAAAAATTATCTCTATGTACTCACCTGTTTTAAGGTAGTCACGTCCAAGTCGTGACAAGTCTTTAGTAATAACCGTTTCAACCTTGCCTGATTCAACGTCGTTCATCATACGGATAAAATCGGGACGGTTGAAGTTTGTACCGCTGAATCCGTCATCAACATAAAACTGGGGGTTAGAAAATCCGTTGTCTTGTGCGTACTTTAAAAGGATTGCCTTTTGATTTGTAATACTATTGCTTTCGCCTGCCAAAATATCGTCCTGTGACAATCGGCAATATAACGCTGTAATTTTATCTGACATTATAATCCTCCTTACCTTGTGAGGAGAGTGTAGGATTTGAGGCATCAAATCCTACACCGACGGGAGTAAAAATCTTTGATTTTTACTCAAAACCTCACTTTCTCAATTACAGCGGATTATGTTACCTTTATTATATCACATCTTCAAGAATAATTCAAGATGGTAAAGCGTAAAAGTAAAAAATCCGCTGTTAAGTTTTTTCTACACTATGCTGCAAATTGCAGACGTTCAACATCTCTCGAAATCAGCTGCTTGATAATGTCATCAAGGGTCTCCTTGCAACCGAGGTTGAAGTGGGTTTCAACTATGTAGGTGGTATGTCCGATTTTGTATTCGGAGATGTTTGGAGCAAGTGAGGTGGTGTCCTCACTTGCTACGGTGGTATTCCTGCATACATTTCTAATCATTTAGCTCCTTTCTGCCTTGCGGCGTCATCGTTGTTTCTGATACCTCTTAGTTTTCGTTGAGATATTTGTTCTGAAGATTTCATCACTCTCCTTAAAAATCAGCGGTCTTAGGTGCAGCCTAAAATGTAGTGACAAGCATTTTGTCAGCCGATATGCTGACAACCATTTTTGAGGGGTAGCCGAATAAAATGAGCGAGAAGAGAAAGAATACGTATTCTTTCTGTGCTTGCTAAGCAAGCCAAAAACGAAAGTATACGGTACTTTCTCTGCTTGCTACGCATACAAAAAACAAAACATTACGTATTCCTACTTTTCTTGTTCCGCCCGAATGGGCGTTACCCCTCAAAAAAATCTGCGGCGGCTAAGGGCAGAAAAATACCCCCTTCATAAGTACCTACAAATTCGAACGAATTTTTAAGTCTGATGGAGGGGGATTATGAAATTTTGGAGGATTGTATAAAAAAGAAAGGGGAATAAATGTTGTGGATTACAAAATTCCCAATAACTCAATAAGGAATTATCGGGATATGTTGTAACGCTTTATATCAGCGGTTTGTTTAGTACAATAATTGTATAATCTTTCAATAATGCCAGTTTTTATTTTATAAATACACTGACAAATATACTGATTTGAGTAGTTAAATTGTGAGGAGATTGTAGTGATTAGCAAGTTTTGGCTAATAATCGACCAAATTGAATTAAAAACATCAAAAGTTGTCGGATAGTGAAATCTGACAGCTTTTATGTTATAATACAATAGATTATTATATTATATAGAAAGGATATTTTTATGGAAAAGCTTGCAGAAATGTATGTAACACTGCTACCCGTTATTCTTGCAGGTATTATGAATATGGTATGGTGCAAGGCAAATGTATGTGGTTTTCTGAAAAAGCCTGTTGATTTCGGAAAGAGTTTTTCAGACGGAAGAAGAATATTCGGCGATAACAAGACCTTCAAGGGCTTTATCGGAATGATTACTTTCGGAGCTGTGTTCTCAGTCCTGTGGGGAATTATTTCCCTGAACAGCGATTCTCTTACAGCCTATAACTATTTTTACAGAAATTATAACAATTCTTTTTTGTATAATATTATGATTGGAACACTTATAGGCTTTGCCTACGCTTTATTTGAGCTTCCAAACAGCTTTTTGAAAAGAAGGCTTGACATTACTCCTGGTAAGAATGATATAAGCGGTATAAAAAAAGTTTTTTTCATCTTCCTTGACCAGGCCGATTCAATTTTCGGCTGTGTTCTCGTTGTATGCATTTTTTATCCGTTGCCAATATGGTATTATTTTATATATGTACTGCTTGGTGCAGTAACACATATCATACTGAATATGCTTTTATATTTCTGTCATTTAAGAAAAAATATGTTTTGACCGAAAGGATATGTTTGAATGAATATGTATTGTCTTGAAGAAAAGCTTAACGCAGGAGAGGTCGGCAACAAAGCAGCTTTTCTTTCCTTAATGAAACGTAACGGCTTCAATGTTCCGACAGGTATTGTTCTCGGGAACGATATTTTCACGAAAACTATTTCCGCAAATGATAACAAGCACGAGGTTGATATGCTTTTGGAGGTGCTTTCAAAAAGCAATGCAAAAGAAACCTCCGATAAAATTTCAGAGCTTTATTCCTCGCTTAAATTACATGATGAAGCAAAATCAGAAATAGAAGAAAAAATAAACATGCAAAAGAAATACGCCGTAAGAAGCAGCGGAATAAAAGAAGATTTAAGCGGATTTTCTTTTGCGGGTCAGTACGATACAGTAATCAACGCAAAAGGTATTGACGAAATTTCAGCAGCTATTATAAAATGCTATCTTTCGGCATATTCGGAAACAGTTCTTTCTTATATTGCGGCAAATGAATTGTCTGTCGATGAAATCGGAATGTCAGTTATTATTCAGGAAATGATTGATTCCGAGGTAAGCGGAGTCGCATTTACGGTAAATCCTACAAGCGGTTGTGATAAAGAAATCTTTATTGAGGCAGCAAAAGGTCAGGGCGAAAATCTTGTAAGCGGAAAGGTTGCAGCCGAAAGATATTCCTATAATTGGTGGAATAAAGAAATTACACTTACATCAGGAAAGCTTATTTCTGACGACAAAATAAAAGAAATTGCAGATACAGCGCTTCGTATTCAGCAGTTTTTTGGTTACCCATGCGATATTGAATTTGCATATGAAAATGAAATTCTTTATATCCTTCAGGCAAGAGCAATAACAAAAATTCTTTACGGTGAAATAAAAGACCAATGGACTACCGCAGACTTTAAGGACGGCGGAGTTTCAGCAACCGTTTGTACCCCGTATATGTGGAGTCTTTATGAATATATCTGGGAAAGTGAATTGCGTAAATTCCTTATTGAATCTAAAATCTTGAAGCCTGCCGAGCTTGAAATAAAGCTTGGAGATATGTTCTACGGAAGACCTTATTGGAATTTAAGCGTTGTAAAATCGGCAATGGCTAAAGTTCCTGGATACAAGGAAAGAGATTTTGACAGTGAATTGGGTGTTAAAATAACGTATGATGGAGATGGCGTTACTACATCAGTTACTCCTAAAACTCTTGTGGATATTGCCATAATGGCATTGGCGCAGAAAAAGATTGTCAAGGAACGCAAGGATAATGCCGAAAAATTCAAATCAGAACTCTTAAACATTTATTCCGATTATTTTGCAGATAAGGACAAACCTTTTTCGGCTGACGAAATAAAAGCAAAATGGAAAAAGCTTGTTTTCACTGATTACCTTAACAGCGAAAGCACATATTTCCGACAGATTTTTATCAACACAATTCATCAGTCATTGTATAAAGATAAAATCCTGAAGCACACCACAAAGGGCGGTTATTTTACCCTTATAGGCGGTCTTGATAATATTTCACATCTGCTCCCTTTTTATGATATGTGGGAAATAAGCAGAAGTATCAGAAGCGACAAAGCTGCATTTGCTTTCTGGAGCGACACGCCTGCTTCTGAAATAGCCGGAAAAACCAACTCTGTTCCTTGTGGCGAAAAGGTTCTGGAGTATATAGAAAAATTCGGGTATCACTCCAAGAAGGAACTTGATGTTACATATCCGTCTTTTTATGAGGATATAATCACGGTAATAGATGATGTAAAAAGAACTTGTGCTTTAGGTGATGAATGTTCACCTGAATCCGATTCTTTGCGTCTGCGTGAAGATTTCAGCAAAGAGATGAAAAAGGTAAAGAAAAAACTTTCTGCATCAGCTTACAGAAAGTTTGAAAAGAATGTAGCTGAAATGCGAAAGCTTCTTTGGTGGAGAGAAGAATTCAGAGATGTTTCAACAAGATTTTACTGCATAATCAGAGCGTATACGTTAAGGCTCGCTGAAATACTGTTCAATGAAAATTATATTTCAGATAAAAATGACATCTGGTTTGCAAAAATTGAAGATATACGAAACTTGCTTGATAATAACATCAAAAAGGAAGAATTCGTCAGAATAATAGAAAAAAACAAGGTATACTATTCCTCTTTCAGAAATTTTACAAGTGAAAACGAAATCGGCTCAAAATTTGCAAATACATCGAGCAGTGTTGCAGGTAAGGCGTTATGCGGAATAGGCTGTTCCTGTTTCAAGGCAACAGGAACAGCAAGAGTAATTCACTCTCTTGACGAAACAGACAGATTATGCGAGGGCGACATCCTTATAACTAAGTTCACCGATACAGGCTGGACAAGTAAATTTGCTATGCTGGGCGGAATTGTTACGGAGTACGGCGGAATACTATGTCACGCAGCAATAGTTTCAAGAGAATACGGCATTCCCTGCGTTGTCTGCACCGAAAATGCAACAAAGTTTATCAAGGATGGCGAAACTATTACAATAAACGGCGAAACGGGCGAAATAATAATTGGCGGTGAAAAGAATTGAAAATGTTTCTCGGATACTATAACAAATCGGTAATACTTACATATATAGGTGCAGCAGCTGCAGTCCTCGGAATGGCATTGGCACTTTCGGGAAAAATGAAATATGCTGTCTTATGCCTTATTGTATGCGGCGTCGCAGACCTCTTTGACGGAATGATAGCAAGACGCTGTAAAAGAACGGAAGAAGAAAAAGAATTCGGAATACAGATAGACTCCCTTACCGATATGGTAAGCTTTGCTGTTTTTCCTGTTGTAATTTCCTTTGCTATGGGAAACACAAGTTGGTATCATATCGCAATCAGTGTGTTTTATGTGCTTGCAGCTATAACAAGGCTGGGTTTTTTCAACGTTTCTGCTTCCATTTCATCGGAAACAAAATTCTATACAGGATTACCTGTAACCTTTGCGTCTCTGATAGTTGTATCTGCTTTTATTGCAGGCAGCATTTTAAGCATTACCGAAATAATAATGCCTGTATGTCTTTTTGTCACAGCTGTTCTGTTTATACTTAAAATAAAAATAGCAAAACCGAAGGGAATTGCATATCTGCTGCTCGGACTTCTTGCAATAGCCCTTGCCGTTGCAGTAATTTTCGTTGGTGGATAATATGGCAAGGATTTACGACAGAAAAAACAAAACCTTTTATGAGGATAAACAGTATGGTGGCAAAGCTCTTAATTTTCTGTACGGCAATATACTGGGAAGAATTATTCTAAGACTTTTTATTGCAGGAAAAGGCTATTCAAGACTCAATGCAAAAAGAAATTCCACAAGAAAATCCACAGAGAAAATTGCCCCCTTTGTCAAAGAATACGGAATTGTTATGAGTGATTTTGAGGACAGGGAGTACAGTTCCTTTTCCGATTTTTTCACAAGAAAGCTTGCTGACGGAAAAAGAGTCTTTTCAGCCGAAAAAAATGATTTGATATCCGTAGCAGACAGCAAGCTCCTTTGCTACAGAATTACAGATGACGGAAAAATTCCCATAAAAAACAGCATCTATACTGCAAGGGAAATCATAGACGAAGATTTGACAACGGACTTTTATGGTGGATATTGTCTTGTTTTCAGATTAACGGTTGACGATTACCACAGATATTGCTTTTTCGACGACGGAAAGCTTATCCGAAGCAAATATATAAATGGTAAGCTTCATACCGTGAGTCCGATTTCTTCGAAAAAATATAAGGTGTTTTCAGAAAACTTCCGTAGTGTTTCGTATATCGAAACGGAAAACTTCGGCACTTGCTATCAAATTGAAATCGGTGCCTTGCTTGTAGGCAAAATAATAAATTACTCCGCAGAAAATTTCTTCAAGGGTGAAGAAAAGGGATACTTTGAAATGGGAGGCTCAACCTGCGTTGTTATGGTAAAAAAAGGCACCGTGACTATTGATGCCGATATACTTGAAAATTCTGAAAAAGGAATTGAAACCAAAGTCCTTATCGGAGAAAGGATAGGAAAGAAAAATGCTCAGACGACTTAATATTTATTTCAAGGAAATGTATCCGCTTATTCCGAGACTTCTGCTTGGCTTTATAGTCTTTGGCGAGATATATTTTATTTTGCTTCTTAATTATGGTGTTACGGATTTTTCTTTAGGCATACAGGAAATTGTTGGCGGAATAACGATTTTCGGTTTTCTGATGTTCTTGCGTATTGCTGATGATTTCAAGGATTATGAATCAGATAAACGACTTTTCCCCGACAGAGCATTCCCAAGCGGAAAGGTTTATAAAAAAGACTTGAACACTGTTGTTGCCATAGACCTTGCCGTTATGACAATTCTGAATGTTATATTTATGAATAACATTTTATTCTATCTGTTTCTTATGACTTATGGAATTCTTATGTCATTGTGGTTTTTCCAGAAGCATAAAATCAGCAAAAGTCTGCCGCTTGCACTGGTTACGCACAACCCTGTGCAGATGGTACTGAATTTGTATATCATTTCATTCTGCTGCATAAAGTATGAGCTTCAGCCATTCACATTAACATCCTTTCTTGTTCTTATGACGCTTTATTTTCCTGCGCTTATATGGGAGATTGCAAGAAAAATCCGTGCGCCGAAGGATGAAACGGAATACACAACATATTCAAAGCTTTTTGGACATAAAAAATCTACGCTGTTTATCCTTATCCTCACGCTTGCGGATATAGTTACAAATCTTCTCCTTGTTATAAATCTTAATATAATCGGTTTCTTTATCCTCATAATCAATGTTACAATAATGACCGCAGAGTTTATTATGTTTATAAAGAATCCCGAAAGATTCAGGCTTGTAACAAGAGTTGAAATTTACACATACATTACAGAGGCTACAATGCTTCTGATAATTCCCGCCTATATGATATTTGGAAAGATATGAACACATTTATTACAACAGATAATTTCAAGGAATATACAATCGGGAAAAAAGCAGAACGTCTTTTTATTATGAAAGAGAACGGATTTAGTGTTCCGACGCTTTTTTGTATAAATGAAATCCCCGAAAAAGAAAAGCTCCTTTCATTCTTGAATGACGGAAGGGAGTTTTCGGTGCGTTCATCTGCACTTTGTGAGGATTCCTCTGATAACTCTTTCGCAGGGCAGTTTGACAGCTTTCTTTTTGTAAAAAAAGAAAATGTATACGATAAAATAAAGGATTGCTTTTTGTCTGCCAAAAAGGAAAATGTTATTTCTTACTGTAAGGAAAACAATATAAATCCTGACACCATAAAAATGTCTGTAATTGTTCAGGAAATGATTGACTCTGATTATTCAGGCGTTATATTTTCTTCCAATCCGCAGGGCGTTTTAAACGAAAGCGTTATTGTTATGGGAAGCGGAACAGGAGACAATGTTGTTGAAGAAAAAACAGACGTTACAACCTGTTATTACAACAGAACAGATAAAAAATATTATACCGAAAAAAGCTGTGAAAAATCTCCGTCTATGACAGAGAATTTGATAGAAGAGCTTATTTCGTTATGCGAAAAAACAGAAGAAATCTTTGGGAAGCTTATTGATATTGAATTTGCTGTAAAGAACGATGAAGTTTTTATCCTTCAGGTCAGACCAATAACGACAATAAATAATAAAACTCCACTTATTCTTGATAACAGCAACATAGTGGAAAGCTATCCTGGAATATCGCTGCCGTTAACAATTTCTTTTGTAAAAGAAGCATACAGCGGTGTCTTCAAGGGGCTTGCCAACAGAGTTCTTCGTGATGAAAAAATTGTAAACAGATATAACGAAACTTATTATAATATGACAGGCTCGGCAAACGGCAGAGTATACTATAAAATCAGTAATTGGTATACTGTATTGTCATTTCTCCCGATGTCAAAAAAGATAATTCCCGTGTGGCAGGATATGATGGGTGTTACGGAAAAATCTGTTGACAGCGATGAAGTAAAGCTTTCATTTTTTAAAAGACTTTCTACATATGTAAATGTTATCTCCGAAGCCTTTTCTGTAAGAAAAAATATGGAAAAGCTAAACGCTTCATTTCCTGCGACAGAAAAATATTTCAGGGAGAATTTCACCGCAGATATCACTCTCAAAGATGTAAAATCACTCTATGATGAGATATCAGAAAAGGTTCTTTCCGTATGGGATATAACGCTTCTCAATGATCTTTACGCATTTGTCTTCACGGGACTGCTTAAAGCTGAAATCAAAAAATCAGGTGTAACAGACTATGAAAAAACAGTTAACGAATTTATAAGCGGTATTTCAAATATAGAAAGTATGAAGCCAATAAGGGCAATGATAAAGCTTGCTGACTATGATAGAAAAATGCTTGATGAACTGAACGGCTCACAGAAGGAAAAAGAACTTGAAGAAAAGCTTGACGCTTACCCTGAATTCAAAGAAAAGTTCTATGAATATATTTTACTTTACGGTGACCGTTCGCCTGAGGAATTGAAAATGGAAACCGTTACGTTCAGGGAAAGTCCGTTGCTGCTTATGAAAAAAATCAGCGAACTTTCTTCTGATAAAGATATATTCGAAAGAACAAAAAAATCTCTGCTTGATGAAACTGAGAAATCAACAGAAAGCATAACAGCTGATATAAAAAAGAGAAAAAAACGAATTCTGTATTTTGCTGAAAAGGCTTCTGCGGGAATAATGAACAGAGAAATTTCACGCCTTAACAGAACAAGAATTTACGGAATGGTACGTTCAATGTTCTTGAGAGCAGGAGAAATCTTTTGCTCAGATGGAAAAATATGTGATAAAAGAGATGTTTTCTATCTTACGAAAGATGAAATTTTTAACGGAAATCCTGATACCTTTGCTGACATAATAGAGAAAAGAAAAAGTGATTACATAGGATTTTATGAGCTTCCCGCATTTTCAAGAATAATCTTTGCGGGCAAGGAATTCGATAAAAACATCATCCGCACAGACACTGTTTCAGGCGTTGCTTCAGATGAAAAAACGCTTTACGGAACACCATCTTCTGCAGGAATAACAAAAGGAACAGCAGTTGTTGTTAAAGATGCCTGCAATCCTCCTGATACTAAAGGGAAAATTATTGTTGCAAAAATGACTGACCCTGGCTGGGTGTTTCTTTTGTCAAATTCAAAGGGAATTATCAGTGAAAAAGGTTCTCTTTTATCGCACACTGCTATTATTTCAAGGGAGCTGAAAATTCCTGCTGTTGTCGGAGTAAAAAACGCTTCCGAGCTGATAAAAGACGGTGATATAATAGAGCTTGACGGTAATAGCGGAATAATAAAAATATGCAGAAAGGAGAAATAGAATGTATCTTGTAAAAAAAGTGACCGAAAATGAATATGAAGATTTTCTAGCTTTTCCCTCACGCATACATATAAAAAAAGAGCTTATGCAGAAGCGTTCCGATGAAATTGCATTGCTCAAAGGTACACATACGTTGAGCAATTATTTCACATTTACAGCTTTTCTATGTTACTGTGACAACAAGGTTGTTGCAAGATGTGCTGTAACAATATATACCGATAAAGATGAAGCTTATCTCGGCTTTTTTGACAGCGAGGATAATATTGAAGCAGTAAAAGCTATTATGGAAGCAGCCGAAAACTTTGCAAGAGAAAACGGAATAGTAAAACTTACAGGTCCTGTTGATGCAAGTTTTTGGATTGGATACAGAATGAAATCTAACAAATTTGATGAAAAGCGATTCTTTTCCGAACCCTATGGCAAGGACTATTACCCGAAGCTATGGAAGGAAAACGGCTATAAAATTTCCCAGGTGTATGTATCAAGCATCTATAAAAAGCTTTCGAAGAACGAGGAAGATGACGAAAACTATATAAAAAGATATAACTTTTTTATCAAAAGAGGTTACAGCATTGTTTCTCCGTCAAGAAAAGACTGGGACAAGGTTATCGGTGAGGTTTACACTCTGCTTGTTAAGCTATACAGTGATTTCCCTGTTTTCTCGCATATTACCGAAAAAGAGTTTAGAGAGATGTATAAGGACCTCAAAACAGTTCTTGATTTTTCTATGGTCAAACTTGGATATAAAAATAATAAGCTGGCAGGATTTTTTATTAGCGTTCCCGATTACGGAAATAGACTTTGCGGAAATATAGGACTTCCTGAGATTTTATTTATGCTTAAAAACAGAAGAAGATGTGATAATTACATTCTTCTGTATATTGGCGTTGACGAAAAGCATCTGGGACTTGGATCTGCTTTGTCACAAGCTATGTTTGAAGAGCTTCGCAGAAAAAGATCTTCATCAATAGGTGCTCTTATTAAAAAGGGCAAGGTGTCCGAAAAATATATTGACAATAAAATCCTTTACCAAAGGGAATATTTGCTGTTTGAAAAGCATTTATAACTTGCTCAATTGAGAAATAGTATTCTTATTTTTTATTATTATTCAATAAACAGGCACACGGTCGATTCCGTGTGCCTGTCTGCATAACCCGCTGTATTAAGTTTTATACGATATTTGTGAAAACTTCTTTATCGCTGTCCAACTAAATCAGCCACTCATTTTTAATTTATAATCTCATAAAAATCTTCATATACTCGTTCAAGACTTGGTAAATTGTTTTTTCCTTTTTGATACTGGAGATGTGCTTTCAAAGAATTTAATGCCTTTTGCAGACCTATTTTGCCAAATTCTGAATATATTTCTGTTAAGAAAAATGTAACAGCATCTTGTTTTACCGTAGCTGTATATCTTTTTCCTTCAAGCATTGCAATAACACAATTCAAGTAATAAATCGCAGAAGCATTTGTCATTCCATTTTCCGAAATTTCTGCTGCTGCGTCTTTTTTTGTGATAATTCCTTTAGCAACTTTCTTACCATATTCATAGCAATCGTGATAGTTCTGAATCGTAATTTGAGCCATAATTTCACCTCCTTATTGACCTATTATAGCACAAAAAAGATGCAATGAGAAGTTGATTTTGCATTGTCAAACATTACTTCCAACCGTGCTTAATCAAACATTATTAACAACCAATCATAGACGGCTGAAAGAAATGTTCATAATTTATATGTTTATTTTGTTCTTAATAAATGGTAAAGTCCTGTTCAAGAGCTTTCATCAAGCACATTCTTTCACATTTATATATATTTGATTTTAAGCTTTCTTATCTTGGCAGAAAGCACTTTGCAAAGAACATCGTCAACTCCATCGGTGTATCTACTTTGTGCAATTAGGTTGTTCTTCAAGCGAACAAGGGACTGAATAGTCTGTCTGTATTCATCATCGGAAAGATATAAATGATATTTCTGTTCTTTCAAAGCAACCACCTCCTGTACTGCAATTATATAACAGGAAATGGTATAGGTGTAGTTTGCGAATAATCCTCCATCATTAAAAATGAACGAATTAACAGGGTAACGACCACCTTGTCCATTAGCAGGATTTTTGGCTCGATTTTTTCCGCCATTAACAGATAGGGCAATTTCATTAGCAAAACAGCGATTTTTTTGCTAATTTTTATTAGCAAGCCATCCACCTGAAAGGCGGACGACATCAGTTCTAAATTCCATTAGCAGACGGAGAATTTGCTAATGAAAATTTGTGATTTTTTCGTTTTTGCTGTTTCTTCGTAAAAATGAAAAAACGCCGGAAGCCCTTGATTTTACTGGGTTTTCCGGCGGAGTTTTTGGCGTTCCCGAGGTGATTCGAACACCCGACCTACCGCTTAGGAGAAGCCCCCGGAGAGGATTTTTGACTCCCTCCAAATCCCTGAAAAGCCTTGATTTTACTGGCTTTTCCGAGATTTCGGTGTTAATCATTTCTCTTATGAAATCTGCTAATTTTACGCCGTTTTTTCCCTTCATTTTAGCAAGGTATTAGCAAATGCAAAGATTTTCGGGAAACATCAAAGAGTTAATAGGATACCCATAGAGCGCCGGAAACATCCGTAAATCTCTTTTATAATTAAACATTCT
>JGI24710J26742_10003438_pt1 | contig 13408 bp, 11 predicted proteins | sample BioPla2DNA2_FD_26742 | JGI IMG/M metagenome (IMG submission 26742) | reverse complement strand
AATTTCATCTTCTGTCAAAATTCCCTTATTGACGCTTTCCAGTATTTTATTATAAACTAAGTCAACATTTTCATTTCCATGACAAATCAGAATAATATCTCCACCACTTTTTAAAAATTGAACAGATGCTTCCTCTATAGTATAGTTATCAATAATTGCTCCCATTGTCATATCATCTGAAATAATAAGTCCATCAAATTCTAGTTCTACTCTCAAAATATCGTTAATTATTTTCTCAGACATAGTAGCTGGAAACTCATTGTCTATTTGAGGGTATAAAACATGTGCTACCATTATGGCATTTAAGCCCTTATTAATTGCTTTCTTAAAGGGTATAATCTCTAAATTGTAAAGTTCATCTATAGATTTATCCACCATTGGTAATTGAAAATGTGAATCNACCAATGTATCTCCATGACCTGGAAAATGTTTTGCAACAGCTATGATATTTTGAGATCTTATTCCCTCTATTACCTCTTCTCCTACCCTAGAAACTAATTCAGCCTTCTTTCCATAAGCTCTGTTACCTATTACTGTATTCTCTGGATTAGAATTTATATCTAATACAGGAGCAAAATTCATATTAAATCCTAAACTCCTTGCTTTCATACCAAGATTTTTCCCATACTCAAATGATAGTTTAAGGTCATTCTTATGTCCTAGTAGTAAAGGGCTAGGTAAATTTTTATAAATTTTTGAAAGTCGGCTTACTGTTCCACCTTCTTCATCAACAGATAATAACAAAGGAATTTCATAAGTTGAATTAATGTTTTTTAATGAATTTAATAGCTGTAAAGTTTGTTCTAGATTTTCTATATTTCTAGAAAAGAGTATAAAACCACCTATTCTATTTTGCTTAATATTTTCTACATCTTTGACATTGATTTCTGTACCTTCTATCCCAACAATCATTAATTGACCAACTTTTTCTTCTAAAGTCATTCTATTTATTTGCATTTCTATTGAGTCTATTTCGAGTTCAACAATTGGAGGTTTAACAGTGTTCTCTGTAATTGGCTGCTCTATAGGTTCCTCTACAGTTGGAGGCTTCTTTTCATTAATACATGCAGTAAGGAGCAAAGAAATCATAATAATCAAAGCAAGATATAGTTTGTTAGTCATTTTTCAACCTCAGTTTTCTTCTATTTTATTATAATTTGACAAAGTTTACAACATTACTATGCCTTTATATAGTTAAGTAGCTATTAGTATGACCAGGTATATTTAAATAATTAAACTAAGTTAATATATAGGTAAGAACCGTCAAATAGTTTGACATTGAGAACTTTGCTATGATAAACTGAAAAAAATATCATCTATAAATAATCTGGAGTGATAATATGTCAATACGTGAAATTATTTCTATTGTTGGGGTTCTAATTATAGGCATGGCTATCTACAATATAGTATTTATATTTACTATGAAGAGAAATATTAAAAAAGTGTTTAAAATATTTGAAGAGAAAAATGCTATATCTGCAAAAACATCAATAACCGCTAGAGAACTTAATATACGAGAGCAAAGCGTTGTGGAACGAGCCTTTAAAAAGAGAGATAATAGGGCTCTAGCATTGAATTTTCTCTTGAATTCCGAAGCTGTCATTGTTACTCCTTATGGGACCTACTATCTTGACAAAAATAGAATGATAGCTTTAAAAGAAGAACTTAATTTTATTGCACGCATGATGATCCCTAACATAGATAATTGATACATAAAATCCACAAGAAGAAAAAAATGAAATACACTTCCATCTAGAGTTATTAGCATATGAAATAATTATTAAGATATGAAAGACTAGAACAAAGTTAACTGTTCATTAGTGTAGTTTCGTAATTTCTCTTTCAAGGGTTTGCTATAACTACTGGATAGATTGTATTTTTCCTTGATTTGATTTACCATTGCATATAGTTCATCCTTGTACTCTTTACCAGCTCCTCCTTTTTTATACAGGGTTTGTAATGGTTCATATAAATTGGGGTACTCTTGCCTTATGAAGTCAAAAAATACCTTTCTAGTTTTTCCCCTTAAATACAGTACACCTGGTAAAACATAATCAACTTTGCAATGAGCTGCTTGATTATAAATCAAATCAACATTTTCAAATCCATCGGTTATGTAAGGTATTATCGGCATAAAATGAAGCCCTGTAGAGGCGTTAGTTTTGTTAAACTCCTTAAGCATTTTAAATCTATCTATAGTCGGCACAGCATTTGGTTCAATTTTTTTGCGTATGTTTTCGTTGATACAAGTAATGGTTGCAGCCACATTAACATAGGTAATCCTTGATAATTCATCAATTAAATCGTAATCCCGTAGTATCAGGTCTGATTTTGTTGAAATAATGCAAGGAGTTTTATATTTTATCATAAGACGCAAAATATCAGGCATTAACTTATAAACCTTCTCTACGGGCTGATAGCTGTCAGTAATTCCTCCTATATTGACTATTTCTCTTTTCCATGAAGGGCTGTTTAATTGTCTTTCCAATTGTTCAACTATATTGGTCTTTATATATATATCATCGAAATATTCTTCTGCCTCCAAATATTGGTGGGAGTAAATGGCATAACAGTATTTGCATCCATGCTTACATCCCCGATAAATATTCAAATCCCAAGAGTATGGAATTTTTCGTTTTAACTTATTACAAGCTTCTGAGCAGATTATCTCTTTATACATAGTATTTTAGTTACCTCCAATAAGATAGAAGTTTAACAAAATATATTGATTATCATACTTAATAGATTACTAGATTAAGATATCATCAGATGATATATGCCTTCCTTTTGCATCCATATAATAGTTCTTTAAGTCAAAAGGTGAGAATACACCCTTATCTGTAACAACACCACTACACAGATGAGGTGGTGTAATATCAAAAGCTGGATAAAGTCCTTTAACCCCTTCCATAGTGTGTTTTGTATCTAGAGAATACAATACTAGTTCTGGATCCCTTTCTTCTATAGTTACAGAATTAACATCAGGGTGTCCTTGATTAGGCGCACCAGTAACAAAATAAGGGATGCCCCAATAATTTGCTGCTAATGCAATCTGAAATGTCCCAACTTTATTTACCACATATCCATCCATAGTAATAACATCAGCTGCCGAAGTAAATAGATCAACCTTTTTCTTACCAATTATATAAGCAGGCATATTGTCTGTTATTACCGTTACATCTGCTCCCATATCATTAATAACGCTTGCGGTTAATCTGGCTCCTTGTAAATATGGTCTTGTCTCAGGACAAATATACTTAATATCCTTATTTTGATTTCTAGATTCTAATACCATAAATCCCACAATTGTTTCAGCAAAACACTGAGTCATTACTATTCCATTCTTTGGAAAATTGTTGACCAGGTAACTTGCAACTTGAGAGATTTTCTCATATTTTCTATTAGAATTGTTTATAACGTCTTCAAAGATGGCTTCATCAACTCTTTTTCCTTCTTTCAAAGCATCTCTGGCTGTCTTTAAAGCAGCTTCTGTCACATTTTTCATATTTTCAGTAGTCGTTGGTCTTGCATGTGATAAGGTATATGCCGCATCTTCTAAATATGTAATTAAATCATCTTCATTTTTGTTTCTAGCTTCATAAGCTGCCAAAGCCATCCCCATGCCTGCAGCAACATATGGTCCGCCACTTTGAGTAACCATGTCAGCAATAGCCTGTGCAACCTCCTTATGATTGGAACATTCAACAAAGTTAACTTCTATTGGATATATTCTTCTATCCAAAATCTTAACCTTTCCATTTTCATACCATGCTACATTTTCATATCTTAGCATAAAGGCTAAATCCTTATCCATTCTTTTCATTACAAACCTCCTATCATTGCTTGTTACATTTCCTTCATCTTAACTTCGATTTCTTTAGATAAAACATTTACCTCTCCACCATTAAGAGCATAATGAAATATTTTTGCAGCATCTTCTACATATTCAGCTCTTATATGTGACTGGTCAATTGAATTACCTATGGTTAAAACTCCATGATTACTTAATAAGCATGCATGTTTATTATCTAATACCTTCAATGCTTCTATCGCCATTTCTTTAGTTCCTGGTAAAGCAAATTCTGCCACTGGAACTTCTCCACCTAAAAAAGGAACCATTTCAATTAAAATCAATGGTATAGACCTTCTATTAACAGCGAATGCCGTTGCATATGGAGAGTGTGTATGAAATACTGAGAGCACATCATCTCTTGCCTTATATATTTCACAATGCATTTGCCATTCAGATGAAGGCTTATGATTTCCTTCTACTATATTTCCACTTATATCTATAACTACTATATCATCTATCTTCATTTTGTCGTATCTAATAGATGTTGGAGTAATAATAACCAGGCCTGATTCTTTATCATAAACACTTAAATTTCCACTTGTTCCAGCAAATAGTCCTTGTTCATATGAATATATTGATGTTTCCAGAACTTGTTCTTTAAGAATATCTATATTCGCCATAATCAATCTCCTATGTAATTTTGATTTCATTATAACATATAAAAAACCAAAAGTTGAAATATAATATCCATTTATACTTCAACTCTTGGTTCCTTTTGCTTTTTCAATCAATTAACAATTATTTAACAACAAATGAAATCTTACAATTCACTCGATAATTTACTATTTTGTCATTTTCAACAATCGCTTGCAGATTTTCTAAATATACACTTTGTATATTATCAATTGTTTTACTAGCTTCGCTTACTGCTTCCTGTACTGCTCCCTCCCATCCATTTGAAGACTCTGAAAGAATTTCAATTACTTTTACTACTGCCATATTCAACCTCCTTGCTTTGTCTTATCATCCCTAGTGTATCCATATGACAACAGTTTTATTGAAGAAATAAGAAATATTATTAAAATCTCCTATAACTAGAATAAACTTATTTTACATATAAAAAGAATCCTATGAAAATAAGATTCTTCTATACTCTTTTATTTCTTTTTTATTAGCTAAAACGAAATGCCCTGAACCTACTTCCACCCATTCTGCTTTGTCAATAGAATAATCATGACAAGAGGGATTATAGATTTCTATTTTTTTATTTTTTTCTCTTCTAGGATCAGGTACTGGTATTGCTGATAATAATGCTCTAGTATAGGGATGTAAAGGTTTTTCAAAAAGTTCTTCTGTCTTTGCAAGCTCAAGGATTTTTCCTTTGTATATTACTGCTACCCTATCTGTAATATACCTTACTACAGATAAGTCATGGGATATGAAAAGATAGGTTAGCCCCAATTTATCTTGTAATTCTAATAAGAGATTTAATACTTGAGCCCTAACAGAAACATCCAATGCAGAGACTGGTTCATCAGCAATGACTAATTCTGGCTCCATTATCAGTGCTCTGGCTATACCTATTCTTTGCCTTTGACCTCCTGAAAACTCATGAGGAAATCTTGAAGCAAATTCAGGGAACAAACCAACATCAAGTAATGCTTTAATGACTTTTTCTTTTCTATCCTCATCTGATATGTAATATTTAGTATTATATAATCCTTCCGATACAATATAACCAATTTTTGCTCTTTCATTTAACGAAGCTATTGGATCCTGAAAAATCATTTGTATTTTTTTTGTTATATCAATATCTAAACTCTTGCTGATTTTCCCTGAAATTCTTTGCCCCTTATATAGTATTACACCATCTGCTAAATCATATATTCGTATAATGGCTCTACCAATTGTACTCTTCCCAGAACCAGATTCTCCCACAAGCCCAAAGCTTTCTCCTTTTAGTATCTTAAAACTCACTCCATCAACAGCAACTATTTTATTTTTTCTATTAGTACCAAACTCAACTTTAATATTCTTGACTTCTAATAAACTTTCTTTTTTCAATGATTTCCCCTCCAATTCTTGTGTAATTCCTTAATTGAATTTGGAGGATGTACTTTAGGCGCTCTCTTATCCAATAACCAAGTCCTAGCTTTATGAGTTGGGCTTATTGAAAAATAGGGTGGTCTAATTACATAATCTATCTTCAAAGCATTTTTGTTTCTTGGTGCAAAAGCATCTCCCTCTATATCATTAAAGAGATTTGTTGGCATTCCATCTATGGAATACAAGAACTTACCTTTTTCTGCAAACTGTGGCAATGATGACAGCAGCGCCCAAGTGTATGGATGCTGAGAGTTATAAAAGATTTCTTCACTTTTCCCTATTTCAACTATGTCTCCCGCATACATTACTGCCACCCTGTCAGCTATATTAGCAACCACTCCTAAATCATGGGTTATAAAAATTATTGTTAAATTATATTTCACTTTTAAGTATTTTAACAAGTCTAAAATTTGAGCTTGTATTGTTACGTCCAAAGCTGTTGTAGGTTCATCACAAATCAATATACTAGGATTACAAGCAATAGCAATAGCAATGACTACTCTTTGTCTCATTCCACCTGAAAATTCATGAGGATATTGAGTAAATCTTTTTTCAGCCTGTGATATTCCCACGTCCTCTAATAGTTCTATAGATTTTCTCTTTGCAGCCTTGCTTCTTAATCTTGAGTGAAGGATTACTGTTTCTTTTATTTGGCTGCCAATAGTTTTAAGAGGATTTAAGGAAGTCATTGGCTCTTGAAAAACCATAGCAATTTCCCTGCCCCTAATCTTAAGCCAATCCTGCTCACTTTTATACTGGCTTATATCTGTGCCTTTATATATAATTTTTCCAGAATCTATCCACCCATTCTCATCTAAAAGTCCTATAAAACTTTTAACTAGTACTGATTTCCCAGAGCCCGATTCACCAACTATAGCAAGACTTTCACCTCTAAATATATCCAATGAAACTTCTCTAATTGCTGTTAAAATTCTTCCTCTTAAGTTAAATTTTATTACTAAATCCTTTACAGATAGAATTACATCGTCCTTCACCGCTAACCCTCCTATACATGATTTTTAGGATCTGCAGCATCAGCAAATGCATTTCCAACTATATAGAAGGATATTGTAATTAGTGAAAGGATAGTAGCTGGGAAAATCAATTGATATCTCAATGATTCTACCATCATAACTATTCTACCTTCATTTATTATATTACCTAATGAAGGAATATCAATAGGTAAACCTAAGCCAATATAGGTTAAAAAAACCTCAGAACCAATAGCTCCAGGTATTGCCAATGCAAGTCTTAACATAATAACGGATACTAAATAAGGGAGTAAGTTCCTAGTAATAATTCTATGAGTTGGGGTTCCCAATGTTCTAGAAGCCAAATTATATTCTCGATCTCTAATGATTACTATTTGATTACGTACAAAACGTGCCATAGGAAGCCATCCACTAATACACATGGCAAATATCAATGTAGATATACTAGGGTCCATTATATAAGTTAAGAGAACAAGAATGATTGTATTTGGTATATTATCAAGTATATTATAGATTACAGTAATAATTTTTTCTAAAGCTTTTACATATCCCCATAGTGCACCAACAATTATTCCTACACTAGACTGCCATAGACCAACTAATAGGCCTATTAAAAGTGATGTCCTAGTCCCACTCCATATTCTAGCCCAAAGATCTTGACCGATGGAATTAGTCCCAAAGTAAAATTCTGAATCAGGTTTATGATTTCTTAACTGCATGCCTGTGTATTGATCTATGAAGATTTGAGTAGGAGATTTTTGATTTGGTAAATATGGTTGAATAATTGTAAATGTCATAAGGCTTATAAGGAAACATAAAGAAAACAATGCTATTTTATTCTTGGTAAAAGCATATGTTGTTGAAGTCCAATATGAATAGTATAAGTGCTCATATAGCTTTTCCTGTTTTCCCTTATTGTTGGCAAATTCAAATAATTCTTTATTGATGTTACTAGACAGTTTTTCTATTTTTGAGTTCACTATCTAGTACCTCCTCTCTGGATCTTAATTCTTGGATCTAATATAAACATTAGGATATCTCCTATGAAAAGGCCTAAAATACCTATTGAAGAATATATTAATACAATTGCTTGAACTAAGGCATTATCCTGTCTTTGTATAACATCTACTAATAAACCACCCATTCCTGGTATTGAGTATAATGATTCAATATAGATGGAGCCTGAAATAGTAAAAAGAATAGCACTAGGTAAATACTGTGCCATTGGTACAAAGGCATTTCTTAACACATGATGAATCATAATACTTCTACTTTTTAACCCCTTTGCCCTTGCTAATTTTACATAATCTTTATTCAATTCATCTACCATATATCTTCTCATCCACATTGCATAAGATGCTATGCCAGCTAAAGACATAGAAATTACAGGAAGTATCCATGACCTAATATTATCTACATTAAACAGTATGGGGAGTTTAAAAACATCAGAAACATATAGCTGTATAAACAAATAATATACTGCAGATGGAACAGCGCTAATAAAAACGATATAACCTGTGCCAATCCTATCCCATATCTTATCCTTATTTAAAGCCATAGTAATGCCTAATGGAATCCCTGCTGCTAAAGAGAATGTTAATGCTGCTAATCCCGATTTTAAAGAGTATGGTATCTTAGCCTTAAGAATACTAACAACATCTACATCTGGTCTATATGTAATGGACTTTCCCAAATCCCCTTTTAAAAGCCCTCTGTAAAAATTGATTAATTGTATATGTATTGGATCTTTAAGGCCCATACCTGTCAATATAGTTTCTTTTTGTATCTCATCTAATTTTTCATAATTTTCCCCAAAATATCCTTCTTCGGGCATCAATCTCAAAAGAAAAAAAACAATTGTCAGTACAATAAACAATGTAATAATTGACTGTAATAGTTTTTTCAATATATATAAAATCATGGTAAACCTCCTGATCAATACACAATGCACAATTTCTAGGGTCTATCTTTTGGGCCTTAAACCCGTGATTTTTCGCTTATGCTCACAATGATACCTTGAGGGTAGTGGTGATCTTTGGTCACCTCTTTAAAGCTCTTGTTCTTTCTTCTTCCCAGCGCTCTTGTTCTTTATTGAATTGTTCTGTATTCATTGGTTCTTTCATGATTTTTTGACCCTTATATTTTGAGGATGAAACCCCATATGGAGAATACTGCGCACTAAATGGATCTAGTCTTGATGCCGTATAACCTCCACCACCTACCGCATATGGTATAACAAAGGCTTGATCAATTAAAAATGCTTCTGCGTCTGCAAAGAGTCTGTATCTTTTCTCCATATTAGATACTTCTCTTTTTGCAGCATTGATCATATTTTCATAGACACTCTTACCATTACCTTCCTTATAGCCTAAGGCCAAATGAGGAGAATTATAACTTCCTTCTGTCGAAAAGGGAGAAGTATATGTTTCCGGATCAGCATAATCTGGCCCCCAGTTGCATTCTAAAATCGCAAAGTTACCACTTCTTCTTGTTTTAGACAAAAATCCTGTTGGAGGCCGAGGATCTAAAATTATATCTATAAAGTCTGTACCTAACAAGTTTTCCAATTGCTGCTCTATTACTTGAGTCCTATTTGTCCATTCAGAAGAAGAGGTATTATATGGCATCAAGACCTTAACAGGGAAAGTCGCTACCCCTTCTAATTCGTTAATTGCCTTTTTTTTATATTCAAGTGCTAACTTCCTATTAAAACTATCAGTATTTGTAAAGTCTCTTAATGAAGCTAATTGTGTATAATCAACACCATCAATATCAATAAAATTTTTAGGTGTTATGGTGTTTAATAATCTACTATTTGGATAATATGGTTCTTCAGTCAAGAGGGCTGCTTTCCTATCAAAACCATGGAAAATTGCTTTTCTAAAAGCGAGATTATTCACTGCCACCCTCCAATTATCAGGCTCAAATTTTTCATCAAATCGAGGATCGAAATTAAATGAATAAAAATAAGAGAAATAGTTTGACCTATTAGGTCTAATCTGCCTTTTTTTCTCTGGATTAGTCATCCACTCATCGAGGACTATTGAAGATACTTTAGCGGCATCAACTTCACCACGCAAGAATAATTCTGGCGCCAATGTTAGGGCCTCTTTATTATATATGGCAACTATTTTTTTAATATGTACATTAGCTTTATCCCAATAATTTTCATTTGCTATTAAGACTTTTCTACTCTGTGGTTCATAAGTTTCTAATATGTAAGCACCATTATAAAGCAAGTTATAATTATCAGCTGCAAATTTGTCTCCCACTTCATTTAGAAACTCTCCATTAACAGGTAAAAAACATGGATGGCTAATCATAGACAAAAAATATGGAGTGGCCTTTTCAAGAGTATACTCTAATGTATATTTGTCTATAGATTTTACTCCTACTTCTGAAAAATTCTTAATTTCCCCATTATAATATTTCTCTGCATTTTTTATTACACCATATACAATATTCGCAGTAGAGGACTTATTATCTGGATTTAGAATGTACTTTATGGATTCAACAAAATCTTGAGCTATAACTTTAGCAAAAGTATATCCATCTACTGTATACCAATATACATCATCTCTAAGCTTAAAAGTCCATACCATCTTGTCGTCTGAAACTATCCAATCTACAGCTAGTGCAGGTTTTGCTAATCCATACCTATCATACTCAACAAGACCATCTATTAGATTACTAGCAATAGCAATTTCATTAGAACTGTTACTCTTTAAATAGTTTAGTGTCGTAAGCTCTCCTGAATATAAATAGCTAAAAGTCTGTGGTTCTTCACTATTGCTTTTATCAAGACCTTCTTTATCTTCTAGTGGTATTGGGACCTCTGTAGATACTTTTGGAAAACAGGCAGTTGAAAAAACAATCATTAATAGTATAAAAAACAATATTCTTCTCATTTAAATACCCCTATTCACTAATATATTTATATTTATATTAATGAACAGGGGTATTTATTAAAGAAAAAAGAGCATATAATAATATGCCCTAGTATTTAATGAACATTTAGGTATGTTCCTCCGATAAATTCCCTCAATATTGAATTAGGTGGTATTGCTTCTTCAACTTCTACATCTCTAAAATACTCCAAAAACTTGAGCAGTCTCTTTACATTACTATAATGAACACTTGAATTATCAATAGCTTCTAGTAGAGGTTGAACATATTTCTTAAGAACACATAGCTCATATACCAAAGATGAATTAAACATAATATCCGCTTCCTCTTGGAATGGGAAAATATATTTTTCCTCGCCATTTCTCACTGATTTCCACATATCTAATGTTCCTAAAGCATTATTTCCTCTAAACTTATTATCCCTAACAATTCTTCTTATTAATCTTGTGTCAGAAGTAGATATCCTATTATGTGAATCGATATTTAATTGAGTAAGGGCTGAAATATATATTTTAAATTTATTCTTTTCTGGTATCATTTTTGTTAACATAGGATTCAATCCATGAATTCCCTCTATTATTATTGGATGATCTTGATCAACCCAAACTTTCTTTCCAGACATTTCTCTTCTACCACTAATAAAATTAAACTTAGGTAACTCAATTTCATTACCTTCTAATAGTTTTAATAAATCAATATTAAAAGCATCTATATCTATAGCCTCTATAGACTCATAATCTGGTTTCCCTTCTTCATCTAATGGAGTATCTTCCCTATTTACAAAATAGTCATCTACCGATATGGATATAGGTCTCTTGCCATTTACCCTTAGTTGTATTGCTAATCTCTGTGCAAAAGTAGTTTTCCCAGATGATGAAGGACCTGCTATTAATATTATATTAATATCATTGTCGTTACATATCTCATCAGCAATATTGCCAATTTTTTTCTCGTGTAAAGCTTCAGCTACTTTTATTATTTGACTAATCTTACCGTTTTTTATCTTTTTGTTCAAAGAACCAAGATAAGCTAAATCTAATATTTCTAGCCACTCATCTGATTCTTTATATATTTTTGCCAGCTTTTTTTGCTCTATAAAATCATCCATATTATAATTATTGTTTTTCCTTGGGAACAAAATAATTACTCCTGGATAGTAGTATTTTAGTTTGAAATCCTTAACAAATCCAGTAGAAGGTGCTAAGTATCCATGAAATGAATATTTGTAATCTCCTATATCATATACACTTATAATATCCTTATCAATCGACTCAAATAATCTAATCTTGTCCTCATAACCGGCTTCCTTGAATATTTCCAAGGCTTTTTCTCTAGGATAGTCCTTTCTAGTTATAGCATAATCTTTTATAATAATTTCCCTCATCTTTTTCTCAATTTCCTTTATTATAGAAAAAGAAATATTTCTATTATTGTCAAATTCAACATAAAGGCCTGGCCCTAAAAAGTTTTGTATAGAAACTTCAATATCTTCAAATAGTTCTTTGCAAGCCATTATAAAAACTGCAGATATAGTTTTTGAATAAATCCTATCTCCATCTTCATCTTTAATATCTAGAAACTCTATTTTCATATCTTCTTTTACATGCTTATTTAAGTGATAAATCTCGTTTTCTATTCTAGCACCTAAGTATTCTTTATAAGTATCACCAAACACTTCCTTTGACAATTCCAATAGTGTTGTATTTTCCCTTACTGCATAATTACCATATCCATCAATAAAAACATTTAATAGCTTGTTCAAATTATCAACTCCTGTCAAATAAATCTTTTTCTATTCTTAAATATTTGTCTGACATACTTGCCTCATACAATTTGCAATTTAAGTATTCAAGAGGGTTCTTTAGACCATTAAACTCAATTCTATATCCATGAAGCCACTGATTATCAAGTTCATATTTCTTATTGAAAAGCTTGTTAACCTTATTGTCTCCATACTTTCTGTCCCCTATTACTGGATATCCTAGAGAATTTAAATGACTCCTTATTTGATGAGTCCTTCCAGTGATTAGTTCTATTTCAAGAAGGGAATACTCCTCATTTGTCTTTATTACTTTAATGAATGTTTCAATCTTCTTTGAATCTTCAAATTCTACATTAGAAACATTTACAATATTTCTCTCATCATCTTTACTTAAATAAGCTTCTGACAAAAAATCCTTTTTGATTTTCCCTTTAACAATGGTCTTGTAAAATTTTCTTACACTTTTTTCTTTTATCGCTTGGTTAATGATCTTCAAGCTTTGATAATTCTTAGCCCCTATAACAATTCCTGATGTATTCCTATCTAGCCTATTGCAAATGGCCGGTGTAAATGTTTTTTCTAATCTTGGTATATATTCCCCCTTTTCAATTAAGTAGCTTATCATACTGTCCACTACATTTTCTTCGTATGCTCCTCCAGCACCATGGGATAGTATTCCTACATTTTTATTTATTAATATAATATTTTCGTCTTCGTATATAATGCTTGGGATTAAATTTGACTTGATTTCTTCCTTAATTGCTATGAATTTATGAATAGTTTCATCAGAAAGAAAAAGCTGAATCAAATCCCCTTCTATAATGGTATCTTCTGGATTAGCCTTCTTGC
>JGI24710J26742_10003434_pt1 | contig 13422 bp, 9 predicted proteins | sample BioPla2DNA2_FD_26742 | JGI IMG/M metagenome (IMG submission 26742) | reverse complement strand
TTTTCGTTCATATTAATTTCTCCTTTGCATGGGGATAATGTTTATTTGATATAATATTAACATATTGTTTAAAAATTTGCACTTTTATCTGTGAAATATTCTCTAATTTGAATATATAAAACATAAGTAGTATGTTTTATAACCTTATCATAATAGTAAATATAAAAAAATTATGGTAAAATGTTCACCATAAGCAGATTTATCCCAGAAAGACAGGATATATTCTGAACCAGTTGGGAAAAAGGATATGGATTTTAGTATATCAGGGAAAAATATAGACGAAATGAGGAATAAGATGAAGATAACAAAGGAAACTATTGATTATGTAGCCAATCTGGTTAAGCTATCCTTAACTGAGAAAGAGAAGGTACAGTTTACTAAGGATTTAAATTCTATCCTTAACTATATGGATACAATGAATGAGATTAACACTGATAATATAAAGCCACTAACCCACGTACTTCCTTTAAAAAACAGGTTTCGCCATGATATTGATGACAATAGTAATGACCGAGATCAGTTACTAAGTAATGCTCCATCCCAGATAAATGGAAGCTTTCAGGTTCCTAAAACAGTGGTATGAAATAGGTAAATATTAATGGAGGTTATTTATGAAGGAGATTACATCAATGACTGCCCTAGATTTAGGGGGTCACATTAAAGCCAAGAATATCTCTGTGACTGAAGCTGTAAAAGCGCAGATTGAAATAATTAAAAAGAGAGAACCTCTTTTTAATTCTTATATAACAGTATTAGAAGAGGAGGCCTATAGTCAGGCAGAGGAGGTTCAAAAAAGGATTGATGATGGAGAACTATCCTGGTCCCCTTTAGCTGGTGTTCCTATGGCTGTTAAAGACAATATATGTACAAAAAATATTAAGACAACCAGTGCTTCAAAAATGCTAGCTAATTATGTCCCAACCTATGATGCTACAGTTGTTAGTAAGCTAAAAGAAGCAGGAGCTATTATCATAGGTAAAACTAATATGGACGAGTTTGCCATGGGGAGTAGCTCTGAAACTTCATATTTTGGTCCTACAAAAAACCCTTGGAATGAGAAGCATGTACCAGGTGGTTCTAGTGGAGGTTCTGCGGCAGCTGTTGCAGGAGAAGAAGCTTTCTATTCCCTTGGAACAGATACAGGAGGTTCCATAAGACAACCGGCAGCCTATTGTGGTATCACGGGGATTAAGCCTACTTATGGTACTGTATCTAGATATGGACTTATTGCATATGCCTCATCCTTGGACACAATAGGTACATTAGGTAGGAATGTATCAGATTGTGTGGCATCTCTCGAGATTATATCAGGTCATGACCCCTTAGATGGATCATCTGTAGAAAAGTCAAGCTATTCATATACTAAGTCTCTTATAGATGATGTAAAAGGTATGAAGATAGGTATTCCAAGGGACTATATGGGGGATGGTCTAGATGATGATATTAGNAAAAGTACCTTAGAAGCCATTGAAATATTCCGAAGACGAGGGGCAATTGTGGAAGAATGTGATCTTTCATATATGGAATATGCAATACCTGCTTATTATGCAATTAGTTGTTCAGAAGCTAGTTCTAATCTTTCTAGATATGATGGTGTTAGATATGGATACCGTACAGACGAATATGATGATATTCAAGACCTATACATGAATAGCAGAAGTGAAGGTTTGGGTATGGAAGTAAAGAGGAGACTCATGATAGGTGGTCTTGTACTCAGTTCTGATTATTATGAAGCTTATTATCACAAGGCTATTAAGATACGTAGATTAATACAAGAAAGCTACATGAAAGCTTTTGAAAGCTATGATCTACTTATTGGACCAACTACTCCAAAATCAGCACCTGCTATAAATGATAGTAGTTCAGATAGTCAAAAAAGGAAGTTATCAGGTATGTATTCATCATCAATCAATCTAGCAGGGCTTCCTGCCGTTAGTATTCCATGCGGTATAGATAAATCAGGACTTCCAATAGGTCTTCAATTAATAGGAAATCACTTTGAAGAGAATAATATTATTCGTGCTGCCTATACCTTTGAGAGTGAGATGGGAGGAAGAATTAGAAATGAAAAAATATGAAACAGTCATAGGGCTTGAGGTTCATGCCACGCTTGCAACAAAATCTAAGGCTTTCTGTTCCTGCTCCACAGAATTTGGAGGAGAGCCTAACACCCGTTGCTGTCCTATATGNACAGGTATGCCTGGGGCACTTCCGGTATTGAATAAGCAAGTTGTTGATTATGCCATAGCTGCTGGACTTGCCCTTAATTGTACTATAACTAAGGAATGTAAATTTGATAGGAAGAATTACTTTTATCCTGATCTACCTAAATCCTATCAGATTTCTCAGCTTTATTATCCCTTATGCAGGAATGGAAGTATAGAGATAGAAAGCTCTGAAGGAAGAAAGCTTATTGGTATCCATGAGATTCATATGGAGGAGGATGCTGGAAAGCTTATCCATGACCCTACAGAGAATTCTACATTAGTAGACTATAATAGAAGTGGAATTCCACTTCTTGAAATAGTAAGCGAACCGGATATGAGATCTAAGGAAGAAGCAATTGCTTACTTAAAGAAGTTAAGACTAATCTTACAATATCTAGGGATATCCAATTGTAAGATGGCAGAGGGCTCATATAGAGCAGATATCAATCTTTCTGTTAGGCTAAAGGGTGAGACAAAACTAGGAACTAGGACAGAAATGAAGAACATGAACTCTTTCAAGGCAATAGCTAGAGCAATAGAAGAAGAGGAAAAGAGACAGATTGATCTTTTGGAAAATGGCAAGTCTGTTGTCCAGGAAACGCGAAGATGGGATGATAGTAAAAATACTAGCTTTTCCATGCGAACAAAAGAGGACGCCAGTGACTATAGGTACTTCCCAGAACCTGATATCCCACCAATTGAAATTAGTGATCAATGGCTACATATTATCCGAGAGAGACAGCCTGAGCTAAGGGATGAAAAGATGGCCAGGTACGAAAAGGAATATGATATTCCTACCTATGATGCAGCCATTATAACAGAATCAAAGTTTATGGCACAGCTATTTGAAGATACAGTTGCGCTTGGATCTAATCCTAAGGAAGTGGCTAATTGGTTAATTATTGACCTTTTGAGGCTTTTAAGGGAAGAGGAGATGGATATAGATGAAGTATCCTTTACTCCTAGCCACTTATGTGAGCTAATCGAAATGATAGAGGAAGGGACAATAAACAGAACTATAGCTAAAGAAGTATTCGAAAAAATGTTTAAAGACAGGGTAGACCCCAAGGAATATGTAGAAAACCAAGGTCTTTCTATGGTGTCAGATAGTGAAGTTATTCGATCGGAAGTTAAAAAGGTTTTTGCTGACAATGAAAAATCTGTTTCAGATTATAAAAATGGTAAGACCAAGGCCATGGGTTTTCTTGTTGGTCAAACTATGAAGGCAATGAAAGGAAAGGCTGACCCTTCCTTGGTAAACATGATAGTAAAGGAAATGTTAATGAATTAGTTAGATTGCTTTTTCTTTTTCCTATAATCTAAAGGGGTAACTCCTGTTTCTTTTTTAAATAGGCGAGTGAAATAGGAGTAGTTACCATAGCCAACCTTATCAGATATAATATTTACAGATAGATTAGTATTAACAAGTAAATCCTTTGCGGTTTCTATACGTTTTTTTATTATGTAATTCATTAGAGAATATCCAGTTTCTTTTTTGAATAGTCTAGCCAGGTAGTCAGGATCTAAGTAAACAATTTCCGCCAGGCTATTACGATTAATATCTTCACAAAAATGTATGTTAATATAATCGCATATAATTGAGGCTACAGAATTATCAGATGAAGAGAAAGCTACATAATCTAAAGCTGCATTAACAAGATAGGAAATATACATAATCATGCTTTCTAATGAACTTGTTGATAATTCTAGGAGAATGTCCTTGGTTTTACCTGTAATAAGTTTATGAGCTAGGATGCCTTTTTCTTTTAAAAAGGAGTAGATTAGTTGTGTAATATCAATCTGAAAGCTAACTACTACTTTATTATTAAGTCTATTATAGTCAGATAGGGCAGTAAGATATTTATGGCAGTAATCTACAAAGTCCTCCCTCTTCTCAAGCTGAAGATACTCATCAAGAAGCTTGAGGTTGGGAAGGGTATATTCCGGATTTACTTCCTTATAATCTTGCTGTAAGAAAACCATATTCTGACACTTTATTATATTGGCTTCCATTGACTTAACCTGCTGTAAAGANCTATGAAAGTTAGCAAGAGTAGTTGGAAGACTTACATAAGAGCTTATGGAGATATTATATTTTGAATATATTATCTGTATAAGCTTTTCGCAATATCTTTTTAATGTTTGAACTTGCATATTCATATCTAGATCAGTACAAGTAATAATCCCTATGAAGCTATTGCTTCCAGGGTTTATCTCTAGTAAAACATCATAGGTAGAGAGTAGCTTGCCAAATACACTTTCATAGACAGCTTTAAATTTAGATCCTAATTCCTGTGGGTTGCTACAACAATAATTGATATTGTTATCCTTAGTAAGAGTAATAGTATATAGGTCAAACATAAGAATAAAGAACTTGTCAGTCATTGAAAGTGAAAGGTGATATTTGGATAGTCGGGATTTAATTTCATCAGCAGAGAGGCTATTATCCATATTTATAAAGGAGCCCCAAAAGTGCTCTGGAATATTAGCCTTGATGTCATCCCACATGATAGAGATGTTAGCTGCTTTCTTTGCTTTCTGATTGTCCTTAACCTTTTTAATTGCCTTCTTAACGATCAGCTCTAATTTGTCAAATTCAATGGGCTTTAAATAATACTCAAGGCTTTGTAACTCAACTGCCTTTTGAGCAAAAGCAAAATCTGCATAGTTTGTCAAGAAGATAGTCTGTATATCATAGTTTTTTTCGCGAATCCATGTAAGCAAGTCGATACCGCTTCCTTGAGGCATATCTATATCTGTAATCAAAATATCTACAGGGTTTTCTTTGATTACTTGCTTTGCTTGAGCAATATTGGATGCGTTAAAAACCTTATCTAGGCCCAAAGATTTCCACTCCATATTCGCATTTAAAGAACCAAGTACAAATCGATCATCGTCAACAAGTAAGATATTCATAAGGACCTCCTTAACAATATAATTAGACTATTCCGTTCCCATCTTCCTTCTCACCTTCTTCATGAAATGGCAAAATTAATTCTATATATGCTCCCATATCTTCATTGTTTGAGAAATTCAATTCATAATTCTCTCCATATAAGAATGTGAGCCTTTCAATTGCGTTAGTTATACCAATTCTAGTTCCATCTTCACTGGCGAGAGAGTGATGGTTGTTTAAAGCATATAAGACATCATCAGAAAAACCAGGACCAGTATCCCTTAACATTATCTTAAGATAATCTTTTCCCCATTTCCTGAATTTTCTACTAGTAAGAGTAATTTTTAAAATAATCGTTAGAGACACGCAGTGCTTTATGGTATTTTCAATAAATGTCATTAATATAAGTGGGGGGATAGTGCCCTCATTAGTCTCTGGGTCTATGTCGGTTTCATAGGAAAATGCTGAGCCATATCTAAGGGTTTGAATATTTAGGTAATCACTAATGTGATTTAGCTCATATTCAAGCCTTATAAAGTTCTTGTTTGTCTGGAAAAGATGTCTTAAATATTTTGAAGTAAATAAAGCCATTGATTCAATTTCTTTATATTTTTGTGTCTGTGCCATACTATATATTGTTGTTAAGCAATTCAAATAAAAATGTGGCTTTATCTGTTGTTGTAGGAAGCTAATCTGAATTCGTTTCTTAGCTAGCTCTTGCTCATAAAGATTAATCTTAAGCTTTGTTATCTCCCTCATAAGATTTTTAAATTGCATATTGGCCTGCTCTAATTCAATAATATTACTGTCTTGAAGATCAAGAAGATTAGAGTTGTCATTGATATTAGATAGATTTAGAGAAAAATTCTGTATAGGTTCTATAACCTTTCGCTGCATATAAAATAAAAACACAAACAAGGTTAATGCAACTATGAAGGCCATGATAACAACAAACAACTGTATTATGATTATTCTTTCAAAAAACCAATTATCAATAAATATGTCTAAGCTAAAGGGTAGATTAGAATCCTCATATTCGAAAGTTAAGGGACTTAAGAATATAGAGTTACGAGGTTTTGCTTCTCCATCAGATCTTGTGCTAGCAAGAGTGGTATTATTACTATCTCTCATAAGCATATAGCCGCTTGATCCTAGCTTTACATCTTCTAGGGGATTAAGAATATCCCTAGCCGAAATCATAGAGATAAAGGTTCTATTCTTATAGGTGATAATATAATAAAAATAATATTTATCATTTACCTCAATTATCTTCCAATTATTATTGTTCTTAAGGGTTTCACCTGACTCAACTTTTTTTAAAAATTCTTTCTTGAATACTAGATAGTCGGTATAGGATATGTTAAGTGCTGAACAGTTTGTAAAGAAATCCTGATCCTCTAGATAGAGAAAATAAAGAAACTCCTTACCTGTTGCATGCTGATTATCACTTACTCTTGTACGAAAAGTGGCTATAGCTTGTATCTGATCTCCATAATCCTCATCGGTTTCGAGAATTTCAATCAAGGGCTCATGTATGGCAGTCCAACGAACAAAATGTTCAACTGCTAAAGTTTTTCTTACTGTTTCATTTTGATACAAGTTAATTGTCTGGGATATATGAGAAACATTCTGCTCTCTAGTAGTTATTATTGAAAAAAAACTAACTATAAGGTTGATAACAATTATAGGTATCGACAGTGCTATAAGCACTTTTATGTAATGCTCCAATGATTGGCTTGCTCTATATCTTTTTCTCTTCATATAAATATCCATGCCTTTCAACGTAACCTGCAAACGTAGTTTAAAACTAATCCATAATATTTAACATTATTATATAAGAACATACACATATATTCTAGCAAATTTAGAATAAAATCCAAAAAGTGCTAGGTAAAAGTCGGAATAGTTCTATAGGCTATTAGGTTATTATGATAAAGTTCTCACCAAAGGGAATAGTTTTACAAAAAGAATGGGAGCCATAAAAAGAATAGCAAAGGAGCCATTCTTTCGGTTTTTGAGATGAGGCATAGTAGCATCATCCAGGCTGTAGTGTGAAAAGAAGATTGCTGCAAAGGCAGCAGGATGGAGAGTGAAATGAAAAAGAAGTCAAATATTATTAAGGGATTAAAAAAGAGTATTCCATTATATATCCTTTTACTTCCTTCAGCAGTGCTTTTGTTCTGCTTTGCTTATATACCTATGTATGGTCTTATTATAGCCTTTAAAGACTATACACCTGGATTAGGAATAATGGGAAGTCCTTGGGTTGGATTTAAACATTTTATTAAGTTCTTTAATTCATATCAATTTGGTCTAACAATAAAGAATACTTTATCAATCAGCATTTACGGAATTTTAGTTGGTTTTCCTTTACCGATTGCAGTAGCTATACTTTGTAATCAAATAAGGAATAAGAAATTCAAGAAGTTTTTTCAGGTTACAACCTATCTGCCCCACTTCATTTCCACCATGGTAATGTGTGGGCTAATACTTATCTTTCTATCTCCTAGCAGTGGAATTATGGCTAATTTTTGCAAGATATTTGGCCTGCAAATTCCTAATTTTATGGCCAGTTCCACTGCCTTTAAACATGTCTATGTATGGAGTGACATCTGGCAGCATTTAGGATGGGATAGTATTATCTACCTGGCAGCAATATCTGCTATAGATCCTACATATTACGAAGCCGCCACCATAGATGGTGCTTCTACATTACAGAAGATTCGCTACATTGATTTGCCATTGATTCTACCTACAGCCATGATATTGCTAATACTACGGGCTGGAGGAATTTTAAGTGTTGGCTTTGAAAAGGTCCTTCTTTTACAAAATACTCAAAATGCCATGGGAAGCGAGATTATATCTACATATGTATACAAGGTTGGTTTGCAGAGCTTTCAATATAGTTTATCTACTGCAATTGGACTATTCAACACATTGGTTAATCTCTTGGTATTGTTGGTCGTAAACTGGTTTTCTAAGAAAACTACAGATACCAGTCTGATATAGAAGAAAGGTATGGTTTTTATATGAAAAAGCAAAGAAGAAAGATTAAAAAAAGTCTACAAGAAAGAATTCTTGATATTATCATCCATAGTATTGCTGTAATTATGATTTTAGCAATTATATACCCCCTTTGGTTTATCATAATNGCTTCATTTAGTAATCCAGCAGATGTGGCAACTGGGCAGGTGTGGTTGTGGCCTAAGAAGTGGATTTTGGATGGGTATAAGGAATTGTTTAAGCAGGCCAGCTTGTGGAGAAGTTATGGAAATACCATCTTTTATACAATTGCAGGGACACTATTCGCTTTATTTATTAATATTACTGCAGGGTATGCAATGTCTAGAAAGGATATGGTGGGTAGGAAATGGATAAATGTCTACTATATTATTCCTATGTTTATTAGCGGGGGGCTAATTCCTATTTATCTTGTAGTGAAAGACTTTAATCTGATTAATTCAATCTGGGTAATGATTATACCATTTTCAGTCTCAAGCTATAATATTATCGTTGCAAGAACATTTTTTAGGAGTAACTTACCTGAAAGTCTCTGGGAATCTGCTCAGATAGATGGCTGTGGAACCATAAGATATTTCATATCATTTGCCTTACCCTTATCTAAGGCTGTTATAGCTGTTATCGGGCTTTGGACTGCTGTTGGTATATGGAACTCATGGTTTAATGCTCTTATATATTTACAGGATGAGACTTTACAACCACTACAACTATTACTTAGAAGAATTCTAATTTCAAATCAGTCACTGCTGGGGGCAGCTACAGGAGAGATGGCTGCAGAACTTAGAAGACTATCTGACATGATGAAATACGCATCAATTGTTGTATCTACCATCCCGATTATGTGCTTGTATCCATTTTTACAAAAGTACTTTAATCAGGGTGTTATGATAGGAGCTATTAAAGAATAGCTATTGCTTTATGTTGTAGAAGTATGTTATTTGCGCTAAAATATATATGCGCAGGAAAGGGAGAGAAGTATGTTAAAAAGAATTATAAGTGTGTTGTTATTAGTAACAATGCTGGCGGCTTTATTAACAGGCTGCGGGGGAAAAGCAAGTGATGATAAAACATCAACCAATACTAACAAGGAAAGTACTAAGGATAGTGCAACTGATGCTAAGTCTGATGACAAGTCTAGTGAAGCTAAGGTTTTTGAAGTAGCTACTGTTCGTTGGGCAGATTGGGGAGAGGCTTATCATGAGGGCTTTGTAGACTCAGCAGCAGAAAAGGTTGGTATTACTATTAATTGGGATACCATTCTTAACTCTGATTGGGGAGATACTAAGGCAGTATTAATGGCAGGGGGAGACCTTCCTGATGCATTCTTAGGATCAATATGTTTCTCTGCAGCAGAGATAGCAACTAACCAAAGTTCATTTATTGCTTTAGATGATTATATTGATGAAAACATGCCTAACTTTAAAGCTATCATTGAGAAAGATCCTACTATGAAGGCTCTTGCTACTTCATCAGATGGTCATATCTATGGATTACCTGGCAAGAAACCCTGTAGACCTATTGTGTCAAACCAGATGTTTATTAATCAGAGCTGGTTGGATAATCTAGGCCTGCCAATGCCACAGACCTATGAGGAGTTTTACAATGTTCTTAAGGCATTTAAAGAGCAGGATGCCAACGGTAATGGAGATCCTAATGATGAGATACCTTATGGCCAAGGCTATGCAGATTCAACTATGTTCTTCTTACTACCTTTTGGAATGACCATAGGCGCAGATAACACTTACCTAATGACAATTAAAAATGGTGAACCTGCATTCTTACCTACTCTTGATTCCTATCGAGAAGGAATTAAGTGGATGCACAAAGCGTATAAGGAAGGATTAATTGATCCTGAAATCTATACTCAAGATACTTCTATGAGAGATGCAAAATTAATGAATGATGTACCCCTAGTTGGTTCAGCTCCAGGATGGACAGCAGATGCAACATTCGGTCCTAATGCTGCACAATACAGTGCTTTACCTGCACTTCAGGGTCCTGATGGGGAGCGTTATGTATCTTCTGACCCAGAGCACTGGAACTACAGCCGTAATGAATTCCTAATTACTACAGCATGTGAAGATCCAGGTGCCTTACTTCGCTGGATGGATCAATTCTATACAGATGATGCTTCAATTCAGACATTCTATGGTTCCTTTGGGGTTGCCCTTGAAAAGGAAGGAGACAATTACAAATTACTTCCTCCTACAGATGGACAATCAGCGGATACATTTGCTTGGGTTAATTCCCTACGTGATTTTGGTCCTAAGTATGTAGAAGATGGATTTAATGACAGAGTAATCCTCCCTACAGATAGTGGTGATGGTCTAAAACTTCAATTAGATAAAGACTTAAGTCAATATGCAAAGCCTGCATTCCCTAATGTAAGCTATACCACAGAGCAGTTAAATGAATTATCAACCCTATATATTGATATAAATTCATATGTAACTACAATGCAAGCAAAATGGGTTACTGAGGGTGGAGTTGATGAAGAATGGGATACCTATATTGATACATTAAATGCCATGAAATATGAGGAATTCATGGAAATTCAAAAGGATGCTTATAATAATTATCAAAGCTCAAAATAAAACTACACAATAAATTATAATTTGGAAAAGAGAACTGATTAATACTAACTTAGTTCTCTTTTCTATATCTAGGGAATGCACTTTAACCTACATAGTAGGAGGGAATAGAATGAAATCCATAAAAAAGACAAGAATTATATGGCTAGGGTTTATATGCTTTTTATTATTATTTTTGACGGTCATTTTATTAATAATCAATAAACTTCCTATTTTTAATCTTGATGGTGCTATTTATGAAAGAGAAGAAGCCTTTGTTTTTGACAATACTTATACCTATGGTATAGGGGTTAGGGAAGATGGTGTCTACACTGTAAAAGTTAAGGGTGACAGCCTTAAGGATAAAACCATTATGGTTAATGGAGTTATCCAAGAAGAAACTTTTAATGGTAATAAGTTTAATGCTTATTTGAACAAGGGAATTAATAGTATTTCTATAGATGATGGATTTGATATTGAAAATATCATTATTATGGGAGAGGGAGATAGAAATAGTGTAGGGGCTTTTGTTACCTATGATTCATATGAAGCTGAGGATTATGATACTAATGGAGTGATAAGTAATAATAGTCGTATCTACAGAGAATTTGCTAGTGAAGCCTCTAGGAGAGGATATGTGTCCCTTAATGATATAGGTGATTATGTCTCCCTTAAGCTGAAAAATGATACTAACGCTCTAGTAATAAGATATTGTATTCCTGACAGTGATGATGGGAAGGGAATTAACTCAAGCCTGAATCTTTATATGGGTGAGGATTTAAAGAGGGTGGAGCTTACTTCAAGATATAGCTGGGTTTATAGCAATTTCCCATGGAGTAATGACCCTTCCATGGCTAGTAAAGGAGGTCCTCACATGTTCTTTGATGATGTGAGGGTGGTCCTAGATAAAACCTATCCGGCAGGGACAGAATTAAAGCTAATAAAAGAGGCAGGTAACTCAGCAGAATATTATCTTATTGACTTAATTGAGACAGAAGAAATATCAGCTCCTTTAGCCCAGCCAGGCAATGCTCTAAATGTCCTAGATTATGGGGCGATAGCAGATGATGGTCAGGATGATGCGAAAGCTATATCTGCTTGTATTGAAGAAGCAATTGCTTTAGAAAAAGAGGTATATATTCCTGCTGGAGTATTTGAAATAGGAAATCCCGTTTTTATCAATGGTTTTGTATTAAGAGATAATAATATTACAATCCGAGGAGCAGGAATGTGGCATACCATACTCCACGGTAATGCGGCGGGATTTACCATAAGGGCAGGGAATATATCCCTTTATGATTTCTCCCTTCTAGGAGAAGTTACTCAGCGAAAGGATTCGATTGATCCGCCAGCTATTAATATGGTAACACCTGTAAAGGGAATGGAGAATATAAGAATTCAGAACCTATGGATTGAACACTATAAAGTAGGCTTATGGGCNGACGTTACCTANGGTATTAATATGCTTGGTTGCCGAATTCGTAACACATTCGCTGATGGAATAAACCTATGTGGTGGAACGTCAAATTGCGTCATTACCCAGAATGATATTCGTAATACAGGGGATGATGGAATTGCAATGTTTAATCGGGGGGTTTTAGAGGTAAATAATAAGATCATTTATAACACTGTATCTCTGCCATGGCTAGCTAATAATATTGCCCTATATGGGGGTAAAGATATGGTTATCAAGGGTAACTGGCTCAAGGATACCATATGCTTTGGTGGTGGAATTAATATAAGTACAAATTTTAAGCCTAAGGTTTTTGAAGGTACTATTCTTATTGAAGGCAATAAATTGGAAAGGTGTGGTAGCAGAGAGAATAATATCAATGTTGATTATGGTGCTATATGGATTAATACTGTAGAGAATTATCCTAATCAAGCCAATTGCATTATAAGAAATAATGAAATACAAGATAGTACATATCAGGGAGTCTCACTCTATAATAAAGGCCTTTTAGAAAATATGATTATTGAAGATAATAATATAAATGGATGTGGGACTTATGGAATTGAGATTGGAAGAGAGACTGTTGGTAATGCTACTATAAGAAACAACAGAATTACAAATGCACAGGCTGGGGATATATATGACAATAGCAATTTGAATTTTCAGATAATAAAGGATAGAGAAAAGTAAGTTGAAAACATATAAAAAGCATATAAAAGGAGATAAGACACATTAGCTTATCTCCTTTTATATATGTTATAATCAAGATAATATTATGGAAGATAAACCAAAGGAATTGTTTATATGGAAGGATGATTTCCATAATTGGAATAAGAAAATTGATTTATAGGATATATATGGAGGTAGTATAAGTGGATATTGAGAAATTAAAGAGTATAATTGATGAAAGTAATAATATTGTCTTTTTCGGAGGAGCTGGAGTATCAACAGAAAGCAATATTCCTGATTTTCGTTCAAATTCTGGTCTATATAAAACAAAGAGCCAATTTAAATATCCACCGGAATATATGCTAAGTCATACGTTTTTTATGGATCATACAAAGGAGTTTTATGAATACTATAAATCTAACATGATTTATAAGGAAGCTAAACCCAATAAAGCTCACTTGGCTTTAGCAGAACTTGAAAGGCAAGGAAAACTTAAGGCGGTTATTACTCAGAATATTGACGATCTACATGGGATGGCTGGCTCTGTTAATGTCCTGGAGCTTCATGGCTCCGTATATAGAAATTACTGTATGAAATGCCATAAAT
>JGI24710J26742_10003432_pt1 | contig 13425 bp, 11 predicted proteins | sample BioPla2DNA2_FD_26742 | JGI IMG/M metagenome (IMG submission 26742) | reverse complement strand
ATTTTCTTGCCTGAATATTAAATGCTGAAATGGCATTTTAAAAAACTCTCTTGTGAGAGTATTGGCAGGAGATGGGTTCATGCTTTTACCGTGAATGTAGAAGGGGTGAAGGTTGTAAACTACTGCTATATAAAATATAATATAATTATGAAAAGTTTTTATGTAAGGGGAGTTGGCCATGCAAAAGAGAGTATTATCTGTTATGCTGATTATGTTGCTTCTTGCGGGTTTTTATTACACGACCGGTGCTTATACTGCCAATATAAACGGTGAGGACATTATTTGGAATCCCGGCATTATTGGGGGCATACCGGAAAAACAGGTTTCAGTAAATGTAGTGGATTTTGGTGCAAAAGGAGATGGCGTAACAGATGACTACAACGCTTTTGCAAAAGCTATACAGGCAGTAACGGACGGCGGTGCTGTATGGATTCCTGCCGGTAATTACCTTATCAAGTCAAAAATCTTGTTGGAAAAACCGGTGGTCTTAAGAGGAGAGGGACCGGGTAAGACCAATCTTTATATAAACCATAATGAAAATGCGTTTGAGGTAATAAAATACAAAAGAGGTACATGGATTAATCTTAAAGGCGGTTATACCAAAGATTCAAACAAGCTGACCGTGGAGAATTCCTCGGTTTTTACACCCGGAGGATATGTGGAAATACAGCAGGATAATGACCCTCAGGTTATGTATACCCTGCCGGAATGGAATCAGGGCTGGGCAGCGGGAGCTGTGGGACAGATAGCAAGAGTGGTTTCGGTTTCGGGAAGTACAGTAGAGATTGATCAACCCCTTAGAATTACATATAAAGCTAACCTGAATCCAGTGATAAGAACCCAGGGATTTGCAGAATATATCGGGTTTGAAGACTTTTCGGTGGAGCGGCTTGATACAAGTGATACAAATATGTTTTTCTTTAAAAATGCGGCCAATTGCTGGGTTAGAAATGTCCATAGCAAAAAACCTGCAAAAGCCCATGTCAGCACAACTACCGCATACAGGATCGAGATAAGGGACTGCTTTTTTGACGATGCGACAAATTGGGGCGGAGGCGGACAAGGCTATGGTGTTGAACTGGGATTCCATTCTTCTGATTGTCTTATTGAAAACAATGTTTTCAAACATTTGAGACATTCAATGATGGTGCATTTGGGTGCAAACGGAAACGTGTTTGGATACAATTATTCGATAGAACCTTATCAAAGCGAGGGAGGAAAGTGGACACCGTGCGATATTTCCGTACATGGTCACTATGCCTACAGCAATTTATTTGAAGGAAACATACTCCAGGAAGTGACTGTTTCCGATTATTGGGGACCTTCCGGACCGAACAATACCTTTTTGAGGAATAGAATAGAATCCGAGGGTATATGTATTGAGGATTCATCCAACTACCAAAACGTGGTGGGAAATGAGATTGTAAAAGGCAGCATTTTATGGGACACAGATAAAAGATATCCTCATAGAATAGACGCAGCTACTTTGTTTATACACGGAAATTATGTTGACGGTTCGATTCAATGGGATGAGGACACGGCAGATCGTACAATACCTGTAACTTATTATCTTAATGAAAAGCCGGATTATTATGGTTCTCTTGAATGGCCTTCCACCGGGTCCGACAAACCGGATGGTACTAATCCTGCCCGTGAGAGGTATTATGGAAATACAATACCTCCTGCTACACCGACTCCTGTTGTTACAGTTAGATATGGTGATGTAAATGGCGATGATGAGGTTGATTCCACCGACTTGACTCTGTTAAAGAGGTATGTTTTGAGAAAGATTGATGATTTTCCCTATTCGGAGGGTGAGATTAGTGCAGATTTGGATGGGGACGGAGAAATAAATTCTACCGACTTGACGCTTTTGAAAAGGTATATTTTAAGACGTATTGATAAATTTCCGGTAGAACAAAATTAATATAGATTTTATGAATAAAATTTGAGGATATATCCAATATTAACCTTAGGTGTTTGCAAATATATAAAGTCAAAAGGATTATTACATTATATCATTTTGACTTTTGCAGTAAAAAGCATATTGTTTTTCGAAAAACAGAACCGAGTATCGTAAATTGTTTTTCGAGGGATATAGTATGATACGGAGGTGTAAACATGGGTGACAGGGATATATTCATCGAAATCAATCAAATACTGTCGAAGAATGGCTACAATGAGGTTAAGAGCCTTATTGACCTTGCGGATTTTCTGAACGAGGAGAAGGATTCCGACAGTGATGTATATGATAGGGTAAGAGAACTGTATGACCAATTGGTAATTGGAATTGGCATGTGGTAGAGAACGTAATTGTTATGGATGGTTTTGGATAAGCGAAAAGAAGTATTATATTTAAACCCTTCTTTCCACTAAATCAAAGCTCCGGGGGCATCGAGCCCCCATCGCTTTTTGGTCATTTCACTCCGTGAAATCCCACTAATCAAAAAGAGGCTTCACGGTTTTGGAAGCCTCTTAATAGGTGCTTTATACATGGTACTTTTTACATGCTTTAACTAAACAGGTTTCTCACCTGTGAGATTTCGATCTGATCTGCCTTTTGTGCGGCATGATAATATCCTTTTTGCTCTGCCAGTTTATAGAGGTCATACTGGAATGTTTCACAGTTGTTTCTTATTTGTTGTATGGCTTGTCTTAACTGGGGGTTGGAAGACTGAGCAATTACATTTGCATAACCCGTTAAGCTGCTGTTAATTTGTGATAAAACATCATTTACCATTTCTCTTTCCTGCATAATAGTTTCCTCCCTTAGCTTAAAAATGACATTAATTGTTGCATTGTGCTTCTTGCGTCTTGTGCTGATTGTTGAAACATTTGTTTAATCTGTTGGTCTGTTGCTTGCTGTGCATAGGATTCTAACTTTTTTGCCGAGGTTTCGTGTGAATAGATTAGATGTCGTAAGTTTTGAAGTTCTAATTGGTTTAGTTGAGTCATGTACAATTCTCCTTTCATTTGTTCTTCATATTTATTTTCTATTAAAAACTTAAAAATATTCAAAAAAATAATAAATTTATATATTTTGTAATATTATGAGGAAAAGTACTTTTCGTTAAATTCCATTAAAGCATTAAATTACTTACGATAAGATGCTTTTTAAAGGGCAAATTAATGATGAGACTTTTTAAATAATACAGACCTTTTATTGAAATAAGTTTTTGCATTTTTTTACATTTGCTTATGTATCCGCATTAGGTAAGTTTTTTCGGCATGGTTACAGTTACAGATTATTAATATTCTTTAAGGTTGGAGGATAGAAATGGATAAAAATAGAGCATCAATAAATCAAAAGGGTATTTCAATGTTCAAGGTTGCTGCTACATATATTGGGACGGTGGTTGGTGCAGGCTTTGCTTCCGGACAGGAAATGTTGCAATTTTTTGCTATTTTCGGCATAAGGGGTCTTTTGGGGCTTATTCTTGTTACGATACTGTTCATGGTGTTTGGGTACATTATTATGGGAATGGGAAAGGAACTGGGGGCAGAGTCCCATCTTGAAATAATAAAGTATTGTGGAGGAAGGCTTTTAAGTCCTATAATAGACTATTTAATAACCTTTTTTCTTTTTGGAGCACTCACAGCCATGATAGCGGGAGCAGGGGCTCTTGTTAATCAGCAGTTGGGTCTGAATCCCTTATGGGGCAATGCACTGATGGCTGTTTTTACTGCAGTAACTGTTCTTACCGGTATTAAAGGTGTTATTAATTCCATCAGTGCGGTGGTACCCTTTCTAGTAACATCAGCTGTGGGCGTCAGTTTAATATCGGTGGTTTTTATACCGCCAACAACCGTTAATAATATTCTGGTTTCGGAATCTAGCAGCGTACTTATTACCAACTGGTTGTGGGCAGCCATTTTATATATATCATATAATATGGTTCTGTCGATTTCAGTATTGGGTCCTTTAGGTGTGCAGGCTAAGGATAAAAAGACAATCAGAAATGGGGCTGTGCTTGGGGGTATTGGACTTGGCGCGGCAGCAATAGCCATATATTTTGCCATAGAAAAGAATTTGGATGCGGTACAAAGCATGGAAATACCGATGATTTTCATTGCCAGCCGTATTGGGTATGTCCTTCAGATAATATATGCGGTGGTTCTTGTGGCAGAAATATATACTACAGCTGTCGGAAGCCTCTACGGATTTGCAGCAAGGGTTACCGATATAGACTCAAAAAAAGCGAGATATTATATTATCGGTACTGCTGTTTTGGCATTGGTTGCCAGTCAGTTGGGTTTTTCCAATCTGGTGAGATACCTCTATCCGGTTGTGGGCTATGGAGGTGTGGTTATGCTTGTAGCGTTGGTGTTTGCAAGGTTTAAGGCCATGCGAAGTGTGGGTGGGTAAATTTTCCTTTACTCTTTCAATTTCTTCATTAAAATTCTAGCCATATGTGTAATGGGGATATGCGGAAAAACACACTCCAATTATAAGTGCAAACACAAAAAATTTCGCTAGATATTTCAAAAAAATGCACCTCACTTGTATCCAAATCAAGTTGGAAGTTTATACCCTTTCACATATACATAAATATTTATATCAACAAATCGGGACTCTATTATCCAAATATATTGATTGTTTTTTGTACTATACAAAACCTTTTCGGGAAGAACATCAAAACGTTCTTTTTTTTGATTTATATGCACCATGATTTCATCAACCAGTTCGGGCTCAAACTTTTGAAGGAGAATTTCCTTTAAATCGGCCTTTTGCTTTTCAACATTGTCTCTCAATAGATTAACTTCAAATTCAGCCTCTATCTCTTCTCGAAGTTTTACCTTTGTAACAATAAGGTTTGTATCTGCCGGTATTTTGAATCCACCAACTACCTTTTCTTCCCCTTTTCCGTCATTATTGTTTTTCTCTTTTTCAAGGATGATGTAAACGGTTTTAATAATGTCCTCCCATTCTACTGTGGCACCAAAGGCCTCGGCAACGTAGCGTACGGGAATGAAGATTCTGCCTTCAATATTTACGGCAACGGTATCCATTTCTTTTCTTTCACCATTTACAGTATAGTCTTTTTTATCTACATAGAGAACCAGTGTATCACTGCCTCTTACAAAGGTGGCTTTCTTAGCAATCCCATACCATGTAACCTCTGCCCCTAATGCTTCGCCAATGAATCTGGCTGGAGCCTGGGTTCTTCCATGGGAATCGATAAAGGGTTTTTGGTCCGGGAAAATGATTTCATCTCCGTTGTAAAAAACACAGAGGGGTATCTTATAAGCAAAACAATTTACTGTTAAAAACACTACTGTAATAACTAAAGCTAATAATATTGACACTGATTTTTTCATTAATATCCTCCCCATTTTTTTATTTTATCAATAAAATGCAAATATATTTATACAGCCTAAGCATGTTAAGCTTCTTCATAAATTGAGGTAACCACCTCAATTCATATTTTATCAAAAGTAAGAAGCACAGCTTGTTATATAGTATACTACATATAGACAAGAGGTAAAATTTGCATATTATTGACATTAATAATTATAGCATATTGCAAATTCCCTATCATGTTCAATATGTTTCATAAAAATAATATACAATGTCTTTGAATAGATGTGTTGTAACAAGAGTAAACGGCAATAAAAATTATAAACAAAACAAAAGCAAAAACCATGGGTTATGTATTGTTAAGTATTTCAAAAAAATACACCTCACTTGCATCTAAGTTAAGTTGGTAATTTGTAACCTTTCACATATACATAAATATTTATATCGACAAATCTTGATAGGAAATCAGGATTGGCGTTGCAGAGGACTTGCAATATTATATAAATATCGGTTTTATTTCAAGATATGAGCTTAATGAAGAATTTGCCGATTTTGTAGGCAAACATATGGAAATATAACTAATAAAAGAAAAAAAGAACCTGCATAGCAGGTAAGGAAGATAAACTTTCGGTTTAAATAAAAATCGAAACAGATAAAACATAAATTGAAACTGAAATTAGATTAATCAAGTAGAAGAGCACAAATAAGAAGAACAAGACTATTCAGAATAAGAAGTATTGATCCTTTATCCATTTTTCTCAACTCCTTTCGTGAAAAATATTAGGAGAGTAAATTATAGGTAATACAAGAATTGATCTACAAATATTATAACAGAAGCATGTACTAATGTAAATAGTGGAAAGAAACATTCGGCAATGAAAGATTGAAATTCACTACAAATAGGCTTTACATTGTATATTTAACTACAAAATGCTAAAATTATTTTACAAGCATCGTAGAGAAGACAGTAATTATATTTTGAGCATTTTCCTCTATAGATGAAAAAGAAGCTGTTTCTGATCGGGAATTAAAATTTTGCCCTTGATGAATTCCAAATTTAAGCAAACTTTAAAGTGCTTGTTATAGCTGAAAAATAGAAGAAGACTTGTTTGAATAAAGACAAGGAGAGTTCATTATGTCAACGGTTGAAGGAAAACTTGCAAAGTCATTGACTGCGGAATCTACGGAACTGATACCCTACTTGCCGTATTTATTGCAGGATTTGTGGGAATTAGGTTCATCACCCAGGGACATTATTGAAATGACTTCGAAGAATATACAGGTATCGAAGAAAACGAGGGCACTTGATTTGGCTTGCGGTAAAGGAGCTGTAAGTGTTCATTTGGTCAAGGCATTAGGCTGTTTGGTAAAGGGTATTGACATTATTCCTGAGTTTATTGAATTTGCCGTTAACAAGGCTAAAGAGTTAGGTGCTCAGAACCTGTGCCGGTTTGAGGTTGGAGACATAAACGAAGCAGTCAAGGAAGAAAAGGATTATGATATTGTTATCCTTGGTGCTGCCGGAGATGTGCTGGGGAATCCGAAAGAGACAGTGGAAAAGTTAGCACGAACAGTTAAAAGCGGTGGTTACATATTTATTGACGATGCTTATGGAAATGATGATTTTGACGATAAATACCTTACAAGGGAAAAATGGATTAAGATTTTTGAAAGTATGGGAGTGAAGCTTCTTGATGAAAGGATTGTTCAAGAAGATGAACTAAAAAGTATTAATGATGAACAGCAGTTATTTATAAGAAAGAGAGCCAATGAACTGAAAAAAAGGTATCCGGATAAAGCATATCTTTTTGATAGCTATATAGAAAGCCAGCGGTCTGAATGCGATGAATTGGAGAATGAAATAACAGGCGTTACGATGCTTTTGCAGATCATTTGACTTTAAAACTTTTTGGCAATCAAAGGGACGGAGGTAACATACTTCTCTATTTACGGAAAGGAAGCACCACAATACTTTAGAATTTAATCAAACCGCATCGTCGTTTCTCTCATAGCAGCAAATCTTCAGCTTTGGAGGGTATAATAATGCATCTGGAATTCATAAAAGACTACGGGATATTACTTGGATATTTTGCAGTCTGTGCATTGAGTGCATTTGCCTTACGTCGATTTACCTCAGTGCCTGATGAGGTCTTCCGTAAGACTTTGCATATAATAGTTATAGGCTCGGTGTTTGTCTGGGTATATGCCTTTGAGACATGGTGGATATCGGCAATTGCAGCGATTTTATTCATATTGATGGTGTACCCGATTCTTGCATTTGCTGAACGAATACCCAGCTATTCCGAATTACTTACAGAGCGTAAGAGCGGAGAAATCAAAAGCAGTCTGGTAGTGGTCTTTATTATGTTTGCTGTACTGATTTGCCTTTGTTGGGGTTGGATTGGAGAGAAATATTTAATAATCGCATCGGTTTTGGCATGGGGTTTGGGAGATGCGGCCGCTGCATTGGTGGGAAAACGTTTCGGACGTCACCATATTAAGGGGAGGCTCGTTGAAGGGTGCAAGAGCCTTGAGGGAACAATTGCAATGTTTGCGGTGTCCTTTGTTTCTGTGATGGCTGTTTTGATGGTGCACGGTGCGGTAAAGTGGTACGCTTATGTACCGATTGCACTGCTGACTGCGGCAGTTTGTGCAGTTGTGGAACTATATACAAAGGGCGGTATGGATACATTAACCTGCCCCTTGGCGGCAGCGGCAATCTTGATACCCTTAGTCCATTTATGGGGGGTGTAATATTATGAAGCAAAAATCAGGAGAGCGTACACTCCTTGCGTCGGTAGTTTTAAGTTCACCGGGATCTATAGTTGTAGGTATAGCACTTTTCTTCGGTCGGTCGTCTACACAGCTTGCGGACTTTATTCGCCGTACAGCTGAGCTGGCAGCAATTATCGTATCATGGATAGTGTTTCGAATTGTAAATAAAAGCGGTGGAATGGACGTAGTGCGTAAAAATAAACTGGAACGTACTGCGAATCTATGTGTTGGAGCAGCAATGGGCCTTTCGGGAGCAGCTATGATTTTTATCGCAATATTCTCAAGAGATGCACAAAAGGGGAATGTCATTCCCGGACTTGTTATTGCAGTGCTCGGAGTAACGACTAACTCATGGTTTTGGCTGAGGTACCGAAAACTCAATCGCGAAAAAGCGAATGCGATACTTGCAGCACAAAGCAAGCTCTATTTCGCAAAGTCGATTGTGGATGCTTGTGTGACAACATCCTTGACCTTTGTAGCTGCTGCACCTGCTTCGCCCATAGCACGATATGTGGATCTGGCAGGTTCGATAATTGTAGCGGCTTATCTTATTGTAAACGGTGTTGTTACTATTCGGGGCAAGGATAACATAATATAATCCCGTCTTTGACACCCATCTATTTTTATGACATAAAATAAAGCCGAATTTTTAGATTTGGATATCAAACCCCTCCAATTCCTTATATTACATCACATAACGCGAAACTACGCAATGCTAAAGTGTGAAAATTGATATATTCTTATTGCTAAAAATACAGTAATGATATACATGGAATATTAACTTGCTTTCTCTCCCTGTTTTTTTTAAAATTTAGCTCATATGAGCCTGAATTAATCGGTTGATTTTTTTTTGCTTTCATATATAATGGAAATACTGATAATAATGAGCGGTGATTTTAGGCTATGGAACAGTATGGCAAATTAAAATTCTTTGAGTACATACCTGCAGTTCCCGATAACGGTATGATTCTTACAAGATTGGGCTACAGGAAAACCAAAACGGTTTTGGATGAGGAATATAAAAAGAAACTTAAAGCCAACATAGATACGGGATTGATGCTGTGCAACACAAAAGGAGTTTTTTCAAGGCTTAGCATAATAAAGCGGGATGAGGAGTCGGTTGAACTGGAAAATGGTGCCGTCCTTAAGAGCAGAAGCCTTTCAAAACTTCTTCAAAACAGCATGGATGTGGTTTTGATGGCGGCTACGGTAGGAAAGGATATTGTGGATCGGATTCATGATGAGGTGGAAAATAATGATGCAGCATTTGGGCTGATTTTGGATGCCGTTGCATCGGAAACCGCGGATTCCGCCCTTGATTGGATGGTGGATTTTATTAATAAATTGATAAGAAGAGAAGGAAAAAAACTTACTAAGATGAGATATAGTCCCGGGTATGGAGACCTTCCTTTGACAAATCAGAAGATTATTTTTGACATATTGAATCTAGAAAGGCTGGGACTTAGAATTACGGAAAGGTTTATGCTGGTTCCGGAAAAGTCTGTTATAGCCATTGCGGGTGTAGAAGGGATTGAATAGTATGGATAGAAAAGATTTTTTGAAGTATTTAAAAGACAATATATTGATACTTGACGGTGCTACAGGGACAGAGCTTCAAAAGAGGGGAATGCCCCAGGGAGTTTGCCCTGAGATGTGGGTAATAGAAAACCCGGATGTGATTGTGGATATACAGAAAGAATACATAAAAGCAGGATCCAACGCCGTGTATACATGTACATTTGGGGGCAATAGAGCAAAGCTTTCTGAGTTTGGACTGGGAGACAAAACGGTTGAAATAAATAAAAAGCTGGCACAGCTTTCAAGGCAGGCTGTCGGAGATGAAGGGCTTGTAGCTGGAGATCTTGCCCCGACGGGTCAATTTGTAAGACCCTTTGGAGACATGCCCTTTGAAGAGGCGGTTAATATTTACAAGGAACAGGTAAAGGGTCTTTTAGAGGGCGGAGTTGATTTTTTTGTAATAGAGACCATGATGGATATACAGGAGGCAAGGGCAGCACTGATCGCTGTTAAGGAGAGCTGTGACCTTCCGGTATGCGTCAGCATGACTTTTGATGAAGAAGGCAGAACCCTTACAGGTACCGATCCTGTGACGGCACTGATGATTCTGCAAAACCTTGGTGCAGATGTAGTGGGATGCAACTGTTCCACCGGACCTGGGGATATGATAAAAATAATACGGGATATGAAGCCCTATGCTAAGGTTTCACTAATGGCAAAGCCCAATGCCGGACTTCCCAAGCTGGTCAACGGTAAGACACAGTTTGACATGGATGCCGAAGAATTCGGAAGCTATGTTAAAGAGTTTGTTGAAGCCGGAGTAAATCTTTTGGGAGGCTGCTGCGGCACATCGCCCCTGTATATAGAACAGATTCGAAAGAACATCGGTGGACTAAAGCCGATGGCTCCCAGACCCAAAGAAATAAGTGCCGTTGCTTCTGCACGCAAAACGGTTTTTGTAGATGCAGATGAACCTGTTGTGGTGGTGGGAGAAAGGATAAATCCCACAGGTAAAAAATTGCTTCAAGAGGAATTAAGACAGGGTATGACATCTTTGGTAAAGCAATTTGCCCGGGAACAGGTGGAAAAGGGAGCCGGCATACTGGATGTAAACGTTGGAATGCCGGGAATAGATGAAAAAGAGACCATGGTCAGGGTGGTAGAAGAACTTTCGGTTATGACCGATGCCCCCCTTTGTCTTGATTCGTCTTCACCGGAGGTTTTGGAGGCGGCACTGAGGATTTATCCCGGCCGTGCCCTGATAAATTCCATATCTGCCGAAAGGGTTAAGCTGGAAAAGTTGTTGCCGATAACTGCAAAGTACGGGGCAATGTTTATTCTCCTGCCTTTAAGTGACGAAGGAGTTCCTGAGACTGGAGAGGAAAGATATGGGATAGTCGAGAGGATATACAATGAAGCTGCAGAATTCGGCTATACAAAAAACGATTTTGTTGTAGACGGTCTTGTGATGACGGTATCTGCCGACCAGAAGGCAGCCGTTGAAACCTTAAAGGTCATCGATTGGTGCAGTAATACCTTCGGTTGCGGGACTATAGTGGGACTTTCAAATGTATCCTTTGGCATGCCCGAAAGAAAGTGGATTAATTCGGCTTTTCTTGCCATGGCCATTGGTCGGGGACTCACTATGGCAATACTGAATCCTTCCAGTGATACTCTGATGAGTATAAAGATGGCATCGGACGTTTTGAAGGTAAGGGACAAAAACAGCAAACGGTATATAGAGTATTTTGCCGGACTAAAGGAACAAAAGCCCGTCATTGACAAAAAGGAAGAGATGGTGAGCAGTGTTGAAAAAATTTATGATGCTGTTGTAAAAGGTGACCGGGAGAGTATAGCTCAACATATTGATACTGCTTTAAAAGAAGGAAGAGAGCCTTCCCATATAGTTGATAAATATTTGATTCCTGCAATAACTCATGTGGGAGATCTTTATGATAAAAAGGAGTATTTTCTGCCCCAATTGATTCAAAGTGCCGAGACTATGAAAGCGGCCTTTGGAATATTGGAACCGCTTTTAACCAAAGATGGGGATGAAGTTGGGGAGAAAAAGGTTCGGATAGTTTTGGCCACGGTCAAAGGAGATATACACGACATAGGCAAGAATATTGTGGGACTGATGCTTAGGAACTATGGTTTTGAGGTGTATGATTTGGGCAAGGATGTTGATGCCGGGGAAATAATATCAAAGGCAAAGGAAACAAAGGCATCAATAATAGGGCTTTCTGCCCTCATGACGACAACAATGCTTGAGATGAAGGAGGTTGTAAACCTTGCCAAAAAAGAAGGTCTTGATGCAAAAATAATGATCGGCGGAGCAGTGGTTAATGCCGGGTATGCAAAAGAGATAGGTGCCGATGGATATTCTGAGGATGCCTATGCTGCGGTAAAACTTGCAGAAAAACTTTCGCAAATCTAAAAAAATAATTTAATCGGAATAATTTTTTCTTATTGACACAATATATAGTGTATGGTATAATAAGCCACAACGACATGTTGAAGTTGTTGTGGCTTCTATATCAATATTATTTCATTTCAAAAGAAAAATTAATAGGAGATGTCTAAATGATTACAAAAATATCAAAGAGAGACGGAAGGTACGAAAGATACCAGCCTAAAAAAATAACCTGGGCGATTTTTAGTGCTGCTACAGCCTGTGGAGGCAAAGATTTTGCCAAGGCAGAGGAACTTTGCCGCCAGGTGGATAAAATTTTACAGAGGTTGTATTCAGATAGTATACCCGGTGTGGAGGAAATTCAGGATATTGTTGAAAAGGTTTTGATTGAGAACGGTCATGCCAAGACAGCAAAGGCATACATATTATACCGTGAGAAAAGAAAAAGTGCTCGCGACCTGAACGCGTTGGTGGGGGCTACTATTGATTTATTTTCAAACTATCTTGGAGATAGGGATTGGCATATTAAGGAGAATGCCAACACTCAAAAAAGCATTAACGGTCTTAACAATTACGTCAGGGAGACCTTTACCAAAAAATACTGGCTCCATGAAATTTACCCCATAGAGGTCAGGGAGGCCCATGAAAACGGGGACTGCCATATACATGACCTTGGCTTTTTTGGTCCGTACTGTGCCGGGTGGGATTTGCGGCAACTACTTTTAGAAGGATTTGGCGGTGTTGAAGGAAAGCTTGAAAGCAAACCTGCAAAACATCTGCGGTCTTTTTTGGGACAAGTTGTAAATTCCACGTTTACAACACAGGGGGAGACGGCCGGTGCACAGGCATGGTCCAGTTTTGATACCTATTGTGCACCGTTCATACGTCATGACAACATGACATACGAACGAGTACGCCAATGCCTTCAGGAGTTTATTTTTAACATAAATGTTCCAACGAGGGTAGGATTTCAATGTCCCTTTTCTAATCTCACCTTTGATATAAAAGTACCCAACACCTTAAAGGACGAGCCGGTTATAATCGGCGGAAAGTACACCGAACATACCTATGGTGAGTTTCAGAAGGAAATGGATATGTTCAATAAGGCATTTTGTGACGTCATGCTTGAGGGCGATGCAAAGGGAAGGGTGTTTACATTCCCCATACCTACAATAAACATAACGAAGGATTTTGATTGGGACAATCCTGTGGTGGACGAGTTTATGAAAATAACCTGCAAATATGGCATTCCGTATTTTGCAAACTATGTAAACTCCGATCTTTCTCCCGAGGATGCGGTTTCTATGTGCTGCCGTCTCAGAATTGACACCACTGAGCTTCGCAAAAGAGGAGGAGGACTTTTTGGCAGCAATCCCCTTACCGGTTCTATAGGGGTCTTTACAATAAATCTTCCCAGGAT
>JGI24710J26742_10003431_pt1 | contig 13427 bp, 9 predicted proteins | sample BioPla2DNA2_FD_26742 | JGI IMG/M metagenome (IMG submission 26742) | reverse complement strand
TATCAGAACTTTTAACCCGCCTTGGTATTGTTGTAAAAACAGAAATCAATAAGGTATATGATATAATCACTACGAAAACGATACAATTTAATTACCCTATTTTGAAGGCTTCCTAAGGGGGTTAAGGTTCAAGGTGGCTATTGGTCTGAAACATTAAGCGAGAAGTCATATGCTAGTTTGTATGAGACTGAAAGAACAGCATTGAAAATATTAAATGTCTCAGTTACGAGTAATTCATCATACACCATTTGTACTGGAACGGTAACAAATAATGGTGAGAAGTCCTATGACTTTGTGGAAGTGAAAGGTTCATTTAAGGATTCATCAGGGACTGTACTTGATACGGATTGGACATATGCTGTTGGCTCAGAGGGATTAGATCCAGGCGAGTCCACAACATTTAGATTATCGGTGCAAAAAAACAGTAAGATAACAGATTGTTCAGTTTCGTTTATGGATTAAAGGAGGGGAAAATATGTTTTGTTTGAAATGCGGAGAGGCTATTCCAGATGGAAGTGAAATTTGTCCTAAGTGTGGAGCAGTGTTGAAAGAAAAGCAACAGTGTGTTGTATATGCATCTCAAAAGGAAATTGAAAACGAACGACAAGTTCAAACAACGGTTGTTAATTCGGCGGGGAACAGGAATATATTTGCTCTTTGGGGCATTTTGGCTGTGCTATCATTCATATTTACCGCGATGAATTATATGAGTGTTAGCATTGAATTGTTGTATAGTAGCTCATCTGATACGAATTATAGTGGATACTATTTAACAAAATGTCTTGAAGGAACGGCAAGATTATCAGGAATAATGGTAATATTGCTTATCATCATTAACATTACTGTAATTATTGCCGCTTTTTTGGGAATCTTCCCCAGAACGGAATCCTCCACCATACCTGTTTTCCACCATCACCATAGATCGGATCCAGTCCAAGTTCGTCTGCGATTCGTTTTNCTAAACTCACAACCGGTGAAATATATGAAGTTGGTGATACTCCGTCCTGAATACTCAAATCATAACAAGACGTCGCATGATTATCCGCTAGATAAAATCGCTTTAATAATTCAATATCCTCAGATTTAAAAATTTCCGTATTCTGTAGGAGCTCTTTCCATTGGCCAATTGTTATGCCAACATGAACTACGTAGTCACGTGGATATTCCCTATCTCTTTCATCCTGCGCATCTTTCTCTGATTTTTCCAATTCAAAAGGTCTTCCGAAAGATGAATATAAAAAACTACTGAAAATATGATTATTCCAGCTCTTCATTTCTGGTCTGCTTTTTTTCCATTTAACCAGCTTAATCTGCTTTGTCAGAATATCATCATCTGCTGAAACCTGAATATCAAGTTTCTGCATAAAATAGTTAAGATGTTCATCTGAGAATATACAAAGGTAATCTTCCGGGAAATATACTGCCAGTATCTTTCCTCTAAATAAAGGAGCAAACTCACATTTCCTGATTGCATCCAAGTCTTTTTTCTCTCCATCCATACGAAGATATACAATCTGCTTCTTTATTTCCTGCAATGCTTCGTCTGGATCCTCACCGAACTTCTTAGTACAGCGATATTTTTCCTCGGTATCTTCACCACTTTTTCCGTAATAAAGGCCAAACTTTGCTGATGTAGCACCATGAATATTTCCAAGGTCCTTTAACTCTGTTTCTAATCGATAGCAGAAACTGCTCTTACTTCCCAAACCAACTACATATTCTTCCTTTTTCATATTCATGAGCTTGTTCATATTGAAGTCGTTTACAAACTTAACACGTAAATCTTCAAGTTCCTGCTCCCTTGGAAGTATCTCTGGCAATTTCTTCTGAAACTGCTTAATCAAGCTATTAATAATCTCAGCAGATTGACCGGAAAGTAACGATATAATTTCGTCATCTTCCTGCTCTGTTGGAATAGCAGCTCCAGGATTAGTCTTACCTGCAGTCGCATCCAATAGGAAAATACCCATCTCTTTAGTAATAGGGAACAAATATCCCATGTTTCCAGAGCCATTCTTGTCAAATGGGCTATATTTATCTGGTTGCATCAATTTTAATTTATCCCAGTAGTCCTTTGAAGCAATTGCATGTGGAAAAACAAAATAATCTGTATCAACACGCCAACCTTCCTTTGTCCATGCATCAGCTGAAAGTTCGCCCGGTCTGTCTGCTGTATAAGAATCTGTATTTGCAATACTAACTGCCGCTACGTGCTGCTTATATCCGTGAAATATTACATCACCCTTTTTAACTTCCTGCATACGTGTCCAGTGATGATTTTGAGTACCATCCTTTGCATATTTTGGTGCCCACAAGTATTCTCCAGCGCATTCCTCATCGAAACTCTTGTTTTGGAATACATAAAAATACTGTGGCGTACCTATATTTGACACTATAGAATATGTAAAAGGCGCTGAGCTTCCTGTTTTTTTAGCCAAGCCTTGGCTTTCCATAAACTGAAGCTCTGAAAAACATTTGCCTGATGCTTTCCTAACTCATACATCAAATCCGTTAGTTCTCTTGCCGTAACTGGTCTATTGTAGGCCCTTTGTAAAATTTTAATTGCCTCACGTCTAGTTTTAGGAGCTTTGCCTTTCTTATAGTAGCCATCGAATGTGGTGCCACCAGTTTCTATAACTGAAAACAAGTAGGCCGATAGTTCTGATGTCACCTTACTTGGTCCCTGGACAGTCTTCAATCCATTCTCCCTCAATTGGTTATACCCAAGCTTTANATCATTGAATTTATNCTGCAGGGTAAGCTCCATATATCTTCCGTAGTTTCCGTAGTCGGTATCATCAATTACAAATTCGTAATCATCTATTTCACGTTCTTCTAATTCTACCTTGGTAGCAATACACTTAAAACAGATCTTTCCAACAGGAGCNCCAACATAGATATAGATTATATCTCCAACCTCAACATTGGTACTCTGCTTCCAGTCGATTTTATTTAATTTTTCAAAGGCACCTTCCACATTATAAGCACCAGTGTTACATGTTATAATCCATTCTGTCATGTTGACCTCCTATAAATGTATCTTAATAATACAGTTCGATTTAGTAGTTAATCTTCTATATCTCTAATGACAGATATATTCAATACATCCAATCTCTAATATTATTGTAATTACTTTTTAATTTAAAATATTCCTTTTCTTCATTTGTACCCTTACGGTCATATATTTTTCTTTTATTATACAAATTATCTTGTTCACAATTAGAAGAATTTAACTCCGCAAATCTAGATAACTCTTCAAGAATTTCTTCTTCTGTAAAAACATTTTGTTCTTTATCGAAATTTTCCATTATCTCATACCTCCTTTAAAAATAATCTATTCTACTTTAATTGTGTTTTTGCAGTATGGAAAATTGGTACAGCCATAAAAAAGACCATACCTTCCTTTTCGTTTAACCATATAACCACCGCATAATCTACATATAATTTGATTATCTAAAATTTCAATATCATTTATAGTCTCGTCACATAGCGGGAAGTTAGAGCATCCTAAAAACTTATTATGAGAAGCACTATTTTCTCTTAAAACAAGATAGCCTTTTTGGCACTTTGGACAATTAGGATTATCTTGTATTGTACTTCCATCTGTATCTAAAATATTGGATATATTTTTATAATATTGTATTTCATCAACAAATATAGATTCATCGAAAATTGGTGCCAAAAGATAAGTAATATTTTTAGTTCTAGTTATAGCTACATAAAACAATCTCCGTTCTTCCGCATATGAAAAATCATCCTTATCAGTCAAAACCAAAGAAAGAAGTGGATCATCTGAAATTTTATTTGGAAACCCTACTAACGTGTTTCTTAGATTAATAACTATAACATTATCAGCTTCGAGGCCTTTAGAGCGATGGACTGTTAGGAAATTTATTTTTAGTTCTGGGTACTTCTTACATATTAAATTAACCTCTTTAGACCTTTTTTTAATCTCAAACATTTCGCTTTTCTCAAATACGTCAATATCAAAATTATTTCTTCCTAATAACATAATCTCAGACGTTTCACCGAAATGATATACAATTTCTTCAATTGCTTGAGTCATTGCACTTTCGATTTTATCTCCAAATCTATAAATATGAACTGGATTACTGTGATGTTTGTCCGAAATTAATTGCTTATTTAACTGTTTTGGATTCTTCATTATAAAGTTTCCTGCTATATCAATTAATTCCTGAGAATTGCGATAAGTTTTTTCGATTTTTAGTAGTTCACTATGCCCAAAATAATTTATAAAGTTAGTAAATAAATCAATATCGCTCCCGGTAAATCGATAAATTGATTGCCAATCGTCACCCACAACCATAACCCTAGCGTTTGATAAGTCTCTTATTTCCTTTATAAGCTTATATCTGCTCACTGATATATCTTGATACTCGTCAACAATTATATATTTTAGCTTAAAGCCAACTTTTCTGTTCGTAATTAAGTTCGTTGCTTCATTTATCATATCATTAAAATCAATCTGCTCTAAGTTTTTAAGATAATCTTGATAATGGGAGAAAATAGGTTTTACTATAGATAAAAAAATTATTGTTCTATTCTGCATAAATATATTTTTATCTATAGCTTGTTCTTTTAATTTTTCAAAATCATCAATGCACAATCCCCTAGATTTAAATAAACTAATAAATGAACAGATTAGCTTGTTAAACTCTTTGAAATATTTATCGCTTTGATCGCGATATAAAGTGTCAAATATGGTACTATAATCAACTTTTTTAAATTTTACATTATTTTGTTTAAGAAGCTTTTCTAGTTCAATTAGGAGCCTTCCGTTTTTATTATAATAAGAATAGGTTTCAATAAGCTTTGTTCCATTTTCATTATGGATTTGCCTCTTCCAAGTTATCCCATCAATATACTTTTGTTCTTCAACTGGGCTAAGCCATGGGGTTTTATAATCTTCAGTTATACCAAAATGCTCTAAATAAATATCATAATCATTTAGATAAAAATCCGGCCTATACTTTTTACGATAAGGATCTTTCGTATCATATGGATATTCTTTTTCGTAAGTATAATCCACGCCATTTAAATACAGGAAATTTGCTATAACAACTTCATCTAAACTCTTAACAGTTTCTCCGTTAATAGTTTCTTTCTTTAACTTCAAATCATTAGTCTTTTGACTGATCTTGTGCTTTATTGTTTCAAGATCAATACCCTTAGATTGATCATACACCTCCCCAAGATTGTCAAAGTCCCGCATATTAACCGGTATATTGAAATATACACCAAAAAATTCAATAAGATTTTTTAGTTCATCAGCATTATTCGATATTTTATCTTTAAAGTAGGATTGAACCACCTTATCTAATTCTTCATTAACATCAGGTCTTTGCTTATTTGCTTGTGTAATTATCTCTAGACCTAACTTGTGAAATGTCTTAGCTTCCACACCAATATTTAGTTTTTGATTTATGCGTTCTTGCATTTCATTAGCCGCTTTTCTGGTAAATGATATTAATAGTATTTCTTCAGGTTTTATATTCTTTTTTTCAACAAGGTACTTAACTTTAGCAGCTACTGTCAGTGTTTTACCACTTCCTGCTCCTGCTAAGACTAGATTGTTATCTTCATCAACCACTACAGCCATTCTTTGTTGTTGATCAAGTGACTTCCCATCAATATTATCAAATAAAACTTTACTATTAACTAATTCATCGTCAACAAAATGCTTGTTCCACCTTTGGACCAGTAAATCTATATTATCGAATGTTTCTTTAAATAATTCAATATCACTATTTTTAATTCTACTGTATATATGTTTTGAAACCTCATTCCTTAAAGGACCAAATTCTTCTTTTAGATTTTCTTTTATACTCCATCTAAAATAGTCCTTTCTTAACTCAACTATTTTATTATTGAATTTAGTTGATTGATTTATTGACTCCTGTATAATTGGATCATGTAAAATTCTTTTTCGTCTTAAATATACATATACAATTAAGATTGAAATAATAATTAATAAAGAAATTGACCATTCTGACATAAACTTAATCTCCCTTGGAGTCAAATTAATTTTCTATATATAATAGGATAATTTTTCTATTTACATTATACATTATGGAAAATATTTTGTCTAATATTTGGAACATATTAATATTCACTTTACAATAAATAGACAGCAATCTGCACAAATATACTGTAATAATTCTATTTTACAATTCCTCCTATTACTAATATAATAATTTTGTCAGACAACAAAAATAAACAAAGGAGGTATTAACATTTTTACCGTTCCAGAAAAACGCCTAATAAGTACGAGTTACTTTTCACTAATCCGGTCGGATGACGCCTTTTATGAATTAAAATCTAAAAATACTGGTCACTGCTGGATTATTAAAAAACTCTCATCAATCTCATCATTTCGTATTCAGGTATATCATAAACATTCTGTTGAAGTCCCCTACTACCACAAACAAAGAGCTGTCCCTACCGTAAAAGCTGCAATTGATTTAATCAGGTCTCATGATAACTATGTTCTTTCATGCTGAAGAACTGACTTAACTTTTACATTATGCAAATGGCCTACTCCCATTTCTGAAAGTAGACCATATAATTGTTTATTCGTAATTACCCGCTCTCATTTAAAGTTCTATATCGATTTCAACACCAGATTTAAACTCAAGTGTAAGCTTATTATCAAAGGCCGTAACTTTCTCAATATGCTGCCTTACCAACTGTTCATCATATTCGTCCAGCTCATTCGACTGATCATTTAGAAAGTTAGCCATATCCTTTATACGCTGCCTTTTTCCTTCGCGCTCTGCATTATCAATTAACGCGCTTTGCTTCAGCTCCCGCAGGCGATGTATCTCATCTGCCACTTCATTATAGTTTGCTTTAGAGTTTGCTAGCCTTAGAAGTTCGTTTTGCAGGTCATCTAATTTGGCATCAATATCATCGGTAACTTTATCATTCTCTTCATCTAGGACCGTCTCAATGTTGGCCTGCAAAGTTGAAAGATAAGTATTTTTACTTGCCAAGACTTCGTTGATTGCTTTTATAACTGTTGCCTGAAGTACCTCTTCGTTAATTGTAGGAGAAGTGCAGGCAGATCCCTTTTCCTCCAATCGACTAACACATCTCCAAACTATAGATCTACAGCCTCGATTATTCCAGTGTATTCGCCGGTATATTTCGCCGCACCCTCCGCAAAAGACGATGCTGGATAAGGCATACTTGCTGCTATTGACTCGTTTTTTACCACCTTTTCCTGAACGAAGGTTGGCTCGACGTACCATTTCTTCTTGCACCTGCATGAAAATTTCACGCGGGATTATGGGTTCATGGCTGTTCTCCACATAGTACTGTGGCACAATACCGTTGTTAACTACTCTCTTCTTGGATAGGAAATCGACAGTGTAAGTCTTTTGCAGCAGTGCATCACCGATATACTTTTCATTCTGCAATATCTTTTTAATAGTCTCTGGCCTCCACTTCGGCTTTTTAGCTGCAGTTAGAATCCCGTCAGCCCCTAATCCTCGTGCTATTTGCAGTAAGCTCGCTCCTTCAAGATACTCCAGGTATATACGCTTAATAACTTCTGCTTCTTCTGGATCAATAACCAATCGTTTATTTTCATCTTTGGTATATCCTAAAAATCGGTTGTGGTTTATTTGAATTTCACCTTGCTGGTAGCGATATTGAATGCCGAGCTTTACGTTTTGGCTTAATGATTGACTTTCTTGTTGGGCCAGTGACGCCATTATCGTCAACATAACTTCTCCCTTAGAGTCCATTGAGTTTATGTTCTCTTTCTCGAACCGTCAAAAGGCATTTCGTATCGTTTAGTAAAGTGCTATAAACCGCTTATTGTCGGGCTTTGTTGAAATGAGATTGTGTATTGTTCATTTTCGTTTTGGGGTTTATCGTTGCTTAAAACACCAAGTAAACACCAAGATTCTCGCCAAATGCACATTTTTAAAAAATAAATGTGCTGCAAGCCTTTAAGTCTCCTTACAACACATTCTGAAATGCCCAGTGTACCCGATTTAGGTACACTTTTATTTCGTATGTGATTTTAAATTCCATGTTCATCATCCTTTCCTTATTTGGTTACACTATATATCACTCTAAAGTCACACAATAGCAAGTCATTTCTGTATGAAAATAGCGAGTCCTAAGACCCGCCAAGTCATTCTTCTATTGATGTGTACCGGGGATATTCAAAGCCTTCCGGATTCGTCAATATCTTTTCTCCCGTTTCAAGATTGATGACTCTGATGCACCGAATTTCGCCCTTTTTGTTGTGACCTCCATCGCCTTTTTCAATCCATGGCTGATCTGCCAAAAAGTCACTGGTGAATTTCTTGAACTGTTCATCACTGAGTACCATTTCCCGAATAACGGTATAGTCTGAACCTACAACACCTTTTTTCTTTGCAGCTGCTGTTGCTTCTCGCAGCTCCTCAATGTTATAAAACTTTCGACCAAATAATGCCTTCATTTAAAGCACCTCCTGTAGTTTTATTACCACATATATCACTCAACTCGCCCATGATAGCAAGACAAATCGTACATTTTAGGGCTGAAAAATGGGCTAAAATCAACGTTTTAAACGCCCAAAATTCAGCAAAATCGTATACTATGAAACGAAACAAAAATAGCCACATAACCCGTAAACTCTTTAATATCAAGGCTTACAAGGCTATGTGGCACTTATTTGATGCTATTGGGGGTATCCCCCCTATCGAATTATGCGATTTTTCACGCAAGACCCTAGCGCGGTCACCATTTTGAGATATTGTAGAGATTAGACCGCCCCTAGGGGTGATACATATCTAAACCTCTAATTTTTTTGTTTTTGGCAGTACTTCCTTTAACTTATCAACGATTCTTATTTGTTCTTCGAGTGGTGGCATGGGTATTAGTAGTTGATTAATTGCTCCGAGAAACAAGTTAGCTTGAGCTGTTTGTTTTGTAAGATTCTTAATTTGTTTTTGAACTGTTCCAGATTGAATTGCATACATTATATACTCTGGACAACAACCTGATGTAGAAACCATTGCGGCACTTCTTACCATTACATAGTTGTTTTCATCTCTTACAACACTACATCTACCTACACTACCAGAGCATGATATAAGTATGTCTCCATTTTGAGGATTACATCTTTTTGAAATTTTTTCAAACTCAGCTTCATCAACATAATCTACATCCTCTAATGTTATTTCTCCATTTAATACGTTACGAGCAGACAATAAGTAATATCCAACGTATTTCTCAACTCTCTTAGGAGTTTTATGCTCACCATCTGTGATTTTAGTAGAGATATCATTTAACCTAACCCACTTCCAATTCTCCGGAATGTCAAATGGTATCTCATCTTCTGTAATCTCAGGAAGTGCCTTGGTCTTTTTAATCTTGCCTTCCTTAATCAGCTTTTTCTTTTCTTCTTGAATCTGCTTATAAAGTTCTTCTGCCGTTCCATCTTCTTCTCGCTGCTCTACCAGCTTGCCTTGGATGGCATATTGCAAAATAGACTTTTGCATATCTTCCGAGAACTTTTTATTCAGCTCCTCCACTTCAGAATAGGCTACATCGTATTTATCTACATAAGGCATCAGTTCTTCGATCTTTGCTACGATGCGCTTTTGTTCTTCTAGTGGGGGGAGAGGAATAGGAAACCTTTTAATGGTATTCATCGAAATATTGTCATTAGTTGAGTTTTTACTTATTCTTATAATGTTTTGTATTATAGATGATAGAATAGTATAGTTGATATACTCTGGTAACAAACTATAGCTGATTTTAATTGTTGCTACCCTTTGATTTGTCATCATAGGCTCATCTATTTCTTTAACAAATAAGCTCTTACCAACAGTCCCACCTGTCATGCACAACAAGATATTATTCTTTTCAAGTAAAAACATTTCAAGAGAATCATCATAAGGATGTCTTACAATTTTATTGTCAACAAACCCTTTTTCATTAAAATCTGATATTCTTATCACCCTTACACCTTGTTCTGTGTAATTAGTACTCTTAAATGCATACCCTCCTGTTATAGTAGCGAGTTGTTCTAATTTTACCCATTCCCAACTCTCTGGGATATCAAAAGGAATCTCATCTTCCTGTATTTCCGGTAATTCCTTCTGCTTTTTAATTTTACCTTCTTTAATAAGCTGTTTCTTTTCAGCTTCTATCTTATTTAATAATTCCTTCGCAGTACCTTCTTCTTCTCGCTGTTCTACAAGTTTCCCTTGTATGGCGAGTTGAAGAATACTGTTTTTTAAGTCCTGTGCATTCATTTAATTACCTCCAAGCATAGAAGTAATCTGTTCTAATACGTGATCAATTTCTGCATTCAGAGATGCTCGTTTCTCCTGGTATTCTTGAATCAAGTCCATTGGCTCAAGGATTACTTCTTCCTCATGAGGGAATCCACAAAGATCAATGTTATAGCTTCTTTCTACAATTTCATCGATGGTATACCTCTTTGCTTTTGGGAACCCATCCACTTCGATTTCTTCCCGGTTCTCCCACCAGTTAATGGCATCGTTGAAATGCTCCAACTTCATCGGTCTGGTCTTGGAGAAATTCTTGTAGCCCTCTGGCATATCCACACGATAGAACCAGGTTTCCTTGGTCGGTTCTGTATTATCAAAGAACAGGATATTAGTTCTTATAGATGTATAAGGAGCAAATACACTGTGAGGCATTCTCACCACTGTATGGACATTAAACTCACTAAAGAGCTTTTTCTTAATATTAAATTTGGCATTATCTGTACCAAACAAGAAGCCATCTGGAATGATTACAGCACATCTACCATTTTTCTTAAGTCGATACATAATCACATTCATAAATAGATCGGCTGTTTCTGAGCTTCTAAGTTCTGTTGGGAAGTTGGATTTCACACTGTCTTTCTCACTTCCACCATAAGGAGGATTCATTAAGATCACATCGAAAGGCTCCATCTTACGCATATCTTTGTAATCCATCTCCAGTGCATTGCCATGGAGGATATTTGGATCATCGATATCATGGATGAGCATATTGGTGACACAAAGCATATGAGGAAGTGCCTTCTTCTCAATACCATAAACAGATTTATTGTAGATTTCTCTATTCTCCAATGAGTTGCCCACCTGCTTATCCAGTTCATTGAGGGCAGAGGTCAAGAAGCCACCGGTTCCACAGGCAAAGTCTCCAATTTTATCACCTAAGACAGGTTTCACCACTTTAACCATAAAGTCCGTTACTGCTCTTGGTGTGTAGAACTCCCCGGCATTACCGGCACTTTGAAGATCTTTTAGGAATGATTCATAAATGGCACCAAACTCATGGCGCTCCTTGTATTCCGTAAAATCAATCTCGTCAATGATATTGACCACTTGTCTTAGAAGTACACCATCTTTCTGATAGTTATTGGCATCCTCAAAGGCATAACGGACAATAACTTGACTCATTGGTGTATTCTCATCAATTTCAAGATTCTTAAGGGTTGGAAATAATGTGTTGTTGACAAAATCAAGAAGGGCATCCCCTGTGAGCGCTTCTCCATCTTTTCTATCTACTGCCCAATCTCTCCACTTAAGACCTTCTGGAATGATGGAAGTATAATTGTCATCATAAAGCTCCCAGGCTTCTTCTTTTGCATCATATATTTTTAGGAACAGAATCCACACGATTTGTTCGATTCTCTGAGCATCACCATTAACACCAGAGTCATTGCGCATCACATCTTGGATTCGTTTCACAAAGTTACTAATCGCCATTTTATCTACCTGCCTTCTCTATATTTATGCATAATAAATCTCGTTTTCTAGTTCCTGCACTGCCTTTAGATAAGCCTCCTTGCCACCAAATGCTTTCACTATTTTCATGGGGCTTCCGATCTTAGCAAATTCCTTTAGCTGAAGCACTTTTGTATCTTCTATTTCCTTGATACCATCATTGGCATACTTATCAAGGAGTGCTTCAATGACTTGCTGGGCAATATCGGAATATTTGTAGAGATAATGTCTTTTCTTTACATTCTCTGCCCGTTCCTTCTTGGTCAGTGGCGCTTTGTCATAAGCTATGTGGCAGATGAGATCAAAGTCATCCAGCTCCGTTTTACCCAGTTCTTCACGAACTGCTTCAAGTAGCACCCCATCATCCTGCAATTCATCAATGATAGCTTGTTTCTTCTCGGCTTCTGTCCAGGTGCGGAGGAACTCATCAAGCCTTGAATACTGCTGAAGAATATTCTTCTTGGTGTAGTCAATAAGACTTTCTGTTATGAGCTTTCCATCCTTATCCACGTACTGAACTCTTTCTGAAAGAACTCGAACGGTCACATCACCGACATAATACTTTCTGGGCTTATCTTCACCTTCATCATCAAAAGGCGGTATGTCACCTGTTCCATACTCACCACCATCTTCTTTAACACCATCAGTACCTGTATCTTCTCCAGTACCTTCTTCACCTTCATCTGTTGGTGTATCTGGTTCATCCACTGGATCATCTCCACCAAGGTCAATAACCACTTCTGGTTTACCATCGAAATCCGGATCGGCAAAAAGTCTACTGGCATTCCTAAAGTCCATAATAGTGAAGTAGGTCTTACCGTAATCTTCAAGAAGGCGTGTTCCTCGACCAATAATCTGTTTGAACTCGGTAATGCTGTTGATGTTATTCTCCAACACAATAAGTTTACACATCTTGGCATCCACACCTGTGGTCATGAGTTTACTGGTCACTGCAATAACCGGATAGGTACTTTCTTCATCAATGAAGTTCTCAAGCTGTGCTTTGCCTATATCATTGTCACCGGTAATGCGCATGATGTAGCGGTCATTTTCAGCATAGAGATCTTTGTTCTCATTAATCAGAGCTTGACGCATTCGCTCAGCGTGTTCAATATCCACACAGAAAACAATGGTCTTGCTGAACCGATCGGTCTTTTTTAAGAACTCTGTGATTTTGGATGCAACCACTCTTGTTCTGTCATCAATAACCAGGTTTCGGTCAAAGTCTTTAGCATTGTACTCTCGATCTTCAATTTCATAGCCGTATTTATCCACTTTACCCGCTTCTGGGCGATAGCCCTCANGGTCTTTATCCAAACCAATACGAATCACTTTATATGGCGCAAGAAATCCATCATCGATCCCCTGCTTTAAGGAATACTCATATATTGGCTCTCCAAAATAGCTGAAGCTGGAAGCTTCCTTGGTTTCAATCGGAGTAGCGGTACATCCCACATGGGTAGCTTCAGAAAAATAATCTAAAATCTTTCTCCATGCTGATTCTTCTTTGGCACTTCCTCTATGGCACTCATCGATGACAATAAGATCAAAGAAGTTGGGCTGGAACTGACGAAAGGCTTCTTCGCCATCATCGCCGGCAAGTTGCTGATACAAAGCCATATAAATTTCATAGGAACTATCAAGATTTCTATTTTGCAC